>Ga0209442_1000727_pt1 | contig 19101 bp, 16 predicted proteins | sample LauGreSBDMM110DD_2_FD_187565 | JGI IMG/M metagenome (GOLD analysis project Ga0209442, IMG submission 187565) | Freshwater lake microbial communities from Lake Michigan, USA - Sp13.BD.MM110.DD (SPAdes) (version 2) | ecosystem: Environmental > Aquatic > Freshwater > Lake | place: Lake Michigan...
CCCACGACGTGGTGTGCGCCTTCAAGCCCCAAATCGCCTACTTTGCCGCGCACCGGGCTGAGGCGCAACTCGAGCGGCTGGTTGCCCATATGCGCAGAACCGCCCCCCATGTGCCGGTTATTTTGGACGCCAAGCGTGGCGACATCGGCAGCACCGCCGAGCAGTACGCCATAGAAGCTTTCGAGCGCTATGGCGCAGACGCCGTGACCTTGTCGCCCTTTATGGGTTTCGATTCACTCGCCCCTTATTTGAAATACCACGGCAAAGGTGCTTTTTTGTTGTGTCGCACCTCCAACCCCGGCGGGGACGATTTACAAAACCAGCGCTTGGCCGACCTGCCAGGCCAGCCGCGTTTGTTTGAACACATCGCGCAATTGGCGCAAGGGCCGTGGAATCTCAATGGCCAACTGGGCTTGGTGGTGGGTGCCACCTACCCCGAAGAAATCGCGCGAGTGCGTGAAATTGCGCCCAGCCTGCCTTTGTTGATCCCAGGCGTGGGCACCCAAGGCGGCGACGCCCAAGCCACGGTCAAAGCGGGCTGGCGGGTGAACAGCCCCATCATCGTCAACGCCTCACGGGCGGTGTTGTATGCCTCCCAAGGCCCTGATTTTGCAGGCGCGGCAAGGCTTGCGGCACAGGCCTTGCAGTTGCAGTTGCAGCCCATGCCTTGAGCTGATTGATAAATTTACCCTTTTCTATATCATTATTTTTTTAATGAGATTTGTCAGAAAAATCGCATGTCTATGACAGGTTAATAGACTTTTTGTGTTTTTTTTGTATAGTGTCAACTTGTCTAGACAGGTAAAAGTTATGAAAAAAAGAGAATGTCTCGTTAACTTTTTCCAGAGCATGAGCAAGATCGAAGAGACGCTCTATCCGGTGTTGCCTGACAACGACGCTAAGTCTCTGTTGATGGCTGTGATCGTTGCCAAGCAAAATGGCGCGCCCTTGAATGTGTCACAAGCCATGCAGATGCGTCGTATTGGTTCACCCGCGAAAAACCATAGAAAAATTAATGATTTGCTTGATGCCGGCATGATCGAACTGACTTATGACACGGGTAACCGGCGCACCAAGTTTTTGGTTCCCACCGACTCGGCAATGAAGATTTTTGATGAGATGGCTTTTGCGATGGCACAGGCTGCAAAACTGTCGCTATCGCAAGAGACCTCAGAGCGTTCTGAGCAAACGTTTTAAATATCGCCCAGTCATGCTGTGCGGGTTGGCGGCCACTTCTTCGGGCGTCCCAATTGCCACTACCTGCCCCCCGCCGCTGCCGCCTTCAGGCCCCATGTCTATCACCCAATCGGCGGTTTTGATCACATCCACATTGTGCTCAATCACCACGATGGTGTTGCCAGCATCGACCAACTGGTGCAAGACTTTGAGCAACAAATCAATATCAGCAAAGTGCAGACCGGTGGTGGGCTCATCCAAGATGTAAAGCGTGCGACCTGTGTCGCGCTTGGACAACTCCAGCGCCAATTTCACCCGCTGCGCCTCGCCACCACTGAGCGTGGTGGCCGCTTGGCCCAAGCGTATATAGCCCAAGCCCACGTCCATCAAGGTTTGCAGCTTGCGCGCCAAAGCCGGCACAGCGCCCAAAAACCCCAAAGCGTCTTCTACCGTCATGTGCAAAATCTGCGCGATGTTGTGGCCTTTGTAAAGCACCTCTAAAGTCTCGCGGTTATAGCGTTGTCCAAGGCAAACATCGCAAGGCACATAAACATCCGGCAAAAAGTGCATTTCCACTTTCACCATGCCGTCGCCTTGGCAAGCCTCGCAACGACCACCCGCCACATTGAATGAAAAGCGGCCCGCGCCATAACCTCGCTCGCGCGCCATGGGCACTTCGGCGAGCAATTCACGCAGAGGCGTGAACAAGCCGGTGTAGGTAGCGGGGTTGGAGCGCGGGGTGCGGCCAATCGGTGACTGATCGACATTAATCACTTTGTCGACGTTGTACAAACCCAAAATGTCTTGGTGCGCCGCCGGTTCTTCATGGGCGCGGTGGATTTGCTTGGCCGCTGCTGCGTACAAGGTGTCGTTGACCAAGGTCGATTTGCCCGAGCCCGACACGCCGGTCACGCAGGTGAACAAGCCAATAGGAAACTCGGCGGTGACTTGTTGCAAATTGTGGCCGCTCGCACCCACGATGGTGATGGACTGCTTGGCCGAGGAGTGCACCACGCTGGGCGGCAAACTGCCAAACACATTGGTGGCGGGTGCCGAGGCCGTCACCGTGCGGCTGTGCTGCTGCAGCCATGGGCGACGCTTGGCGGGCACGGCAATGTGCAAAGCGCCAGACATATAGCGACCGGTGAGCGAGTTCGGGTTGGCCTCTATTTCAGCGGCCGTGCCTTGGGCCATTACCCGCCCGCCGTGCACGCCAGCACCTGGCCCCATGTCAATGCAGTGGTCGCTGGCGCGAATCATGTCCTCGTCATGCTCGACCACCAACACGCTGTTGCCGATGTCGCGAAGGTGTTTCAAGGTGTCTATCAAACGGTCGTTGTCACGCTGGTGCAAACCTATGCTGGGCTCGTCCAATACATACATGACACCCGTAAGCCCCGAGCCAATTTGCGAAGCCAAACGGATGCGCTGCGCCTCGCCGCCCGACAAGGTATCCGCACTGCGTGAGAGGCTGAGGTAGGTGAGGCCCACATCATTTAAAAACTTCAGCCGGTTGGCCACTTCACGAATCACTTTTTCGCCAATGTCGGCCTTGTTGCCCAAGAGCTTCAAGTCTTGAAAATACGCTTGGCATTCGGCCAAAGTGATGTGGCTCACATCATGCAGGGTGCGCGCCTGCAGGCCTTCGCCCAAGCGCACATTTCGCGCCTCTGTGCGCAAGCGCGTGCCTTGACAGTCTTGGCAAGGGCGGTGTCCTCGGTAGCGCGACAACTCCTCGCGCACCAAGGCCGAGTCGGTGTCGTGGTAGCGGCGCGTCATATTGGTGACTATGCCTTCGAACGCATGCAGCTTGCTGGTTTTGCGACCGGCTCTGGCACCCGACTCCAGCACATAGCTGAACTTGATTTCTTCCGTACCCGAACCAAATAAAACAACGTTTTGCACCGCCTCGGGCAAGTTTTCAAACGGGGTTTCCAAATCGAAAGCGTAATGCTTGGCCAAGCTTTGCAGCATGGCGAAGTAATAGGCGTTGCGTTTGTCCCAGCCCTTGATGGCGCCGCTGGCCAAGCTGAGCGTGGGGAAAGCAACGATGCGGGCGGGGTCAAAAAAGGTTTGTTCGCCCAAGCCCTCGCACGCCGGACAAGCGCCCAGCGGCGAGTTAAAAGAAAACAAACGCGGCTCAAGCTCGCCAATGGCGTAATTGCAATGCGGGCAAGCAAAACGGGCATTGAAGGCTTGTTCTGCAGCGTTGTCCATGTCGAGCACCACAGCGCGGCCATCGGCCAAGCGCAGTGCGGCCTCCAAACTTTCAGCCAGTCGTGTAGCCATATCGGGGCGCACCTTCAAGCGGTCCACCACCACATCGATATCGTGTTTTTCTTTTTTCTCTAAGGCTGGCAAGTCGGCCATCTCAACGACTTGTCCATCGATGCGAAAACGCACAAAACCCTGCGCTTGCATTTGTAAAAAAACCTCAGCGAATTCGCCCTTGCGCTCGCGCGCCACCGGCGCCATGACCATGATGCGTGAATCTGGCGGCATGGCCAACACCGCATCAACCATTTGCGCCACGCTAGACGACTGCAGCGGCACGCCGTGCTCGGGACAATGCGGCGTGCCGGCGCGGGCAAACAGCAAGCGCAGGTAGTCGTGGATTTCGGTGACCGTGCCGACCGTGGAGCGCGGGTTGTGGCTGGTGGCTTTTTGCTCGATGGCAATCGCCGGTGACAGCCCCTCAATCAGGTCCACATCGGGCTTGTCCATGCGCTGCAAAAACTGCCGCGCATAGGCCGAGAGGCTTTCTACATAGCGGCGCTGACCTTCAGCGTACAAAGTGTCAAAAGCCAAGCTGGACTTGCCCGAACCCGACAAGCCGGTGATGACCACCAACTGGTTGCGCGGTATATCGACGTCGATGTTTTTCAGGTTGTGCGTGCGCGCACCGCGCACACTGATGCGACCAAAAGCACTGGGGCCACGCATTTGGGTGCCTAAATAATGCGCGTCAGTTGGAGAATTCACGGTAGCTTGGGCTTTCTCAAGGGCAACCCGACATCATAGCCAACCCATCTATGCTCTGCCCTATGACCTCTTCACGCGCTTTGAGCCTGCAAGCCTTTTTCACCCTGCTGTTGATCGCCTTGATGATGGCGTCCAACCACATCGCGGCCCGACTGGCTTTTGACAGCGGCTTGGATGTGGCTACGGCTGTTGCCACGCGCAGCTGGGTCACTGCCTTTATCGTCGCTCTGTTGGTATGGCTGGCCCGCGTGCCTTGGCGCTTTAACCGCCAACAAGGGCGTGGCCTGTTGTTTGTGGGTCTGATGATTGGCGTGCAAAGCCAATGCCTTTACGCAGCGGTCGCTCGCCTGCCGGTGGCCTTGGCCTTGTTGGCGTTCAATACCTACCCGCTGTGGACCGCCTTGTGGGAGAAGCTGATTTACGGTCGGTCGCCGCAACGCAAAGTGTTGCTGGCCATGCCACTGATTTTGATCGGGCTGGCGATTGCGCTGGACGTGCTGGGCGCGGCGTCGGGGCTGGGCGCCCAAGCGCAATGGGCACAGATCGGTGAAGGCGTGGGCTTTGCGCTGGCGGCGGCTTGCAGTTTTGGTTTGGCTTTGGTGGGCACACAGCACGAAACCGCTGGCTTGGATGGTCGGGTGCGTACCTTTTTCAGCTTGCTGTTGGCCGGCAGCGTGGCGGTGGCAGTCATTGGCCTGCATGGCGGCCCGCATTGGCCACAAACCACGCTGGGCTGGCAAGGTCTGGCCATGCTCACCTTGCTGTATGGCACGGCTTTCACCATCATGTTCACCGTGCTGCCCAAGCTCGGTGTGGCGGCCAATTCGGCCATCATGAATGTGGAGCCCGTGTTTGCCTTGGCGCTGGGCTGGGCGGTGCTGGGCCAAGCGGTGGCTTGGGTTCAGGTCGCTGGAGCCTTGCTGGTGGTCAGCGTGGTGATGGTGTTGGGCTTGCGTCGTCAAACAAACTAACCACTGACAACTTCACGCCAAGCCAGCTCAACCCGCTCGGGCGTCAAATCATTCAAGCAGCGCATATGCCCCAAGGGACACACCCGCTCAAAGCAGGGCGCGCAGTCTAAAGGCGGTTGGTAATTAGCCTCGGTTTTCAGCCACATGACCACCGCTTTGTCGCTCAAGGGCGGCGTGTGCAAGGGGCTGGACGAGCCAAACAGCGCCAGTTGAGGCACGCCCATGGCGGCGGCCACATGCATGAGGCCAGAGTCGTTGCTGAGCATGGCCTGGGCCGAGGCAATCAAGGCCATGGCTTGGCTTAAATCGGTCTGGCCCGCCAAGCTGCGTGCAAGCCTTGGCCGCTCTTGGTTGATGCGCTTGGCGATGTCCTCGCACACCTCCGCCTCTTTGGCTGAGCCCAGCAAAACCACGGGCAAGTCGGTTCGCAAGCCGATATCAGCAAAGTAGGCAGCGGGCCAGCGTTTAGCGGGGCCAAATTCCGCGCCGGGCGCAAACACCGCGTAAGCCCCCAGCTTCAAGTCGAAATGCAACAAACTGTTTTTCAACACATCCAAGGACAAATCCAGCTTGGGCTGCAGTGTGGTGTCGGTGCCTGCTTGCGCCAAAGCCAAGTAATGCGCCACCATAGAGCCGCGACTGTATTTGCTGGGGTTAGGAATGCGTTGATTCAGCAGACCAAAGCGCGACTCGCCTTGGTAACCGATACGCACGGGGATGCCCGCCAACCAAGGCAGCAAAGCGCTCTTGAATGAATTGGGGCAGACATACGCCCGCTCAAAGCGGCCCTGCCATTGATTGGCTAGTGCGCGCCGCGCAGTCCAATGCAAGCCCGCGCGCGGAAATGGCAATTCAATCACCTCGGCAATGGGGGTCATGGCGCGGTAAATTGGCGCCACCCAAGGCATGGCTGCTATTGTCAGGCGTTCACCACGCTTTGCCAGCACCCGCATCAAGGGTTCGGTCATCACCGCGTCGCCTATCCACTGCGGCGCTATCACCAAGCTGGCTGTCATAAATAATGGGGGTCAGATCCCAATTAATTAATGCGCGGCCACATGCTCGCCGGCTTTAAGCTGGTACTCGGTGCTGCAATACGGACATCTGGCATGGCCGGTGCGCGCCACATCCAAAAACACCTTGGGGTGGCTGTTCCAAATCTTCATATCAGCCAAGGGGCTGGGGCAATACACACCGCCATGGCCGTTGAGGTCTGTGGCCAACAATTCAACTGTTTTTTGCATAGTTAAACCTTGGTCAGCCAATGCGAATACTTGGCGTTGCGTCCGTTGACAATGTCAAAGAACGCGGATTGGATTTTTTCGGTGATGGGGCCACGGCTGCCCGCGCCTATTTCGATGCGGTCGAGCTCGCGTACCGGTGTCACTTCAGCCGCCGTGCCGGTGAAAAAGGCCTCATCAGCGATATACACCTCGTCGCGGGTGATGCGCTTTTGCACGATTTCCAGCCCCAAGTCTTTGGCGATGTGAAACACCGTGTTGCGGGTGATGCCGTTCAAAGCGCCAGCCGATAAATCGGGGGTGTAAATCACGCCGCCCTTGATGATGAACAGGTTTTCGCCGGCACCTTCAGACACAAAGCCGCTGGCGTCAAGCAGCAAAGCCTCGTCATAGCCGTCGTCCAGCGCTTCCATATTGGCCAAAATCGAGTTGGTGTAGTTGCTCACCGCCTTGGCCTGCGTCATGGTGATGTTGACATGGTGGCGGGTGTAGCTGCTGGTTTTCACGCGAATACCGCGCTTTAAGCCTTCTTCACCAAGGTAAGCACCCCAGGTCCAAGCGGCGACCATCAGGTGAATTTGGTTGCCCTTGGGCGAGACACCCAGCTTTTGCGAACCAATCCAAGTCAGCGGGCGGATATAGCCGCTTTTCAAATTATTTTCACGCACCACAGTGCACTGCGCTTGCATGACTTCTTCGGGCGTGAAGGGAATTTTCATGCGCAGAATTTTGGCGCTGTTGAACAAGCGTTCGGTGTGCTCTGGCAAACGGAAAATGGCCGTACCTTGCACGGTGTCATAAGCGCGTAAACCCTCGAAAGCGCCACAGCCGTAATGCAAAGTGTGGGAGAGCACATGGATTTTGGCGTCGCGCCAGTCGACCAAATCACCGTCCATCCAAATTTTGCCATCGCGGTCGTGCATAGGTGGGGGCTGGGCGCTCATGGGTATCCTTTATTCGGGGTCAGCGTGGTCTAAGGGTGGCGATTTTACGTTGCATCTTGTAGCGCGGCCGGCTCTGTGGCGCGCACCAAGGTCCATTGGCGCAAACGGCCTTCTTGAAAATGGCATTGCACACAGTCATTTGCGCCATCGCGCCACTGGAAAATATCCATTGTTTTGTCGTCGCTGGGCAGGCGTTGGCCCAAGCTGGCGGCCAAGCCAATCACCTTGAGCAAGCGCAAACCATCGTGTAACTGGGCGTGGAACATGACGGCATTGCTAACCGAGCCCACCGGTTGATCTGCAGCGCGTTCCATGGTTTGCATCAAACGGGTGGACAGTTGCAACAGCCAAAAAATAATGCCACTAGAGACCAGCGAAAAGCCCCACCAACCGAAGGCCCGAAACGAGCCGTACAGCAAGACTGCCAAGCCCAAGACCACCGCTAAATTTCGCCATTTCATATGCGTTCCCTGTATCCCATAGTTTGACGTGGGTGTTTTGAGTTGACTTAAACCAAGCCACGCACCACGGCCATGGCCTCTTCAACCCGCTCTACCGCATGAACTGTCATGCCCTCTATGGGCTTTTTCGGTGCATTGGCCTTAGGGATGACAGCCACGCTAAAGCCCAGCTTGGCGGCTTCTTTGAGTCGCTCTTGGCCGCGCGGCGCGGGGCGCACCTCGCCAGCCAAGCCCACTTCGCCAAAAGCGATAAAGCCCTTGGGCAGAGGTTTTCCTCGCAGCGAGGAGGTGATGGCCAAAAGCACCGCCAAGTCGGCGGCAGGCTCGCTGATGCGCACGCCACCCACCGCGTTGACAAACACATCTTGGTCCATGCAAGCCACGCCGGCATGGCGATGCAATACCGCCAGCAACATGGCCAAGCGGTCGCGGTCTAGGCCCACGCTCAAGCGGCGCGGGCTGGGGCCGCCACTGTCGACCAAGGCTTGGATTTCAACCAGCAAAGGGCGGGTGCCCTCTAAAGTGACCATGACACAGCTGCCTGGCACTGGTTCGGCGTGTTGGCTTAAAAAGATGGCGCTGGGGTTGCTGACACCCTTCAAGCCTTTTTCGGTCATGGCGAACACGCCAATTTCATTGACCGCACCAAAGCGGTTTTTGATGGCCCGCACCAGCCTGAAACTGGAATGGGTGTCTCCTTCGAAATACAGCACGGTGTCGACCATGTGCTCGAGCACACGCGGGCCGGCGAGCGCCCCTTCTTTGGTGACATGGCCGACCAACACGATGGCGATTCCGCTGGACTTGGCCAAGCGGGTGAGGTGGGCGGCGCACTCGCGCACCTGCGCCACCGAGCCCGGCGCGCTGGTGAGTTGGTCTGAATAAACAGTTTGGATGGAGTCGATGACAGCGATATGCGGCGACTGCGCTTGCAGCGTAGAAATAATTTTTTCCAGCTGGGTTTCGGCCAAGACCTGCACGCGGCTGTTGTCCAGCCCCAAGCGACGCGCTCGCAGCGCGACTTGCGCCCCCGACTCTTCGCCGGTGACGTACAAGGTGTTTTGACCGCTGCGCTGCAAGCCGTCGAGCGCTTGCAACAGCAAGGTGGACTTGCCAATGCCTGGGTCGCCGCCTATCAACACCACGCCGCCTTCGACCATGCCGCCGCCCAAAACACGGTCTAGCTCGTCTTGGCCGGTGGGGGTGCGCTCCACATCTTGCGCTTCGATGTCGGACAGCGCGGTCACGCCTGCGGATGGCGCCAAACCTGCACGCGGGGTGAAGCGGTTTTTCAGTGTGCCTGCTTCGGCAGAGACTGCCTCAACCAAGGTATTCCAAGCCTCGCACTGCGGGCATTTGCCCAGCCATTTGGGGCTGGTGCCGCCGCACTCGGTGCAGCTGTAATGGGTTTTGTCTTTGGCCATGGTGCATGATAGACAATCTCCCTATTAATATGAACAAGCCTTCTGTGACCCTGCCTACCCTTGAAGAATCCCGCATGCTGCCCGATGAGCGGCGAGCCGCTTTTTCCTTGGCCAGTATTTACGCCATGCGCATGTTGGGCTTGTTCATGGTGATGCCGGTGTTTATGCTGGAAGCGCGGCACTACGAAGGCGGCGACGACTTGTCAGCCATTGGCTTGGCCATGGGCATGTATGGCCTGGTGCAAGCCGTGTTGCAAATTCCTTTTGGCATGGCAGCCGACCGCTTTGGTCGCAAGCGGGTGATTTACCTGGGGCTGGCTTTGCTGGCACTGGGCAGCATCGTGGGCGCCATGGCCACCAGCGTCACCGGTCTGGCTTTAGGGCGTGCGCTGCAAGGCGGCGGCGCTATTTCTGCGGCGGTCACCGCACTGCTGGCCGACCAAACCCGCGACGCGGTGCGCACCAAAGGCACGGCCTTGGTGGGAGCCAGCATTGGTTTGATGTTTGCGCTGTCCTTGGTCTTGGGGCCCTTGTTGTCAGCTTGGGGCGGTTTAAGCGCTATTTTTGCCCTCACCTTGCTGTTGTCTGTAGGTGGTGTCGTCATCGTGCGGTTTTGGACACCGCCCGAGCCAGCCTTGCCCGCAGCGGGTCGGGTGCGCCACAGTTTGTGGGGCTTGCTGGTTCACCGCGATTTGATTCGCCTGAACTTTGGTGTGTTCGCTTTGTATGCCGTGCAACTCGCCTCATGGGTGTCTATTCCCGCTTTGCTGATACAAGCCGGCGTGGCCAGTGCAGACCACGGCTGGGTTTACCTGCCCGCAGTGCTGCTGTCGTTTGTGGTGATGGGGGTCACCTTGTTTCCGATGGAGAGGCGCGGTCTGTTGCGGCCCTTGTTTTTGGGCTGCATTGCCTTGGTTTTGCTGGTGCAGGTCGCTTGGGGGGTGCTTGCCGGGTCGTCCCCGCCTTTGTGGTTGCTGGGCGTTTTGTTGTTTTTGTTTTTCTGCGGCTTCAATGTGCTTGAAGCCAGCCAGCCCAGTTTGGCGTCGCGTTTGGCGCCCACAGGCGCACGCGGCTCGGCACTGGGGGTCTACAACACCTTGCAGTCGCTGGGCATTTTTGCCGGCGGCGCCATGGGCGGCTGGTTGCTTAAAACAGTGAGTGCTTCAGGTGTCTTCATGACCAGTGCCGGGCTGATGCTGCTGTGGTTGCTGGTGGCTTGGGGCACACGCTTTGTTCACACATCACCGCAGGGAGTGAGCACAGCTCACTGACCTGCGCGGCGTCGGGCCGCATAATTGGTTTCTTTCCTTTCACAGCACTCTAGAGGTACATCATGGCATCCGTGAACAAAGTTATTTTGATGGGCAACTGCGGGCGCGACCCCGAGGTTCGTTATCTCCCCAGCGGCCAAGCCGTGGCCAATGTCTCGATTGCCACCAGCACCAAGCGAAAAGACAAAAGCAGCGGTGAAACCATTGAAGACACGCAATGGCACCGCATCACTTTTTATGACCGCTTGGCTGAAATTGCCGGCGAGTACGTGAAGAAAGGCCGCCCTATTTATGTCGAAGGCCGCCTGAAGTACGGCACTTACACCGACAAAACCACCGGTGTGGAAAAAAACACGGTAGACATCATTGCCACCGAGTTGCAGTTATTGGGTGGACGCGAAGGCATGGGCGGCCCCTCCGAAGAGGGTGCCAGCCGCGCACCTGCACGCAGCGCGCCTCCCGCCGCCAGCGCTCCACGCGCTGCCGCACCGGCCAAGTCGGGCTTTGACGATATGGATGACGATATTCCTTTTTAAGGCGTCTGCCCTAAAAATATTCTGTATTGCATGGCCTCGGCCATGTGCATTTCTTCAATCTCGTTGGCTGCGCCTAAGTCGGCAATGGTTTGCGCCAAGCGCAACACCCGGTGCGTGGCTCTGGCCGACCAAGCGCGTTGATGGGCAGTTTGCGCCAGCAAGCGCGAAGCCGAAGGCGACAAGCGCAAGGCTTGCAATTGCGCTTGGCTCAGGTCTCGGTTGCTACAAGCTTGACGCTGCCAAGCCCGCTCGTAGGCGGCCACACTGCGCGCTCGCACCTGCGCTGTGCTCTCACCCACGGGCGCATTCAGCAACACCTCGGGCGCTAAAGCATGCACCGCAATTTGCATATCGATGCGGTCCCACAAGGGTCCGCTGATGCGCGCTTGGTAGCGCCCGACTTGCTCGGGGCTGCAGCGACAAGCGGGACGACGCATGCCTAAATAGCCACAAGGACAGGGGTTCATGGCCGCCACCAGCTGAAATGCCGCGGGGTACTCGATATGGTGTCTGGCGCGAGCCAAGCTGATGCTGCCCGACTCTAGAGGTTCGCGCAAAGCCTCCAGCGCTGCGCGCGAGAACTCGGGCAACTCGTCTAAAAACAGCACGCCGTGGTGTGCCAAAGATATTTCCCCCGGACGCGGCGGCGAGCCGCCCCCCACCAAAGCGGCCAAGGTGGCGCTGTGGTGCGGATGACGGTAAGGACGCTGGCCCCAGTGCGCTAAAGCCAACTGTCCGTAAATGCTGTGAACCGCCGCGGTTTGCAAAGCCTGCTCCAAGCGCAGGGGCGGCAACAACCCTATCAAGCGTTGCGCCAGCATGGATTTACCCGCACCAGGCGGGCCCACCAAGAGCAAGCTGTGCGCACCAGCGGCGGCGATTTCTAACGCCCGCTTCACACCCACCTGCCCTTTGATGTCTTGCAAGTCACCTGCCGTCTGCTGGTTGGTCTGTGGTAGCGCGGTTTGTACTTGCAAGGGCTGCCAAGCGGCGGGCACGGCTCCTTCTGGGGCCAAAGCCAGCACCAAGTCTTGTAGCTGGTTTAAACAATAGACCCGCGAGCCTGGCACCAAGGCAGCCTCTTGGGCGCTGCCCGCAGGCAAGACCAGCGCCACCGTCTGAGCCTCGTGGTGCGCGGCTTGCGCCATGGCCAATGCACCACGCACAGGCCTGAGCGCCCCCGAGAGGGATAACTCGCCGGCAAACTCGTAGCCAGACAAGGCCTCTACAGGCAACACCCCACTGGCCGCCAAGATGCCCACCGCGATGGGCAAATCGAAGCGGCCCGACTCTTTGGGCAAGTCGGCGGGTGCCAAGTTGACCGTGATGCGCTGGTTGCTGGGAAACGCCAAGCCGCTGTTGAGAATGGCCGAGCGCACCCGCTCGCGTGCTTCGCGCACCTCGGTATCGGCCAAACCCACCAAGCTAAAGCTGGGCAAGCCATTGGCCAAATGCACCTCTACCGTGACACGCGGGGCTTGAAGCCCCCAAACTGCGCGACTGTGCACCGCCGCAAAGCCCATTCATCTCTCCTTATTTTGGTGCGCGCCCCATATACGTGCGTTCATACCGAAATATTTGCACCAACAAGGTGCTGATTTCGTCTTTTTGGGTTCTGTGCCTTGAACAAACAGCTTGAAGTGTGCTTGGCACAAAGCCTGCTAAGTACGAGTTCCACTGCTAATTTTTCGCAGTTCTACTGAACAGGAGAAAACATGAAATTGATTACGGCCATCATCAAACCGTTCAAGCTCGACGAGGTGCGTGAAGCCTTGTCGGCCATAGGCGTGCAAGGCATCACCGTTACCGAGGTCAAGGGCTTTGGTCGCCAAAAAGGCCATACCGAGTTGTACCGTGGTGCGGAATACGTGGTCGATTTTTTACCCAAAGTGAAGATCGAAGCTGCTGTAGGCGCCGCGCTGGTTGACCGCGCGATTGAAGCGATCGAAACCTCGGCACGCACCGGCAAGATCGGTGACGGCAAGATTTTCGTTACCTCGCTTGAACAAGTCGTGCGTATTCGCACCGGTGAAACCGGCCAAGACGCCATCTAACGCAAAAGACGAGGACAACCATCATGAAAAAATTCATTGCCACTTTAGCCTTAGGGCTGAGCTTGGTCTTTGCCCCCGGCGTGAGCTTGGCCGAAGACGCTCCCGCCAAGCCTGTTGCAGAAGCGACTGCGCCTGCTGCACCCGCTGCAGAGAAAACCGAAGCTGCCGCACCGGCACCTGCTGCTGCGGCTGAAGCCGCTGCACCCGCCGCCGCGCCTGCCTTGGTTCCCAACAAAGGCGACACCGCTTGGATGACCATCGCCACCGTGTTGGTCATTCTCATGACCATTCCTGGCTTGGCACTTTTCTACGGCGGTTTGGTCCGCGCTAAAAACATGCTGTCGGTACTGATGCAAGTGTTTGTTGTCTCCTCACTCATTTACGTGCTGTGGGTGTTGTACGGCTACACCGTGGCGTTCACCGCAGGCAACCCGTTCTTTGGGTCGTTTGACAAGCTGTTCTTCAAAGGCATCACAGTAGATTCTGTGGCCGCCACTTTCAGCAAAGGCGTGGTCATTCCTGAGTTCACCTTCGCTGCCTTCCAAGCCACCTTCGCGGCCATCACCTGTGCCTTGATAGTCGGCGCTTTCGCTGAGCGCATCAAGTTCTCGGCTGTGCTGTTGTTCTGCGCTTTGTGGTTCACCTTCAGCTATCTGCCCATGGCTCATATGGTGTGGTATTGGGACGGCCCCGACGCCATCAGCGATGCAGCCTCTTTAGAGAAAGTCACCGCTGCGGCGGGCTGGTTGTGGGCCAAAGGCGCACTCGACTTCGCCGGCGGCACGGTGGTGCACATCAATGCAGCGGTGGCTGGTTTGGTGGGTGCCTTCATGGTGGGCAAGCGCATTGGCTACGGCAAAGAATCCATGGCACCACACAGCCTGACGTTGACCATGGTCGGTGCTGCGCTGTTGTGGGTGGGCTGGTTTGGTTTCAATGCCGGCTCCAACTTGGAAGCCAACGGTTTGACTGCACTGGCTTTTGTCAACACCTTGGTGGCGACTGCTGCTGCCACCTTGGCTTGGATTGCAGGTGAAGCAATTGCCAAAGGCAAAGCATCGATGCTGGGTGCAGCCTCGGGTGCAGTGGCTGGTTTGGTGGCCATCACACCGGCTTGTGGATTTGTTGGCCCCATGGGTGCCATCGTCATCGGTTTGGTTGCTGGCATTCTGTGTCTGTGGGGCGTCAATGGCTTGAAACGCATGCTGGGCGCGGATGACACCTTGGACGTGTTCGGGGTGCATGGTGTGGGCGGTATCGTCGGCGCTTTGCTGACCGGCGTGTTTGCCTCTCCTTCATTGGGCGGCACCGGCGTCTTCGACTATGTTGCCAATACCGTCAACCCCGACTACGTCATCAGCGCTCAAGTGTGGATACAAACGCAGGCCGTGCTCACCACCATCGTGTGGTCGGGCGTGGTGTCTTTGATCGCCTTCAAGTTGGTCGATATCGTGGTCGGTCTGCGGGTGAGCGAAGAAGAAGAGCGCGAAGGCTTGGATATATCTAGCCACGGCGAGACTGCTTACCACCGTTAAGCGTTAAGTTTCAGATTGGAACGAGAAGCCCGCTTAGGCGGGCTTTTTGACGTTTGGCGTTATGGCGAGTAATGCGTAGTTAATTTAAAAGTAGTGATTTTTTTATATTTCAATTATGGTGTACTCGGAGCGGTCGCATTTTGGCGGCAGCGGTCATGTAAACAAGCATTTTTGTATATACACTTATGGGTGAGCGTATTTCGTTTGATCCTGCAAAACGCGAGTGGACACTAAGCAATCGCGGATTGGACTTCGAGGACTGTACAGAGGTGTTTGATGGGCTGACCGCCGAGATCGAGGACACGCGCCACGACTACGGTGAGCGCAGGATCATCTGCTTTGGCGTCCTGCAAGGTCGCTTGGTGGTCATCGGATACACACCGCGTGGCTCGGTTCGCCACGTATTCAGCATGAGAAAGGCCAATGACCGTGAACAAACCCGCTTCGCACCGTACTTTGGGCTCTGACCTCAAGCGCGTAGACGCGCATATTGTTCAGCCAGACGAGTACGAGGAGCTTCCCGAGCTGACCGAGGAGATGTTTGCTCGGGCCGTTTTTAAGAAGGCTGGGCGGCCCAAGTCGGACAACCCAAAGCTGATGATCAGCCTGCGACTTCCTTCTGAGGTGATCGCCAAATGGAAAGCCACCGGCCCAGGCTGGCAAACCCGCATGGCCAAACGGCTCGAGCGCATGCCTTTGCCCTCAGGCGAGGGTAACGCCTAGCGCTTAAAGATTAGGCGCCAACAAACGCAGCAAGGCTTTGTCGTCCACGCCTTGGCGCAGCGCCAAGTCTTGCACCTGGTCATCGCCTATGCGGCCCACGTTGAAATACTGCGCGTCAGGGTGGCTCAGATAAAAACCACTCACGCTGGCTGCTGGCGTCATGGCCATGCTCTCGGTGAGGGTCATGCCAATGTCTTGGCATTGCAGCAAGTCGAACATCTGTTTTTTCACGCTGTGGTCGGGGCAGGCGGGGTAACCGGGCGCGGGACGAATGCCCTGGTATTTTTCTTTGATCAACTCTTCGTTGCTTAGCTGCTCTGCGGCGGCATAGCCCCACAAGTCGCGGCGCACCCGCGCATGCATGCACTCTGCAAAGGCTTCGGCCAAGCGGTCGGCCAAGGCTTTGAGCATGATGGCGCTGTAATCGTCGTGGTCGTCCATGAAGTATTTTTCTTTGGCGTCCACACCCACGCCAGCGGTGACGGCAAACAAACCCACATGGTCTGCGCCCTTGTTCACAGGTGACACAAAGTCGGACAAGCAGCGATTAGGGTTGTGCGCATCTTCGCGCAAGGGCTTTTCGGTTTGTTGGCGCAGCCCATGCCAGGTGAGGGCGCGTTGCGTGCGGGTTTCGTCCGTCCACAGCACGATGTCGTCGCCCACGCTGTTGGCCGGGTACAAGCCCACCACCGCATGCGCTTGCAGCCAGCGGCCATCGATCAAGCGCTTGAGCATGCGTTTGCCATCACTGAACACACGCTGGGCCTCTGTGCCCACCACCTCGTCTTTCAAAATAGCGGGAAAGGGGCCAGCCAAATCCCAGGTTTGGAAGAACGGGCCCCAGTCGATAAACGGCTCTAGTTCGGCCAAGTCGAAGTTTTTGAATACCCGCTTGCCAATGAATTTGGGTGAGGTGGGCTGAAATGTTTGCCAATCAATGTGCGCGGCGTTGGCGCGGGCCTTGGCCAAGGGCAGCAAAGGCGTTTGCTTTTTGTTGGCGTGTTGTTCGCGCACTTTGGCGTAATCGGTGTTGAGCTCGGTGATGTAATGGGCGGCTTGGTCGCTGAGCAAACCTTGGGCCACGCCCACGCTGCGTGAGGCGTCTGGCACATAAACCACCGGCCCTTCGTAATGCGGTGCGATTTTCACGGCGGTGTGCACACGGCTGCAGGTAGCGCCACCAATGAGGAGCGGTATTTTGCGCATGCGAAAGTAATCGTCCTTTTGCATCTCCGCCGCCACATACTGCATCTCCTCCAAGCTGGGCGTGATGAGGCCAGACAAGCCAATGATGTCCGCGCCCTCGACCTTGGCGCGCGCCAAAATTTCATGACAAGGCACCATCACGCCCATATTCACCACATCAAAGTTATTGCACTGAAGGACGACCGTGACAATGTTTTTGCCGATGTCGTGCACATCGCCTTTGACAGTGGCAATGACGATCTTGCCCTTGGTTTTCACATCCTCGCCAGCCGCTTCTTGTTGGCGTTTTTCTTCTTCGATGTAGGGGATGAGGTGGGCCACAGCCTGCTTCATCACCCGCGCGCTTTTCACCACCTGCGGCAAAAACATCTTGCCTTGACCAAACAGGTCGCCCACCACGTTCATGCCGTCCATCAGCGGGCCTTCAATCACATGCAAGGGTCTGCCGTTTTTGGCCAACACCTCTTGGTAAGCGGCTTCGGTGTCTTCGTTGATGAAGTCGGTGATGCCATGCACCAGCGCGTGGCTGAGTTTGTGCGACACACTCACTGGTGCGTCAAGCGTGCCACGCCAGGCCAGTTTGGCGCTGTCGTCCTTGGCCGCGCCCTTGGCGCTTTCAGCCACTTCAATCAAGCGCTCGCCTGGCGTTAAGTGTTCTTCACCGGCTTTGTACTGCGGCACGCGGTTCAGCACCACGTCTTCCACGCGTTCGCGCAGCACGGGCTCGAGATCGTCGTACACCCCGACCATGCCGGCATTCACAATGCCCATGTCCATGCCGGCTTGAATCGCGTGATACAAAAATACCGTGTGTATGGCCTCGCGCACGGGATCGTTGCCGCGGAAGGAAAAACTCACGTTCGACACACCGCCGCTCACCTTCGCGCCGGGCAAGTTTTCTTTGATCCAGCGCGTGGCGTTGATGAAGTCAACAGCGTAGTTGTCGTGCTCTTCAATGCCGGTGGCAATCGCGAAAATGTTCGGGTCAAAAATAATGTCTTCAGGTGGGAAACCCACCTCGTCCACCAACACGCGGTAAGCACGCTCGCAAATTTCAATCTTGCGTTGGTAGGTATCGGCTTGGCCTTTTTCGTCGAAGGCCATCACCACCGTCGCCGCGCCATAGCGGCGTATCAGCTTGGCTTGGCGTTTGAACTCATCTAAGCCTTCTTTCATGCTGATGGAATTCACAATGCCCTTGCCTTGAATGCAGCGCAAACCCGCTTCTATGACGCTCCACTTGCTGCTGTCTATCATGATGGGCACGCGGGCGATGTCGGGCTCGGAAGCAATCAGGTTTAAAAACCGCACCATGGCGGCCAAGCTGTCAAGCATGGCCTCATCCATATTGATGTCGATGATTTGCGCGCCGTTTTCTACCTGCTGCCGCGCCACCGCCAGCGCTTGCTCATATTCGCCATTTAAAACCATGCGGGCGAAAGCCTTGGAGCCAGTGACATTGGTGCGCTCGCCGATGTTCACAAACGTGGCGCTAGGAGACAGACCTTCGGTTTTATCCTCTGCAGACTGGCTAAAGCCCATGGAAACAGGCTCCAAGCCAGAAAGCTTCATGGGGGGAACAGCGGTATGTGGGGTCGTCATGGGCTCACCTGAAAGATGCGAAACAGGCGAGCGTCGTTGCGGAAAATCACCTCAAGCCTGGCTTCGTGCGAAGCTGCAACGCTCCTTGAGATGAGCAGATTTTAACCGCTTCAGGCCGCCTGCCTGTACCCACTCCAAGCATTTACCCCACGCGGTTGAAGCGGCAACACCGCATCGCCAATGGCCGCGATGTGCTCGGGCGTAGTGCCGCAGCAGCCGCCCACAATATTCACCAAGCCCTCAGCGGCGAACTGGTGCAGCAAGCGGCTGGTCACATCGGGCGTTTCGTCAAAGCCGGTGTCGCTCATGGGGTTGGGCAAACCGGCGTTGGGGTAGCAGCTAATGAAGGTGTCGCCCGCCGCCTTGGCCAGCTCTTGGATATAGGGTCGCATCAGCGCCGCGCCCAAGGCGCAGTTCAATCCAATCGCCAAAGGCTGGGCGTGTCTTACGCTGTGCCAAAACGCGGTGACGGTTTGGCCGCTCAAAATACGCCCCGACGCATCAGTGACGGTGCCGCTGATGATCAGCGGCAGGCGTTCCCCGCTGGCGTCAAAGTATTCGTCGATGGCAAACAATGCCGCCTTGGCGTTCAAGGTGTCGAAAATAGTTTCCACCAAAAGCGCGTCAGCGCCGCCCTCCACCAAGGCCTGCACTTGTTGGTAATAGGCCAGTCGCAGCTCTTCAAAATTGACATTGCGCGCACCCGGGTCGTTCACGTCAGGGCTGATGCTGGCGGTTTTGGGCGTGGGACCCAAGGCACCCAACACAAAGCGGGGTTTGTCGGGGGTGGAGAACTTATCGCATGCGGCGCGGGCGATGCGCGCTGAGGCCAGATTCATCTCCACTGCCAAGTCGGCCATGTCGTAATCGGCTTGCGCGATGCTGGTCGCGCCGAAGGTGTTGGTCTCTATCAGGTCGGCGCCCGCGGCCAAATAGCCCTCGTGAATGTCGCGGATGATGTCGGGGCGGGTCAGG
>Ga0209442_1000728_pt1 | contig 19098 bp, 21 predicted proteins | sample LauGreSBDMM110DD_2_FD_187565 | JGI IMG/M metagenome (GOLD analysis project Ga0209442, IMG submission 187565) | Freshwater lake microbial communities from Lake Michigan, USA - Sp13.BD.MM110.DD (SPAdes) (version 2) | ecosystem: Environmental > Aquatic > Freshwater > Lake | place: Lake Michigan...
TATCGACCTTAAGTGTGAAGTCCGATCTTTAACCAATCACATACGCTATAAATTTGTTAAGCGCTTGCTGAACGCTTGTTAAACAATCGTAGAACGTCTGTCATGAAGTAGCTGAGATACTGTTTATCTACTCACCATAAGGCGTGCAGCAAGTTCATCTTGTGTCCAACCTAGGTATGGCAATACATCTTCTCTTAACACGGCAACGGGATGCGTTGGTTTGCGATTCGGATCGCTTAATGTCTTCATCAGTGATAATTCTTAGTTCTTAATCGTCAAAACAAATCGCTAATGGGTTACGTCCCTCGATTCATCCAAAAACAGGCAGTATCAGATTAATGATTCTTGATCTAGCATTCTCTTATCTTAAGGTCCTAAACTGATAGCAGATTAAATATCAATTCATTTAATGGCCAAACCTATCTTGCATCCCACGCGAGAAGCTAGTGAAATCAGCATATCAAGACTAAATTTATCCGACTTACTGTTCAACAAATCACTCACCCTGCTTTGCGCAACGCCCAAATATTCAGCTGCTTGAGCCTGTGTCCATCCTTCTTCTTGTACAACTTTTTTAACATGATTCATCAACTGAACGCGGAGCTGTATCACTTGTTTTTTCGCGTTATCAGTCACCTATAAGCTCCATTGCAAGCTCTCGAGGATTATCTGTACGTTTACTAACATCAAGCATTTCAATACCAAGTACTTGCCCTTCTGAATCGAAATCAAGTATCACGCCTGGACGCACTTCATCACTTTCCGCAACACTACCTGCACGTAGTCGGATATACATTGCATCTGCTTGCTGATCGTATTCAATTTTCATAGCGTAACTCCATACTTTTCAAACTTACTGGTTGCAATAACGGTGATCACCAACACTACCTTTTGCCCTTCACTAACCACTCTCAGCAACTGTTTTGACCCTGCTCTCTCAATGAAGCGCCTAGATTCAATTCGACCGTGGTTCGCTTCGATTCTTTGAATAGGATTTGCCAACGTAGCCTCAACCTCCTGCTGGCTGATACCACGCTCATGCATACGCGTCAAAGCATGCTTAGTGTAAGTAATCGTCATAGGTTAATCATATAACTACTTGGATAATTTCGCTATACTCTTTCAGCTCAAGGCGCCTATTTAGCAATTTATCCGCAGGCCACCGGTTCGAGTCAAGCTCAGAGAGTCAAAGAATTTTTTGTAGATCAATCATTTAGCTCAGCCCACAAGGTTGGGCTTTTTGCTTTCTGAAACCTATGTAGCCATCATGTAGCTGTGTTGTCTGGGATCTGCTTAATTTTATTCACGTTAAATGACTACAACTATTACCTCAATCAGAATAAAAACATCCGTTCTAAATTAATCGACGTTCACTTTCTCGCGACTTACGATCATCTACATAGTTGTTACGTAGCGAGACGCATCTTTGTAGAAGGCCCGATCGCAGGATTGTTTTTGAATTTCATCTCCACTTCCCAAATATCTAAAATGGATTTTTTGATGAGAATATTCGCTTCAAGTACCTATCAAAAAATTCGACAGCCGCCCCTCCAATTGTGAGGCAGGCGTTTCATCTTTTAACTTCACCCCAGTTAATTCACGACGCAAGGCTTCGCTAATAAGGTAGTGCAGCTTGTAGGAGGCTTCTTCGTAAGAGAGTCCGGCGGGTCGAACGTTGGAAATACAATTACGGCTTTCGTCGGTGAGACCTACACGCGGTCCCCATGTCATGTACAGCCCCATGCTGTCGGGTGAGCTTAGTCCGGGTCGCTCGCCAATCATAACGACAACCAGTTTCGCGTCAAGTAGTTCACCAATTTCATCCCCGACTGCCACTCGTCCCTGACGCACAATGGTGACGGGTGCCAAACTAAGCCTTTCGCTTCCTAGTCGCTCCGTTACTGCTTGCAAAAAGGGTATGGCATTAGTCTCTACAGCAAGTGCTGATAATCCATCAACAATCACGAAAGCCAGATCATACGAACTAGCTTGTTTATTTTGGGAGGCAAACAATTGCAATTGCTGTCGCGACGCAGATGAAAGCTTTCGGCCTAGATCGGGCCGCTGCAAGTAAGTTGCGCGATTGCCCGCTGAACTTTCGACGACAATACACTGTTCGACAAATTGCAATCCCATTACCGCTTGTTGAACTTTGTCTACGTTTAATTCGTGGTGGACAGCATCTCGCGCTCGCGCATGAGCGAGCTGGAACTCTAGTTGAGGTGTGGTTGGTAAGCTAATGCCAGTACGCCCGAGCGCAATGCGCCCTGAGGTGAACTGCTTAAGCATGCCCCAAGGGTTAGTAACGACTGTATTGCTGCGCTTGTTCATGATGAAGTTTAAATACAGAGATTTTTCAGGCAATTCGTAGCAGAGCGCTGGCAAATGACGGTGGCAGGCTATCTGTGAGTTCGACTTTTTCAGTATCGCGGAATATCTTCATTTTCTGAAGCCAATCCTCAAACTCGGGGGCATGCTTGAGTCCAAGTAAGCGGCGAGCGTACAGCGCATCATGGAATGAAGTGGTCTGGTAGTTGAGCATAATATCGTCTGATCCAGGCACTCCCATGATGAAGTTACATCCGGCGGTGGCCAATAAGGTCAGGAGTACATCCATATCGTTTTGATCGGCCTCTGCGTGATTGGTGTAGCAAACATCACAGCCCATCGGCAAGCCAAGTAACTTACCGCAGAAATGGTCTTCTAGTCCGGCACGCACAATTTGCTTTCCATCATAGAGATACTCGGGACCAATAAAGCCAACCACCGTATTAATGAGTAAAGGCTTATATTGCCTAGCCACAGCATATGCCCGCGCTTCGCAAGTCTGTTGGTCGACGCCATGGTGAGCGTTTGCAGACAGCGCACTGCCCTGCCCAGTCTCGAAATACATAACATTATTGCCTACGGTACCGCGACCAAGTGAGAGTGCAGCCTCGTGCGCTTCACCCAACAATTTGAGATCAATACCAAAGCTACGATTAGCAGCTTCGCTTCCGGCAATCGACTGAAATACTAGATCGACCGGTGCACCGCGCTCAATTGCTTCGATCGTATTGGTGACATGAGTCAGCACACAAGATTGAGTAGGAATTTCGTAGTGGCGAATCACTTCGTCCAGCATATGAACGATTCGCATCACTTGTTGTACGTTATCAGTCGCAGGGTTGATACCGATGACTGCATCACCTGCCCCATATAACAAACCATCCACCATACTGGCAGCGATACCGATTGCGTCATCGGTTGGGTGGTTTGGTTGCAGGCGGGTAGCTAGCCGATTGGGCAAGCCAATGGTATTGCGAAAGCGCGTAACGACGCGGCATTTCTTTGCCACGAGAATCAGGTCTTGCACACGCATGATTTTTGATACTGCAGCAGCCATCTCTGGTGTAATACCAGGCGCTAGCGCTGTAAGTGAAGTCTCATCTGCTTGGTCCGATAGTAACCAATCGCGAAAATCGCCGACGGTCATATGACGAACCGGCTCGAACGCCTGCGCATCATGACTGTCGATAATCAGACGCGTAACTTCATCACTTTCATAGGGTATGACGAATTCCTGCAAAAATATGCCCAGTGGTAATGCAGCGAGAGTCATTTGAGCTGCTACCCGTTCCTCTGCGCTGCTAGCCGCTACACCCGCAAGGTAGTCGCCGGAGCGCGCCGGCGTGGCTTTCGCCATCAGGTCTTTCAGATCTCGAAAGCCATAGGTACGAATCCCGATGGTGTGAGAAAAGTGATTCATGATGTGTAGCTCCAGCAAAAAATGATCCTGGATATTATCCAGATAGCGGCAGCGTTAGTAAGAATATTCGCTTCAAAGCAATGCATCTGATGGACACTATGAAACGCAATTGAAATAATCAGCTCCAACTCGGTGCGGCGCGCACTTGTTTTGCGCATATTACGAACTAATTATCCTCGATTTACTGGCTTGTTATTTGCTATGAAGTAATCTAGTCTTTGGTCTAATATCTTTCGATTTTACAGTTTTTAGTCTAAATATTTAATCAGGAACCCGCATGAAACAGCGCCCAAATTCACAAGAAATAGACGATGCCGCTATCTTGAAAAAGATGGGCTACGAACAAGAGCTACATCGACATATGGGCGCGTTTTCGAACTTCGCGATTTCGTTTTCAATTATTTGCATACTCGCCGGCGGCATTACTGCTTTCCCGCAAGCACTCGGCGCTGGAGGTGGTATCTCGATTGGTATTGGATGGCCGCTCGGCGCACTGTTCGCAGGCATTGTCGCGCTCTCCATGGCACAGATCTCATCCTCTTTCCCGACAGCTGGTGGTCTTTATCACTGGAGCTCGATTCTGGGTGGCCGTGCTTATGGCTGGATAACCGCATGGTTCAATCTTCTGGGTCTGGTTTTTGTCGTCGCCTCTGTGAATATGGGCGTTTATGATGTTTTTTTTAAAACGTCGATTGCACCAATGCTTGGAATTGATCCGGCATCACTTGGCTACACTGAGCAGGTAGGCTTTCTGGCAATAATGACCGCAATACAGGCCGTGCTCATCGTCAGATTCCCCAAGCTAACCACTCTACTGACGGATTTTTCTGGGTATCTGATTCTGGTTCTCTCCATTATTCTGACGGTATCCTTGCTAATTTATTCTCCGGTTCCGCTAGACTTCAACAAACTGTTCACCTTTACCAATTTCACCGGTAAAGAAGGCAGTCCATGGCCTGAGTATGGAGGCTTTCTGATGCCATTCTTATCCGGCTTGCTGCTGACGATTTACACCATCACAGGCTTTGATGCTTCAGCACATACGTCTGAGGAGACACGCAACGCTGCCGCCGTCGTACCAAAAGGTATCATCACCTCGGTGCTGTACTCGGGTCTTTTTGGCTTTATCGTAATTTGTACATTCGTGCTCGTGATGCCCGATCTGGAAGCCGGCGTAAAGATGGGCATGGGATATTTCGAGGCTTTGCTTTCCTCTTTACCAGTCGGTTTGCGGTCAGGATTATCAATCGGTATTTTCTTGGCAAATTTCCTTTGTGGACTTGCTTGCCTGACCTCTTGCTCAAGGATGATGTATGCCTTCGCCCGCGACGGCGGCCTACCCGCCTCAGACACGCTGCGTAAAGTACATCCAACACTCAACACGCCTGTAGCAGCTACCTGGGTATCCGCTGTACTTGCCGTTGTAGTGACTTTGTATGGAGATGGCTTTGTCGTTCTGTCCACTGGCTGCGCTGTTTTCCTTTACATCTCCTATGTCATGCCGACTGCAGCAGGCATCCTTGCAGAGGGCAAGACATGGACACAAAAAGGCCCTTTCAACTTGGGCCGTCTATCCAAACCAATTGCAGTGCTTGCGGTGCTCGGTGGAGCGCTTCTGGTGTTCGTAGGCATGCAGCCGCCAAACGAAAAGGTTTTGTACCTTACTATTGCAATGATTGCCGGGATGATTGTGTTCTGGTTTCTATTGGGCGAGTCAAAACGCTTCAAGGGTCCACCAAATATCCAGTGATCTGGTCTCGCTAATTGGCTATGATAAAAAGCATTGCCATCAGCGACTTGAACGCTAGCTGATGGCCGACTAGTCAACACGGTGCATGCCCTTTGTCCTGAAGTTTTCAGACCACGATCTTAAGTTGACCCAAAAGGCCTAAGACTGCCCCAATACGTATTCCGGCGAATATATAAACGCTTAAGTTGAGATACAGGACGAGAATTGCTCGGAAGATGAATACCAAATTAAAGGATTAAGTTTGCAATGAAACGACCACTCTTTGTTGTACTGATGATGATCTGCTCAATGTCTTGGGCAAAGTGGGAGATGACGGGTAAAGAGTATGAAGTTACTCACTATCACGATAAATCTACGATACAAATAAATGACCTAACTGCGCAGATGTGGGTGATGTACGATTTCCCTGAGATGCGAACTAATACAGATGGAGGTAGGTACAAATCAGCAAAATCACTCTTAGCTTTTAATTGCAAGTATGAGACATTGACAATGATTTCAGTGCTTCAGTATTCTGGTTCAGCGGGAGCTGGCGATCTTGTTTTATCTGACACATATAAAGAGAGTGAATGGATATGGGACCGAATTGTTCCAAATTCGCTAGTCAAAACTGAATGGGATATCGCATGCGGTAAGAAGTAATCATGCCGTATGCATTCAACGTCGATTGAAACAAGTAACTGCAGCAGTATTGGCTGACGCGATCTAAATGAACAATCAATCCTGGCTCTTGACGTCGCCTAAACCGCGCCATGCGTAGCATTTGTTTGGACAAATTTGCTCTGAGGTTTGTCATCGTTGATTTTCCTAACATCGTTTGAATCTCTGTGGATCGTTGTGTCATGCACCTTTCAATGTGATTACTGGCCAACACTTACTTAATTTTTTGTCACTTCATAAAGAGAAATTAACTTAGCCTGAAATGTAAGTATGTAACTGATTAATCAAATGCTTTTGCTCTGCAATCATCACAAACAGTACATCACCGATAGAGACCATACCAATTAGTTTATTGTCATTCATAACTGGCAAATGACGGATGCGCATATCCGTCATAATCTGCATGCACTCATCCATTTTCTGTTCGGGACTGACGGTAATGAATTCTGCGGTCATAACATCTTGAATCAAAGTATCGCGAGTTTGTTTACCCTTTAATTCCACTCGTCTTGCATAATCACGCTCGGAGAAAATGCCTACCATACTCTCACCAGACAGAACTGGTAAGGCGCCGATATTATTTGTCGCCATGATATCAAGTGCTTCCCAGACAGTCTGATTATTTTGAACAGTGTGTAGAGATCTTGGTGATCTTTCTAAAAAGGTCTTGATGGTTTGCATTTTATCCCCTTAGTCTTAGGTTAGTTTGTTTATAAATAACGTTATATTTTGACTATTTTTGGGTATTGCAACGACTTATCAGAACAAAGTATTAAGCAGAATATTTACACCGAAGGTAAAGATTATTTCAAATTTAAATAAATTAGTTAAATTTTATAACATTAATTACTACATTTATGAGGCATGATTCTTAATGAATATGACTATTTGTTATAGTTTAAGACGTTGAACTCTGAATATAGAACTTACTCTTTTCCAAGTTAGATTTACGAAAAATTTTTCTAATAAAGCGACACAAAAAAAGTCAGATCAATCTAATTATGTATTTTTAGGCGAATCATAATCAATGATTAAAGCATGTTTTGATTGAATCATTAGCTAAATTGCCAGGCGAAAAATTTTAAGGTAAGGTCAACTCTAATTCATCAAGAGAGGGCTGACGCCCCGCCAACCTGCAGTTTGAGCAAGGTGGTTATTCCGCAAGGAAGATGTGGCTGATTAAGCAACTTCTAGCGTCACCCTCCATGGCTTTTCACCCTGGAGGTTTTTTTATGTCTGCAGTTATCCTTGATCTTTCAAAGTACCGAAGAATGCCTGCTCATGTAGAGCGTATAAGGTGTCCAAGAAAAAAACTCTATTTTCTTGGTGCCCATTCCTATAGCGCTATGCCAGGCAACTCTTGGAATACTAAGTACTGGATCAAGAGGGTTGGTGGTGGACACGAGTGGGAGCTCTATTGCACGGCAGAAGGGTATGGTCGGCAGAAGGTTCTCTATGGCGTATATAACCCAGTTGAACTCATAGAATACTTTGAAGAAGTTCAGTTCGAAGTGGATGCTGATTTCTTTGATTCAATAGGAATACCGATTGGCGAGTCTGTTTTCAACCTTGATGAATACCGCTAGATATCTAGCTGATCTGCTGCCAGTTTAGAGCAACAAGTTAAGAGGGGCCTGCATCATTAATCATTGCTTTGATTAGTATGTTTATGTATTAATTGTGTCGCAACATTAGGTCTAACTGATAGATTCAGTAGCGTATTTGTGGTTTGAGAGATTTTAAATCTTATTGCTTAATTGATAGTAATTCCTCTGATTAACAGAAATCTAGGCGGCTCAAAACTTAAATATATTCAATGGTTTATGTCAAAAAAATCATTTTGTGTAATAAACTGTATAATTGCAATATTGTTATCAAAATAGAAATATCGGACATAATGTCCAAAGTTTCTACGGGAAAACTTGGTAGTGCCTCTGGAAGTCATAACGCAAAAATCAATCAAAAGAACTTAAAAAAATAATCAATTAAATTTACTTCGAAATTAACTTTTCCTAGAACGTCACAAGCTATAAATTCGCTTTAAAAATATTTCACTTCATCAGACCAAATGCAGGCTGATATTTACGAAGTAGTACAAAAAAATCAAGTCAGCTCATCGAAAGAAGACATCATCTTTATGTTTTAGATTAATTAGTCACCACTAATTACAGACTTGATGGATAACAATGCCTTTACTAGCTAATTAGAAAAGATTCCTAAGTTTGATACCACACATAGCTAGGTTCAAATTTCGGCTATGGTAAGTTTAATTTACATAAAGATATAAAAAGATGTGACCTCGCGCAGTGCTATCAAGGTTAACTGAGCGTGTTTTAAATGACTGAATCACTACTGAGATAGTCGATAGATTTTGGTATTCGAGCTAATTGCTTATTGTGGATAGGTTGGTTATCAAGATCATCAATCTACTAAGCCTATGCTTTTTAAAATGAAGTAGAGCGATCCATACATTTGTAGCGGGCAATGCATATATTCAATCAAAAATACAAACAAAGTTATATCTACCTTTGTGAGCTCTAAATTATTCCTAATGAAAGGATAATTGTGAAGATTTTTTTAATTGCTACTTGTATTCTTTTAGAGCTTTTTTTGTCGGGGTGTGGCGATAAGTTTGAGGAATGCATACAAAAGCAGCAGGAAGATTATCGCCGGCTACATCCAGAAGCCTCGTATTCTCAAGTGTCCCGTTTGAGAGGCAGTTATGAAGCGATGTGTTCAACTTTTAAGAAATAATCAAATTGCTTTTGATCGACTATCAATTTAGAACCATAAAGTTGATCTGCTGTCAGTTTAGGTTTCACAAAATGAGAGAGTATTCAGATCATAAATCATTGAACTGCTAGATTTTGTTGTTGAATAATTTAATGAGCTGCATAGAGTTTGGATATTGAACTGACTACTGTTAAAGATAGGTTAATAATACATCCATGAAATAAATTGGCACTAGAAATTCGGTCAGATCAAATAAATGAAGTAGAAAATAAAATGCCAGTGGCGATAACACCACTGGCATTTTTATACAAATAATTTATTTAATATTTACTATATAAGCTTTAAATTCTTTTTTCCCTACATTTTTGACTGCATGAGCAGCCATTTCTTCAGGCTTATCTAAATAGGCAGTATCGCCAGCTTTAAATTGTTTTTTAACGATCTTACCGTCTGGGTAAATTCTCTCAATTTCGCCACCTGTGATGTAGTAAACGGCTCTGACTGGTCTGGCGATGCTTGGAAAAGTGGCTCCTGGTTTAACTGCGACTAGCACTCCAGATGCTTTGTCACTGTTAAACAAAGTTTTTATATCAACTCCTTTTACATCTTCTGCATTTGCAGCGTTAAATCCTAGAATCAGAACAGAAGAAGTAAAAAATAAACTAATTATTTTTTTCATATTTCCCCCTTAAATAGTAAAAAAATCCCAAGTAATACACTTAGAAACTGATTTGCTCTATCTTTAGCGCCATCAAGTACTCAAGATATCATTGCGATTTAGATGGTTTGCCATCATTGTCGAATGTATAGGCTGAATCTTTTTCAACTACACCCTCGCATGCTGCAGCCATATTGCGCTTGGCATTACCACAAGCGATATTTGCTGTGGTCATAATGTCGTCTTTAGCAGGATCGCCTTTCTTAGAGCAAAAATAGTCAAACTGACTTTTTGTTTGTTCACAATCGCCTGCACGCTGATCTTTTTGTTGCGCTAAAGATGAGTTGGTTATATTAAGAAAAAAAAATGATAAAACAATAATGAGGTATCGCATTTTTGTCTCCAAGAAGTTCTAGTAAATATTTAGTGAATCACTTAAATTTTTTCTAAAGTAAAACAAATACGACTAATGAATTATTGGAAAGCTTATCAATACGAATGAATTTCTTACTTAATCTTTAAATAATATGTTTATGCTGACTTTGATTCAATTTGATCTTTGCATATAAAAAATAACCGATAGATACCAACGCTGATTACCATACCCCAGACCATTCCTGTAAACATCCCTCCGAGCATTTTATCGATTGACATACCATCTATTGATCGAATCGATTGTACAAAAGCTGTGGCGCCAAAAGTCATCCCAATCAACATCCAAGTTGAGCATAGAATATTTTGCGTAAGCATAGAACATAGTCTTCTACATTCTGGTCGCAATAAACGTAAAGTTGGTATAGCCATTATCCCGCCAAGTACCATACCTATATGCATGTTAGGAAAAAGACTAATATGAAAGAGCATAGATTCCATTAAGCTTAATGGAGAACTAGAAAAGCACAAGCTTTCAAGAGTTGCGATTGGCGTTCTATTGATATCCAAAAATAATCCAAACAACATACCTCCTATACCTAATGAAAGCATGACATTTGGAGGGGACAGTCCAACTCTTTGAGGGCGCAGACATGTCAGAGCCACACAGCCAGAAACCACACCAAACAGTGTTAATAGAATTAAATCAAAATCACCCACTCCAACACCATGCACTTGCCATAACGAAAACGCTATGCAAATTAGTAGTGTCAATGTGGCTAAATTATTAGCTGTATTTTTAATTACATTCATATAGATTATATGTATATCAGTTATTTGATGCTAACATAAGTTGTAATGAAAAATATTAGTTGAATAGTTCTATTCATGCATGTTTATGTTTTTAAAAGAGTTTTCATTATATAAATTACATATTTATTAAACATGAATTAATGCATTGCGGTCTTCGGAAAAAATTAAATTAAAAAATATAAATAAGGAGATAAAGATGATTCCACCTTCATTTGATTACCACTGCCCCAAAACTGTTTCCGAAGCTGTAGCGCTATTAACAAAGTTTGGTGATGAAGCAAAAATTCTGGCTGGCGGCCATAGTCTTTTACCGATGATGAAATTACGCTTCGCTGAGCCAGCTAATCTAATTGATCTCAATAAAATTCCTGAGCTTAGAGGCATTAAAGAAGAGGGCGGTGTCATAAAAATTGGAGCAATGACGACTGAAAACCAAATCTTATTTTCTGAGTTATTGCAGAAGAAGATTCCGTTACTTCCAGAAGTAGCTAAATTAATCGCTGACCCTCAGGTGCGTAACCGCGGCACTATTGGCGGTGATATTGCTCACGGTGATCCTGCTAACGATCATCCTGCTATTGCAATGGCACTAGACGCGATATTCGTACTTCAAGGACCGAATGGTCAGCGCAAAGTAAATGCAGTCGATTTCTTTCACGGTACTTATATGACTGCTCTTGCAGAAGACGAAATTCTAGTATCTATTGAAGTTTCTCCCTTTGCGCCAAAAACCGGCTATGCCTATCACAAGCTAAAACGCAAAACGGGCGATTGGGCAACTGCGGCCGCTGCAGTTGTACTGCAGATGTCGGGAGGAAAAGTCACTCATGTCGCTATTGGTCTAACCAATGTTGCACCTACTGCTTTGCGTGCAAGTGCAGCAGAAAAACTAATGATAGGTAAAGAAGTTACTCCTGCGCTTTTGGATCAAGTTGCAGAAAGTGTGCGTTCAATCTGTGATCCTGCAGAAGACTTGCGTGGAGATGCTGAATATAAAACAGCTATGGCAGGTGAGATGACGCGTCGAGCGATTACAGCAGCCATGGTTTACTGCAAATAATAAAAATTAAGGGAGATAGCGATGAGTAAAAAAATTATTTCTATGAATGTAAACGGTAAAAAAATTGAAGAAGCCGTTGAGCCTAGAACTCTTTTAGTCCATTTTCTCAGAGAGAAAATGCATTTGACCGGCGCTCATATCGGCTGTGAAACAAGTCACTGTGGTGCATGCACAGTAGATATTGATGGCGAATCAGTTAAGTCGTGTACTTGTTTTGCTGTGCAGTGCGAGGGTAGTGAAGTGATTACTGTGGAAGGTCTGGCACAGGGAGGTGTACTGCACGCAGTTCAAGAAGGCTTTTATAAAGAACATGGTCTTCAGTGTGGTTTCTGTACGCCTGGCATGCTGACTCGTGCTTATCGTTTTTTGCAAGACAATCCGAATCCTACTGAAGAAGAAATCCGTAGTGGCATGTCAGGAAATCTATGCCGCTGTACAGGTTATCAAAATATTGTTAAGGCAGTTCAGTATGCAGCTAACAAGCTACGTGAAGATGCAAAAAAACCAGTCGCTGCCTAAGCTTAATCAAATTTTTTGGAGACTACTATGAATGCACCTGATCGTAAGGCTGCCCTGCAGGGTATGGGCGAATCCCGCCTTCGTAAAGAAGATGCACGTTTTATTCAGGGTAAGGGAAATTATGTCGATGACATTAAACTACCTGGAATGCTTCACATGGATATCGTGCGCTCCCCGCTTGCACATGCGCGCATTAAGAAAATCAATAAAGAAAAAGCGCTTGCTATCCCTGGCGTAATTGCAGTTTTAACTGCGGATGACTTAAAGCCACTGAAATTACATTGGATGCCAACACTTGCTGGTGATGTAGCTGCAGTGCTAGCTGATGAAAAAGTCCATTTTCAGATGCAGGAAGTGGCAGTCGTTATCGCTGAAGATCGCTATAGTGCTGCTGATGGTGTGGAGGCGGTCGAAGTTGAATATGAAGAGCTGCCAGTAGTCATTGATCCCTTCAAGGCACTTGAGAAAGATGCTCCCGTGCTTCGAGAAGATCTTGCTGGCAAGACTGAAGGAGCGCACGGTAAGCGTTATCACCACAATCATATTTTTACTTGGGATGCGGGTGACAAAGAAGCGACTGATGCAGCATTTAAAAATGCCGCTGTGACTGTATCAGAAAAATTACTTTACCCTCGTGTTCATCCTTGCCCACTCGAAACCTGCGGTACGGTAGCTTCTTTTGATCCTATTCGCGGTGAATTAACCACGTACATTACAAGTCAGGCACCTCATATTGTGCGAACAGTTGTGTCGATGTTATCGGGAATTCCTGAATCAAAGGTACGTATTGTGTCGCCAGATATCGGCGGTGGGTTTGGTAATAAAGTTGGTATCTATCCTGGATATGTTTGCGCAATTGTTTCTTCTATCGTGTTGGGCCGACCAGTGAAATGGATTGAAGATCGCATTGAGAATTTATCCTCTACTGCTTTCGCCCGTGACTATCACATGACTGGTGAACTGGCAGCAACTGCAGAAGGTAAAATTCTTGGTTTACGTGCGCACGTGATCGCTGATCATGGCGCCTTTGACGCATGTGCTGATCCAACTAAATTCCCTGCAGGTTTGTTTCATATCTGTTCGGGTTCTTATGACATACCAGCAGCGCATTGCACAGTAGAAGGCGTGTACACCAATAAAGCGCCTGGTGGTGTGGCCTATCGTTGCTCATTTAGGGTTACAGAAGCCGTATACCTGATAGAACGTATGGTCGATGTACTGGCGCAGAAACTCAACATGGATAAGGCTGACATACGTAAGAAAAATTTCATCCGTAAAGAACAATTTCCCTACACCTCAGCTTTCGGTTTTGAATATGACTCAGGTGATTACCATACTGCACTAGATAAAGTACTTCATGCAGTCGATTACAAGGGCTTGCGAGCCGAACAGGCTGCAAAACGGGCAGATCCTAATTGCCCAACTCTGATGGGTATTGGGCTCGTCACCTTTACCGAGGTTGTTGGTGCAGGTCCATCTAAGATGTGCGATATCTTAGGTGTCGGTATGTTTGATTCTTGTGAAATCCGTATTCATCCTACTGGCAGTGCAATCGCTCGTATGGGGACAATTACTCAAGGTCAGGGACATCAGACGACCTATGCTCAGATCATTGCAACGGAACTCGGTATTTCCTCTGAAGTGATTCAGGTAGAAGAAGGTGACACCAGCACCGCACCTTATGGCCTCGGTACCTATGGTTCGCGTTCAACACCGGTGGCGGGTGCTGCGATTGCGATGGCTGCTCGAAAAATTCATGCCAAGGCAAAAAAACTAGCAGCGCATTTACTTGAAGTGGGTGAGAACGATCTTGAGTGGGAAATTGATCGTTTCAAAGTTAAAGGAAACGCAGAAAAATTTAAGACGATGACAGAAATTGCCTGGGCAGCTTACAACAAGCCACCAGCTGGTATGGAGCCAGGTTTGGAAGCAGTTCATTACTACGACCCACCAAATTTCACATTCCCTTTTGGTGCCTACCTATGTGTGGTTGATATCGACAAAGGTACGGGAGAAACAAAGATTCGCCGCTTCTATGCACTCGATGATTGCGGTACACGAATTAATCCGATGATTATTGAAGGCCAAATTCATGGAGGTCTTACAGAAGGTTTTGCCGTTGCTATGGGACAGCTTTTGTCCTTTGACGCGCAAGGCAATATTCAGGGTAATAGTCTGATGGATTATTTCCTACCGACTGCCGTGGAGACGCCGCATTGGGAGACCGATTTTACTGTGACACCTTCACCACATCATCCGATTGGTGCCAAAGGCGTGGCTGAGTCGCCTCACGTAGGTAGTATTCCAACCTTTACCTCTGCCATGGTCGATGCTTTTGCTCATCTTGGAGTAACTCATCTAGAAATGCCTCATACAGCGTTCAAAATCTGGAAAGAGCTTAAGGCTCATGGTTTGACTCATTAAAGGAATAAGCTGATGCAAGTAACGCTTGATAAAAGCTATCCTATCAAGGCACCCCTCGATGCGTGTTGGGGGGTGTTGTCTGATATTACTGAGCTGGCAACCTGCATGCCGGGTGCTGCCATTACAGAAAAAGTTGATGATAAAAACTATAAAGGTAGTGTGAAGGTTAAGGTAGGTCCAGCTGTTGCAGCCTTCGCAGGTGATATTGAAGTGATTTCTGTAGATGTACCAATGCGTTCGCTTGTTATGATGGGCAAAGGTTCTGATAAAGGTGGCTCCACAGCATCGATGCAATTAACAGCTACCTTACAAGCTGAACCAGATGGAACGACCGTTTTGCTTGGAAAAGCCGATGTCATCGTTAACGGTAAATTTGCACAGTTCGGCGGCCGCATGATGACATCGGTATCTGACATGATTTTGGAGCAGTTTGCCGGTAATTTTGAAATCAAAGCAATCGCCGCAACACCGGTTGGATCATCACCCTCTGCAACCTTGCATGCTGAAGCGACTAATCAGGCGGTCACGGAGTTGAATGGTCTTGCTATTGTGTGGATGCTTATTAAAGACTTTTTTGGTCGACTGTTTGGTAGAAAGTCATAAGCAATCATGACTCCTAAGGACGTGTCAGGTTTACTGGCAGCATCTGGTTATGTTCCCGACGAAAGTCTGGCGAGCTTAGTATGGATGGCAACGGCTCTGGAGCGTCCCATGCTGTTAGAAGGTGAAGCTGGCGTGGGTAAGACAGCAATTGCCCATGCTTTGTCAGTTGCACTCGATCGCCCCTTGTTTCGACTACAGTGCCATGAAAGTCTGGATTTGAATCAAGCAGTCTACGAATGGAATTACAGTAAACAACTACTGGAAATTCGATTACGTGAAGCTGAGAAGGGTGTTGGTGAAAGTTTGCGGCAGGATTTGTTTTCAGAGGCCTTCTTATTGAAGCGTCCCTTGATGCAAGCGATTACATCAGACAAACCGGCTGTGTTATTGATAGATGAAATTGATCGTGCAGATGAGTCTTTTGAGGCCTACTTGTTGGAAGTTTTAGGAGAGTATCAAATATCTGTTCCAGAGTTTGGTACCGTCACCGCGATCAGCAAACCCATCGTTGTTCTTACCAGTAATGGCAGTAGAGATTTATCAGATGCCTTACGCCGGCGCTGTCTCTATCACTATGTGGATTACCCCAGTCTGCCGAGAGAGATAGAGATCGTCAAAAAAATGGTGCCTGAAGCGAATCATGTTCTTGTTCAGCAGGCTGTGAGTTTTGTGCAAAAACTCAGAAAACAAGATCTGGAAAAAGTACCTGGCATTGCCGAAACTTTGGACTGGGTACGTGTGCTTTGCGCCATGGGACAAGAGAGAGTGCCAGACGATCCTGAGATGATTCGAGCTTGCTTATCATCTTTGTTAAAGACTCGATCAGATCAGTGGCAGATGGGTTCTGAAATTATTTCAAAATTGCAGTCAGAAAGCCGGGTAGGCATCGATGTAGGTGTTGCCGGAGAGCTGCGCTAGTGTGATGTTGCATTCAGTATCAGCGAACTTACCAGTGACGCAAATTCGGGGCTTTGCTGATTATTTGCGAGAGCATGGATTTTTGATCGGTTTGGCAGAGCTAGAATCCATGCTTCGCATAACCATGAAACTCGAGCCTAAGCATTACCCTAGTCTCAAATCTTGTTGGCGTAGCATTGCCTGTTCAACTGCAGACCAGTGGCGTAAGTATCCTGATCTGTTTGAAGCATTCTGGTTTCCGCACAAGTTGCGCGGCAGTACGCGTAGTAGCGGTAGTCAAAAAAAAACGAAATCGCTTAAACAACTTGTCGAGCAAATGCATGCCGACATGGAAGCTCCCCCTGGTGAAGCCAAGCCTTCCGTTGGACTAGATTTTCAGAGCGGTCAGGGCGAGGGATTGGAAAGCCCGCAGGCAATGGGCGGGGCTAGTAAAGTCGACCCATTACATCAGGATTTTAAGAAATGGATGCCGGAAGATATAGATAAACTGGAATCCTATATCCGTCCGCTTGAGCAGAAACTGCGCAGAAAGTTAATTCGTAAGTGGATACATACCCATCAAACTCAGCGTATCGATGTGCCGGCAAGTATCAGGCAAAGCTTATCCACTGGTGGAGAACTACTCAGACTTAAAAGAAAGCAGCGTGATCAAATCATGCCGCGTATTTATGTTCTAGTCGACGTCAGTAAATCGATGGAAGCCCATGCCCCGTTTTTTCTGCGTATAGGTCGTGCCTTCAGTCAGGTATTGCACGCTCGTGTTTTCGTATTTCATACCCGAATCAGTGAGATTACCCAGCTACTCAATCGCAATAGCGGTCGGGTGCAGGAAAAAATCAATGCCGTGACCTTTGGTTTTGGTGGAGGTACTAAGATAGCGACCAATATAGAGACCTTCCTTAAAGTACATGTTGGTCGTGCTTTGGGTAGCAGAGATTTGGTGTATGTTCTTTCTGATGGTTACGATACCGACCCGCCAGAAGAGACGGAACGTGCTATTAAGGCTGTTAGACGGCGTGGTGCCAAAATATTTTGGCTACATCCAAACAAGGAAATACCTGGTTCAGAGGCTATGCAGAGAAGTCTTTATTTAATCAATGGTTTTATGGCAGTCAATACTTTGCAGAGTCTGGATAATCTGATTAACTTGAACTAACAGATTTGTATCAATTGAAAAATCGCAGGGGTGGTCTATGGGTTGTTTGTTAAAGCAGGGCGGTGGCTTGTATGAGCGTCTCAGGATAGGAGCTGTGATGTTGGCAGCTGGTGAGGGATCGCGTTTGGGTAGTATCCCAAAATGTTTGCTTCGACTTCAAGGTGTGCCACTGATTAATCGGCATTTGATTGCATTGAGTGGTGGCGGTATTGATGAAGTAGTAGTTGTCACGGGCTACCATCACAGCGAGATAGAACCGGCAGTTCAAACTTTTCCCGTCACCATCGTTCGAAATCCTAATCCTGAAGATGGCCAACAATCATCGGTAAGGCTGGGCCTAGAAGCGCTTGGTAGTAAATTTGATGTTGTGCTTATTGTTTTGGCCGACCAGCCATTGTTAGGTAGTGCCGAATTGACGGAGCTTATTTCTGCTTTCAAGAAGCGACCTCTGGATACTGCGATTGTTTATCCTGAGGTATTTGGAAAAAGAGGAAATCCAGTTGTGTTTTCTGGTGAAATTATTGCTGAACTTATGGCTACCAATCAGAAAATTGGTTGTCGTAAATTTATTGATGATCACCCCGCTTTAGTACACAAGCATATTACTGAAAATGATCGTTTCACTCTCGACATAGATACACCTGAAGATCTAGCTACCTTTGAAAAAAGAACCGGCTGGAAATTGACAATGCCTCTCTGTACAGAAAGCTAATGCAATCACTCTGGCCAATACCACTCGATGTGCAGCATTGTCCTGACGCTCAAGTGATCAATCCAGTTCTTGCGCGAGCATTTACTGGTATGCGCGCAATGCAAGATTCGAACAAGTTAGAAAATTTTTATGCGAGTTCTGATGACCTGTTAAGTCGCATTGAATTACCAGAATTTTCTACTCTCTTGAATTTCATTGCGGGCTCAGTACAAAATCTATCTAAGCTTGCGAATAAAAATGTATGGCCAGCGGGTAAATTATCGATGGATTTGCAATTTGTTGGATGCTGGTTTCAGATTCAAAATGGTCAAGCATTTCATGATGTCCATACTCACGGCAATTGCTCGTGGTCTGGTGTGTATTACATACAAATAGATGCAATCGAACAACGCCATCAGCATCCAACATTAGGTGAATTAAATGGTGTAACAAGATTTTACGGCCCTTATACAAACTTTCAAGCGGGAGCGTATATGGATATGGGTAATGCTTATCTACAGAACAGTAGCATTGACATTCAACCGGAAGAAGGAATGCTGGTTATATTTCCCTCTTATTTGCCGCATAAAGCAATGGCATATGAAGGTGATAAAAATCGGATTATTCTGTCATTTAACATTCAGATAAATTCTCGATCAGGAAATCAGATTCATGCTTACACTGGAAAGTGATGAGTGAGCTGCTACCAGTTTAAGACTACAAGAAAAGAGATTACTACTTCATAAATCTTTGCATTGATAAGACCTGCTTCTGAATTAATTATGAAGCAGTATTAGCAACTCATTGCAGATTTATCTCTGCGTGAAGTCATGCTCAAAGACGTCATCAAGGGAAACTTCTAAGCCCTGCTAAGCGTAAAACAGCAGCCCAGTCGCTCATCGTTAAGTATAGTATTTCAGAACGATCTGCCTGTCGCTTAGTAGGGCTATCAAGAGGTGCTTGGCGCTATATGCCAATTTCTAGAGATGATAA
>Ga0209442_1000729_pt1 | contig 19071 bp, 15 predicted proteins | sample LauGreSBDMM110DD_2_FD_187565 | JGI IMG/M metagenome (GOLD analysis project Ga0209442, IMG submission 187565) | Freshwater lake microbial communities from Lake Michigan, USA - Sp13.BD.MM110.DD (SPAdes) (version 2) | ecosystem: Environmental > Aquatic > Freshwater > Lake | place: Lake Michigan...
GGTGTCGTACGTGACAATGCTCAGATGAACTACTTTCTTCTGGTTGCTGTAAAAGTGAGCATAGTACGACGCGGTCTGACGTTCGTCCAGAAAGCCGCTGAACACCGTGCGATCGCCGCCCGTCGGCGTGAAGAAGCCGTAACCGGTTCCCAGAAAGTCTTGGCGGAATTGCAGCGCCGAGTGTCTGTCGCCGATTAAGCGCCTGTAAATGATGTCCTGATTCGTGCCGACGATGAACACGGTCACCGCATCCGCGTCCACGTCCATTGCGTCCATCCCTAGTGGCGGCAGGGCGCGCACTCTTAATAGCGGGAAGGAAGAGACGGCGGTCAATTTTTGGATCGCACTTAGGGGCGTGGGGGCATTTAAGATTTATACGCTTTTGTAATAAAAGGTAGGTAGGATCAGATCGTTCGTTCGCTATGGGTATGAGACGGATTTCCAGTCATTCTTCGGTGAGTTCGGCAGGGGCGAGTGCGGGAGCGGCGGGGGCGGGGGCGGGAACGAGCGGGATCAGTACGCCGCCTCGGCCTCTTTCGCGAGACTCGCGGAATGTGTCAACGCAAAGTTTGCCGGACTTGATTGCGGCGAGCGATAGTGCACCGATGCTGTCAATCGCGATGATGCCTGGCGCCGTGTCGCATACATTGGCGTGCGTGGCGCAGTATGGGTTTCCGGATGAATTAGTCGGTCGCGGCGGTCGCAGCGATCGCAGCGTTCGCGACATCGCGGAATGCCTCGTGACGCCCGAGCAGCAGGCGGAGGCGGCGGAGGACGCAGAGGTCGGGCCGCGGCGTGGGGCGATGGCGGCGTCGGCGTCGGCGTCGGCGGAAACGCTGGATTTGGCGATGCGCGAGGAGCGGTTGAATCGGTGGATGGAAACGTGGATCAAACGCCGGCGCGAACGGCGGACGCGTCTCGCGGACACGCGTCTCGCGGACAATGGAAAATAACCGGAGATATGGCAAGAGGGTACGGCGCTCGGGAATGTTCCCGTGTTGTGGAGCGCCACCTCAAAGTAACAAGAGGTCTATGAGTTCACTTGTAACGCGCGCAGAATCGGGTCCAGGGGTGACGGTGCATCCTATGCGGACGTTGAGGGGATCGGGAAGCTCGGACGCCGGTCCTGTAACGATTATGGACGTCGCCGTACAAATGGCGCCCGTCGCCGACGAAAATGACAATTATTTATACATCTTACTGCCCTATTTTAATTACTGTGCTTACGCTCAGAGGAAAAAGCTGTTTTACGAGTTCGTGGAGCGGATAAAGGACGAACCCGGGATCCGCATCGTGGTGAGTGAGGCGATTCTGGTGACGGAACCGGAGGAGCATCAGAAGGCCCAGGCGCTGTTGCCGATGTGCGGCGTTTGGAAACATCTGAGGTATACGACTAAAAACGCGCTCTGGATCAAAGAAAACTGTCTGAACCTCGCCGTAAAGCAGTTGCCGGAGTCGTGGAAGTACGTGGCCTGGGTGGACGCCGATCTCGTATTTTACAATAAGAGTTGGGTCGCCGACACGATTGAGTCGCTCAAAAAGTACGACATTTCACAGATGTTTTTCAAATGCGATTTCCTCGGACCGAACAATGAAGTTTTAAAGGAGGATACGTCGTTCGGCTATCTTCACGTGGAAAGCAAGGCGGAGCCTTACTGGCCCGGTAAGAAGTACGCGAAGTTCCGGCACCCGGGCTATTGTTTCGCCTATACGCGCAAGGCGTACGTGCAGATGAAAGGATTCCCCGACTGGTGCATTCTAGGCTCGGCGGATCACCATATGGCGCTGGCGCTGATCGGGAAGGTCAATTGCAGTCACCCCAACGACATCCACCCGATTTATAAGCAGAAGCTGCTTGATTTTGAGGCCCGGTGCAAAGGCTTGACGCTCGGATACGTGCCGATGCGCATCGGGCATATGTGGCACGGGAGTGCGAATTCACGGGTGTACACGGCGCGGTGGTTTATCCTGACCGAGAATAAGTACGACCCGTCGGAGGATATCACGAAGAACGAGTTTGGCCTTGTGCAGCTTACGGAGGAGGGCAGTCGCTTGGAGCGCCCGCTGCGCGTGTACTTCTCGGTGCGCAAAGAAGACTACGGGACCACGGTCACCGCGCCGGAAAACTATGATAAGACGGATTTCAAGAAGCTGTTTACTCAAATGAAAATCATCTGATTTAACGGGGTGGCGCAACGCGTTTCTCAGAGATATGTAGCGAAGCGGCGAGGCGACGCGACGCGATGAAATTTGGGGCGCTCTGGCGGGCTCGGGTTCAAGAGTTCCCGGCGGAATTAAGGAATGACGCGATTTGTTATAAGAATCTCAAAAAAACGGTGAAGGCGAAGCTGCCGGCCGAGGTATTTCTGAGGAGGCTGCAAGAGGCGTGCGAGAGAGTCCATCGGCGGTTTTTGAAAGAGCTGCGGGTGACGGACGTCCTCGGGGAGCGACGGGGGAGCGGGGGCGGCGCGGGAGGCGTCGGGTGCTGCGCGTCCGTGGCCGCCGCGAGTGTTGCGGTCGCGCCCGAGCGGGAGGGGGAGGGGGAACGGGACGAGCTCGCGCAGCTGTACGCGTTTGCCGAGCTGAACCGAACGTGTCTCTATAAGATCTGCAAGCGGTACGACAAGCGGGCGGGGCCGCCGGAGCCGACGGCGTCGCCTTGGTGCCGCGAGGTGATTGGGCGCGGCGCCTACGCGTTCCTGAATCCGCTATGGCTCAAACGGATCCAGTTGGAGCTCCACGGTCCGGAAGGCGAGGAATGTCCGGTGTGTTTGGAGCCGCTCGGCGAAGCGACCGAAGCGGCCGCTGCGATGGTGCTGAACTGCGGGCACCTTTTGTGCCTCGGGTGCGCTCAGGAACTCCACGAGCTCCGGAAGATCCACGGGGTGTTCCGGAACCGCATTGCCGTGGCGCAGTTCCGAAAGGACGTGAAGTGTCCGATTTGCCGGTTGCCGAATCCTCTGGACAGGATTGGGCCGGTAAACGTGTACCCGGGGATGTACGCGCGGATATTGTCGGAGTTCGCTTAGCTTTGCGCATTTAAGGGTTTTTGATTATGTTCTTTTTGTAAAGATGAACAATGATCTGTTGAAATTACGCGATGAGCACCCGCTCGTCCTGCCGCCAATGATCGGCGAGCGTCCGACGGCGATCCCGGCGTGCGTGACGACGCCTTATCCGCTGTTGCGGGCGTCTTTTGTAACTCGGGAGACGGCGAAGAGTCATATGCTCACGTGGTTGCTCGGATTTGCCACGCGATATCTTCAAACCGCGTACATATTGCTGAGCGAATCGCACGCGGTGTTTCCATTTGAAAAGCGGGTGTACAAGATCGTGGGAAAGGAGGTGTACTTCATCGTCCCGCTCGCCTCCGAGGTGGAGCTTTTTCAGTCGTTTCTGTTTGAACTCCAAGATGTCGCGGCGGCGTATTACGTGGAAGTCCAGGAGCATTTTGTCGCACCGGATCCGGTGGAGCGCGCGATGTACAATCTAACGGTGTCGTATGTCTCGGAGATGCCCAACGAGATGCATTTGACGTTGGATTTTCTCAAAAAGAAGTATGAATACCTCAACGATCTGGTGAAGAGCGTGACGCGGATGCTGTATCACAATATGGGCCTCGCGTGATTCTCGCGGGCTCATATCATACCCAGACTGCCTGAATGTGACCCATCACGCCGCCGGCTTGAACCTGCGCGCCCAGATCCGTCGCGATGTGCACATTACGCACTGGAAATTCCACGGTGGTTTCACCGCCCCATTTCACGACGGCAATGGGGTCGCCGCGGTGCACGGCGATCGCTCCGCCGTCCGTTTGAAGAAGCGGAACGATGTGGCTGGGGCGCGCGGCGGAAAACGTCATCGTGAAGCGGCCGGTGGCGGTGTCAAGCTGAAAGGTGGCGGGTGCAATTTCCGTCAGGAGGCCGTCCATCGGCGCAAGGCGCGCGTAAGTGTCCGTTTTCTTGCTGGCGATTTTGATCCGGGCGTAGCCAAGAGGTCGCAGGCAATCCAGGATGGTCACGGTGCCGGTGGCGGGGGCGAGTATGGCGTCGGCGGCTGGGGCAGCGTCGTCGGCGGCTGCGGGCGGACCAATGAAAATGGACGCGGCCGCTGCGAGGAGCAGCACGGAGAGGAGGACCAGAAAGATGCTTTTCCGAAAGGCGCCTATGAGAAACACGACGAAGACGGGGATGTATACTTCGGGGGCGGTGGCAAGATATACGTCGCGCATTGCCGGCCACTCCACCTGTCGTGGCCTACTCTGTTATATTCATTGATTTTTGAGTTCGTTCAGCGATGCGCTCGGCGATTCGTGCGAGGTAGGCGGCTTCTACGTTACCAACGGTTTCCGGCGGAGGCGGTGGAGCGTTGGGATCGGGGGACAGCAGAGAGGTCGGAACGACTTGAAAAGCGGTTTTGTAGTCGCCCATCGTGTTGTAGACGGTGTAGTCGGCGAGGGTTTCGGGGACGCCTTCGGGCGCGGAAGCGGCGATTTTGGCGAAGATGCCGTCGGGCTCGGTGTAGTTTATTAGGTCGCGCGGGCCGAAATCGTTGGTCACGGGGACGAGGGCGTCGTCGGCTGCCGCGCCTGTGCCGGCGGCCGGGGCGGAAGCGTCCATCAAGTCGCCGTAGCCGCCTGGAACCGAGGAGGGGAACATTTCTTGGGTTGGGTGGTGTTTCAGGAATTCGCTGAGCAATTCCTGGAAGACTGGGAGCGGGTCGTCGGGAGCGTTTGAGTACTCCATTACTGTGGCGAGGCGGCTCATTATTGTTTGATAGGCGACGCGAAGGTACACTTGGTCGTACAGTGTGATGGCTGGGGTATCGGTGGCGCCTGCGGCGGCGGTGAAGATGTCGGCAAAGTTTGCTTCGGAGATGCCAAAGGATTCTGCGAGGATGTCGCTGAGGGGTCGGATGCGCTCGGTTACTTGGGAGGCTAGAAAGGCCTGGAAGTCGGCGGTGGCGGGTTCTAGGGTCACCGGCGCTTGCGTGGCGGCGGCGGTGAGTCCTCGGCAAATCCAGGCGTAGGCGGTTCGGACGATGGCCATTTCCTCGGCGGACCCGCCTTTGTCCGGATGGACGAGGAGGGCGAGCCGATAGTACGCCCGGCGGACATCGACGGGGCTTGAAGACAGCGTCACTCCAAGAAGTGCATACGGGTCCAGTCCGGATGCGAGCTCTTGGGAGGTCATTTTTGATGGGATATGGTGTGGTGTGTTAGTGAAACGTCAGTGAAACCTTATATCCGCAATGTGTAGAAAAGTAAAAATGGACTCGCCTGCTCCCGAGATGGTTGGCGGCTCTCTGATGGTTAAGAAGACCGGCGATAAGGAGAAGGTGCTGGGTCGCCTTCGCTGCATCTACCTGGACTGCAAGCGCCACAAGCTGGTCAAGGTCAAGGGTGTGTACATCCGCCTGACCGAGGCGCGTGCGCGTTCGGCGAAGTAGGCGCGGAGCGCCAGCTATGCGGCGCGTATTTAAAGCTGCGTCCAATTATTTTTAGAACACTCGTTGTGATGCAACTAGCGGTGAACATCCAGGGAGGGCTTGGAAATTTGTTGTTTCAGGTAGCTTTTGGGATCGCTGCGGCTCGGCGTTACGAATGTGGGTTGTACATTGGGAAGGAGGACCTGCACCATATGACGAACGTGGGCTATCGCTATTTCTTACGGGGGATTCAGAGGAAATCGGAGGAGACATTAATCGCCGAAGGGTTCACCGATGTGAAACCGGGCGATGTTTCGGTGGATAAGACGGTCGCTGTGACCATTTTGGAGATGCGGGAGGCGCTGGATGCGGCGAAGGCGGAGGGAGGACGCATAAGGATATTTAACGGGTTCTTTCAAAGTCCGCAGTGGTGGGGGGTGGATGGCATTGGGGCGGATGGCGTTGCTGAGGATATCCGGGCGCGGTACGCGATGCCAGTGGATGTCCGAGCGGCGCTGGAAGTTCGGTATGGCGGCACAGCAAGGTTGGCTCGGGCGTTTTTCATTCACGTCCGACGCGGGGATTACGTGGGGTCGCCGTTTGATTTGGGGCTGGAACGGGCGTATTTTGCGCGGGCTTGGGCGGCGGCGACGGAGACGACGCGCTTGCCGGCGGATGCGGTGTGCTTCTTCTTTACCGACGATCCCCGATACACACCGGCGATGTTCAGTGAGCGGACCGGTGTGGATTTTGGCGGTCGGGCGGTGGAGGTCGTCGGCGGACTGGACGAATGCGTGACGCTTTTCTTGATGTCGCTTTGCAGACTCGGGGGGATTTGCAGCAACTCCACGTTTTCTTGGTGGGCCGGGTATTTGAACGATTCGCCGGACAAACGCGTGTATTTCCCAAAAGAGTGGTCGTTTGATAAGTTGGCGTATCCGGGACTGATCCCGGTCGCGGTTGCGAACCTTTCTGAGTAGAAGGTAAAGGCAAGATACTTGCAATGGACGTCGGCAACGCCCGCGCGTTTTTGGAAGGCGTGAAGAACCCGGACGTGCCGCGGTCGCCGAGGCTGGATAAGTTGGCCGATCTGCTGTCGTTGGCGCCGGCTGCGGCGTATGGTGCGCTGCTGGTGATGCTGCTTATCACACGGGACCCTTACTACATTGTGGTCGCGATGGGGATGGCGACGCTCGGTGTGGCCGTGGAAGTCACTAAGCAGCTCACGCGGCCGTTTTTGGGGCGGTTTCCGTGGCTGGCGCGCCCGGCGGATGCACGCGGATGCGGGGCGTTCGGGGGCGAGGAGCCGGAGGACGGCGCCTGCGCGGGCGGGGCGTGTCCAGGAATGCCTTCCAATCACCAGGCAACGATGGCGTTCTTCGTGTTTTCTATGATCTTTTATCACCGGACGACGATTTTCAGTGGACCGCTATGGGTGGTTCTCTTAGGACTAAGCGTCGGTGTTGGCGCGTCGCGGGTGTACAAGCACTGCCACACGACGGACCAAGTGGTCGCTGGCAGCGCCGTTGGCGTTCTGTTTGCGACGATGTTTTATCATCTGGTTTCTCCGCCGGAGCGAGTTACTGTGGTTTAATAAAACGTTTACGTTTTATTATTAATTTTTCTGTCCAATACGTATATGATATGACGTGGGAATGAACAATGATGCGGACTTTGGGACTTTGACGGGAGCGGTCGCCGCGATGGAGGAGCGAATTCGTGGTGGACTGGGGTGGGATGCTTTTCAGCGTGAAATTCGGCGGGCAGATACGCGACGGGCGTGGGATCGGCTGGCGGAGGGCGCGGGGTTAAACGGGCGGGATTTGTTGGCGGCGTTTGCGTTTGCGTTTTTCACCGAACCTGAGGGAGAGGATGCGACCGAAGAGGCGATTCAAGCGACTGCGCGGGCTTGGATTCACGCACCGGAAGCGCCGGAAACGCTGGCGGCTTACGCGGAGGCTTTGGCGGAGTGGAAAGTGACCGACCGTGAGGCGACCTTGCAGAGACTCGCCGAAATGTATTGGGAATACGAGCTGGCTTTTGATTTGACGCATACAGACTTGGCGCCGGAGGAAAGGGTGTACTACGCACAGGAGCTCCAAGTGCGCCAAGGCGAATTAATGAGGTTGATGGTGAAAATTGACGGGGGCGAGTTTTTCCGGCGATTCCTGCCGATCGCGATACCGGACGAAGTCGCGCAAGGCGTTTATACGGTATTGGAGCGGGCATTTTGGAATCGGATTAAGGGAGACCTTGCTGGCGGCGTGTACGATTCGCTGTATCCTGTACTTGACGAGTTACTGGATCTGGTGCGCCGTTTAGTACCGCAAGGGTGGGAGACGCGTGTGGCGTGGTTCGCCGACGTAATGGACACTGAGTTTATTCGGGCGCGGGTCGGTGCGGGCGTGGGTGCGGGGGGTGGGGCGCTGGACTTTGACTTTTGGCGAGGGCGGTGCGATGCGGCGATGGAAATGATGATAGATCTTGACAGTGCGGCCGCTGAGGAGGAGCACCGAGCGTGGGCGGTGACGCATCCCGTGACTGGAATGGAGGCGGCGATGGACGTGCTTGCTTACGTCCTGCGGAGGCTGAGTGATATCCGGCGGTTAAAGGAGGCCGTGTTCGCCGAAAATGTGTGACGAAAACTGTCAGTGCGGGCGCGCGCGAGGGCGCGGGGCGGGCACTGGTCGCGTAATATTTTCTGAAAAATGTATAGAGATTTGCGCATAGACGGACTCTGCATCCATACAGTGACGGCTGCTGCTATGAGTATGCGCTCTTGCAGCGGGACGGTCGCTATTATAGTGGCTGCATTAGCGGTAAGCATTCTTATTGGCATTTATGTGTTCCGAGCGAGTCCCGCGGCGGTGGAAGGCTTTGAGGTGCCAAAGATGCGGCCTTGTGCGGTTTATTACACGGATAATATTGCGGCTTGCGATCATCCGGGGAAACTTTATGAGAAGACGCCTCAGTGGCGTGAGACACGACTTGCCCAATTATCGGCGATTGCGGCGCCTTCGGAGGCGGAGAAGACGGAGATTCAGATGCTGAATGAGATAAAGACGGAGGGGGCCAATGCGCCAAAGTATTGCAAAGTGACTTTGTCTGAGTTCACTGAGAAGGCGGACGATCCTTATAAGTATGCGAAGGAGGAGGCGGTCCGTGGGTCGCCGGAACATTGGGCGTTTTGTTTCAAGGCGAACCCGGACCGCGCGGCGGCCGAGACGACGGTGCGGGAGTTCGGCGACCGTAGTTCCATTTACACGAATATGGAGTACATTATGACGATGGGAGACGCCAATGTCTATAATCGTATTCAATTCCGCGATCTCAAATTTGATGGGGTGAAATACGCGAGCTGCCTAAGTACGAAACCCTCCCTGGACGAGAATCTGCCGGTTTTCTTGGCGTTCAAGGTGAACCCTTACGCGATGACGCTGGCGCAGGTGCTGGCGTTCAAGCGCGGGGCGAATGGCCAGCTGACGGCGTACCCGAACCCGCTGGAATTATTCGCCAAGCTTTTCCGAACGCAGGGCGAAAATAGCCAATACGTCCTGAAACCCGCGCGAAAGAACCTGGTCGTCTACAAGATTTCAAAGGACATTTGCAATAATGACAGCATTCACGGGACGTTTCCGGTGACCGTGGACCTGACAACGGTCGGGCTCGGAACCACGGTGCTCGTGTCGGGGCTGCCCTACGCGTCGCCGAATCGCGCGGAGATGGTTAAAGGCATCGTGGATATTCAGGCGCGGATGGCGGAGGTCGGTACGACCATCGCGGATTTGGAGAAGAAGTACGCGGATATCACGGCGAACAATGCGGGCGGCCTTCACCGGAACGTGTTCCTGATTAACAACCCTGACCACTGGCCGCAGAACACGGGGCAGATGAACACGCTGTTCGCCAACCGCGTGCGCCTCGTGAAGCAGGACACGGATACCGTCGTTCATTTCCGGAACAACACGCGGGTGCCGGGGGTCGCCGAGGGGTACGCCATTGAGTGGCGCGGAATGCTCCGCATTACCGAGAAGGGGTCGTACAGGTTTAAGGTGAACTCGGATGACGCGGCGGACGCCTACGTGGACGGCAAACTCGTGACAACCTATTACGGCGGCCACGGCTTCGGCGATGCGGGGACGTCCCTCGTGAGCCTGGACCTGGACCCTGGATTCTACCCGATTCACATCCGTATGATGGAGTGGTGGGGCGGGGACGGAATGGAGCTCTCGGTGCGCAAGAACTCGGAGGCGTGGAAGCTGGTGCCGACGTCGTGGTTTTACTACTCGTCGGACCCGCAGGTGAACACGTACATTCAAGGGATGGAGACGGGCCGGCAGAATATGAAGATGCTGGAAGCGCGGAAGGCGGAGTACGAGCGCTGGGTCGGGCAGCTCCAAGGAAACCAGGCGGACAAACTGAAAGCCTACGCGGACCAGATGGTCTCCAAGGATCTCTCGGGCATCTTCCAGCGGTCGCATATCTCGGACGGTGACGTGATTTATATGGACGTCGGGGCGTATATGCTGGCGGGCGCGTCGCCGGGCGTGCCGTGGGCGGGGACGGGGACGGGGGTCGCGGGCGATGGCGAGGGCGACGGCGACGCTGGGATCACAAACGGCCGCCAAATCCTGGTGAATAACCTGCTGGAACTGAATGTGCCGCGGACGGTGTCGCCACCCCAGGTGCCGCTTTATGAGACGCCAAAGTACAGCATAGCGATGTGGCTGAAAATTAATGAAGGCGCGACGCAGTGGCGGAATATCCTGTTTTACGGCGCGGGGGATGACTGGACGAACTGGACGGCTCGGCGCAAGAATAATCCGCTGATTGACCGGACGCCGGGATTCTGGGTATACCCGGACAGCACGGCGCGGCTGCATTACCGTCACCGCGCGCGGACGCCCGATGGCTTCAACGATGGCATTGACGTCGCCGACCTCGGCAAGGTGCCGCCCTTTAAGCAGTGGTTCCACTACACGACGACCATTAACGGGAATGTCGCGAACACGTACATCAATGGCGAGCTGGCGGCGACGCGTACTCTGGCGGGGAACTTTGAGTGGAACGATGTTAACGCGAAGAAATTGGTGCTCGGGAACAACGGGATCTCGGGCGGCATTTACCTGCAAAAACTGTACTGGTACAACCGCATCGTGTCCACAGACGAGATTCGCGAACTCGCCAAGGAGGTTGCGGTCAATGAGGTCACGGAAATTCGCGCACGCTCGGTGGGCTGGGGCGGATGTTCCGCGGCGCACTACAACAGCGGGAGCGTCGTGATCAACCGGAAGCCTTTTTCGTTCGTTCGCGGGATAAATATATACACGGTGGCGGACGACGGCACGGTGAACTGGGCGCAATGGGACTCCTACGCGAACACGGTAAACAATGGGGGCGGCAAGGCGGCGGTCGTGAACGCGCTGAGCGCGGCGAACATCGTGAAGCAGCGGGTGCTCGTGGCGCTCATTCACGACGAGGGGACGAACCAGCTGAGCGCGGACGTGCGCACGCGCCTCAGAGATCTGGGGTCGGGGGCGCTGGCCTCTGCGCGATTCCGCAGCCCGTACATGTTCATTAAGGACCTGCGGCGTAACAAGGTCCTCATTGACCGCGCGGGACGCGAAAACGCGTGCGATGCCATTGAATGGACGGGGGCGATTGAATACGGCGTCCGACAGAAGCGTGTGCAGAAGCCGGGGCTCGTGATGAACCTAAAAGACATCAGTGGCGACATTTGGCTGGACGGCACGGGCAACGGGTACGACGCCTATTACGTGGGCGGCGTCCAGACGGTGAGCAAGTACGGTGGCGGATTCACGACGCCGGCGTCGCAGACCACGCGATACGTACTGATGCCCGAAAAGGCGCTCCAAGACCTGCCAAGCGGCACGGCGTGGACGCTGACCTGGTGGATGGAGGTGCTGAGCCAAAGCAAGGACCAGTATGGTGGCGGGCGCTACTGTATGAGTATGGCGATTCCGTCGTATGATAACGTATTTATCGTTCAGGTAAACAGCAATAACATTACCCTTCACGGGGGCTCGCTCGTGCAGGGTCGCACGATTCCTTATGCTTTCAATGAGCTCGTGAACATAACCATCGTGCGCAGTGCGAATACGTTTAAATTCTTTAAAAACGGTCAGTTCTTTGGCACTTACTCAGTAGCAAATCAAATGGCTACGGATACAAAACAAATTCAGGGATGGGTACTTGACCAGGAGCAAGATACGATAAAGGGCGCGTTTGATAGCACGCAAAACCTGAATGCAAACTGGTATGAGGTTTCGCTGTTTAATAAGACGCTGAGTGATGCGGAGGTGCTGGCGGAGTATAATGGGGTGAAGGGGCGGTTTGGTTAAGGATGGTGGTGTTGTTTATTGTTTTTTATTGTTTTCAAAATTTATTGAAGCAGGGATGGTAGCAGAGTTCGGGGGGAGGGGGGCGAGATTTTTGGGAGGTAGTTAAAATACCGATGGTGCTCACATTAAGCGGAACAAAAACTACGCGACCGTCGGGTAGGAGGGTACATCCAAGATACGCGCCGGTATTTGCCGATAACGTCGTCGCAATTGTACTATAAGTATTTGTAACTGGATTAAACAGTCCAATAGTTGTTGTATTGTGTGGCGCGAAAATCACTCGTCCGTCTGGAAGGAGAACGCCGCCAATATATGCAGCGCTTCCTGGGAGACCCAAAATCGTACTAAACGTATTCGTCGCTGGATTAAAAATCCCAATGGTAGTTGCACTAGTCGGTACAAAAACCACGCGGCCATCTGGAAGAAGTACACCGCCATAATAAGCACCAGTTCCTGGGGCACCTAAAATTGTAGTGTACGTATTTGTAACTGAATTGAAAAGTCCAATGGTGGTAGCATATTGCGGAACAAACACAACACGGCCATCCGGAAGAAGAACACCTCCAATATATGCAGCGCTTCCAGGGGCACCCAAAATTGTGCTATACGTATTTGTTGTTGGATTGAAAAGTCCAATGGTGGTAGCATTATTTGGTACGAAAAGCACGCGGCCGTCGGGTAGGAGGACGCCACCTTGATACGCGTTACTCCCAGGAGCGCCCACCAAAATTGTACTATATGTATTGGTCGCTGGATTAAAAAGTCCAATTGTTGTTGTATTTGCCGGCACAAAGACAATACGACCGTCGGGAAGAAGGACACCACCTGAATACGCATATGTTGGCGGAGATGGTGACATAGATATTGTGCTATAAGAATTCGTTGATGGATTAAAAATCCCAAAACCCGCGGTCGCGCCGTGAGGCACAAAAACCACACGACCGTCTGGAATAAGTACACTGCCATAATATGCATTGGCTACCAAAGATCCGATCGCAATTGTACTGTACGTCAGAGAATCATATATATCCACGCTTTGACTCGTATTCCACCACACATTCTTACGAAGTGCAGTTGGTCCGAAATTATAGCGGTACCTTAGGGATGTTACATACTGCATCCAGGTCAGGAATAGATCTCGGTTTGTCGTCGTTCCGTCAAAGGTTACATAGGGTGATATTTGAAGAGATTGATCTCCGATAATACCACCAACGTTAACGTTACCGCCAAACACTGCGTTCCCGGCGACTTCCAACGCCTGCGTCGGATTCACCACGCCCACGCCGAGGCGCCCATCCGACGTTATATTTAGTGACTCTGGTTTACCATAAAGCAGCCATTCGGAAAAGTCTACTAGTGTTCCATTTCCTGTAATCTGATTTACAACAATACGATAATATGTAAATGCACGTGTTGTATTCACTGTAAATAGTTGAGGGGACGCTGAATAAGGAATTGCCGACTGTTGAGAGACCAGTGTCCAATTTACTCCATTTATAGAACCAAGAATATAAAAGCGCGCTGGGAATTTAATTGGTTGACCGCTTGATCCTGTAATTGTATAGGCAGTAAGAGAGATTGACAATGGTAGTTGAATTTGTGCCCATTCTCCACTGTAACTTATACCATTGGTATCAATCGTTGTTATAGTACCATTATAAGAATAAGGAGTAGATGTATTATAGGCAGCAGCACTTATTGACGCCCACTGAGTACCTGTTCTATCAAAGAGTCTCCAAGCTTGAAGAGATGTAGAAAATTCTGAACTCGCAGAAACAATATAATAACCGTTTCCGTAGGTACTGGTCGTAATATTTGTAACGTGACCTGTAAAAGCCGCAGGAGGGTATGCCTGGGACGAAATAGAGGGATCTGTTGCTGTTATTTTTGCGACGCTCAGTCGGCCATCGCTGGTCAGTTGAAGCGGGGTGCGCTGGAATTTCGCGGCGCGCAGAAGCAGGGCCGTTATGCCGGAAGTCGCGGGGCCGAGGGGCGCGGTGGGCGGGGTGAAGGTCGCGGTGTAGAGGGCGGCGCCGCGGACGAGGCGGGTGTTTGCGACGTAGCCGTTCACATTCAAACCTGAACTAAATTGACCTATTGCAAAAGGTATAGTTGTGTCTATGATTGGGGTTCCTGATACAGTAGCTGTTGTTTCTAATGATCCATTTACAAACATTCGTATATTATTGGGTGATCCTGCATCACACGTGACTGCAAGATGATACCAAGTATTCGTTGAAAGAGTGCTCACACCGTCTACTATCACACCTGCACCATTCCAATATCTAAACCTAAAAATTCCGCTATTATTAATTCTTAATGACCAGTAATCTCCTACATCATTCGTATTCATATTACCACAAATATACGTATTGTTAAGATTATTTAAAGTTTTAAAATTCACCCACGTTTCCACTGTAAACCCACCATTCTGCCACCAATTGAATCCGTAAGCATTGCTGTTGAGCGAGCTGAGGTACGCTCCATTGCTCCCGGGATTCGTCACCGAATTATCTAGGAAAATGCTGCCTTCATTCGGAGAATTTGCAAAGGGTCCGAAGGGGACCGGGATGACCTTGCCGTTTGTCACATCGGGGACGCTGGCGATGTTTCCGGTCATATCGCGCATCTGGTAATCGGACGTGGTGACTTGCAGGGTGCTCGCGGCGTTGCTGCTGTTTGAAGGGGTGACGTCTAGGGTCGTCGCGTCGGAAAGTTGGAGGGCGCCGGTAATACGAACGCTGTGCGCTTGGATGGCTGGGGTTTTCTCGGAGGATGCTGTGGACGCTGCGGCGATTTCGGCGAGGGTGAGGGGGCGCTGGTAGACTTGAACGGTGTCCAGTTCGCCGTGGAAGGCGTTGGTTGCGCCGGTGAAGCCGTTGAATAGGAGGAGGTTGGCAAGGTAGGCCGGGGCGGCGGTGGCGTGCGTGTAGGACTGTACGGTGCCTTGCGCAGTGCCGTTGATGTACAGGGTCAGTGTGTTGTTCGGGCTGGCGGCGGTGCCGCTGAGGGTGACGGTGAAGTGGGTCCAGGCGTTCAGAGGAATCACGACGGGGGCCGTCAGGGTGACGTAGGAGCCTTGCGAGGGTTGCAGGAGGACGACGGGGTAGTTGGTCGTGGGTTCCAGGCCGATGGCGAGAATGGAGGCGCCGGCGACGGTGGTTGCGCCGTAGCCGCCGTCGGTGCCGAAGAAAAACTGGCGGTTGCCGGTGGTCGCCGTGGCGTACGGGCGGACCCAGGCGGTCACGGCGAATCCTGCGGGGGCCGTGGGCGAGGGCAGGGCGGTGGCAGCGGTGATGATGGGGTAGGTGACGTAGGTCGCCGCGGCGCCGCCGGGCGGATTCACGCCGACGAGGCTGGTCCCCTCGCGGCCGTTGGGGTTGTAGTTGACCGCGGTCGTCGTCGCGGTGGCGGCGCTGGGCGTGGCGCTCGCGCTGCCGATGGTCGGCGCGCCGATGATGTTGCTGCCCGATAGGTCAAACAGGTGTCCGGCGAAGGGCAGCCAGGCGATGAGGCCGTTGGGGCGGAGCTCGCCGGCGCTCAGGATGCCGGTGAGTTGGGTGTCGCCTTGGACGTGAAGGTTCGCAATAGGCGCCGTGGTGCCAATGCCGACATTGCCACCGGAAACGTAGGTCGTCGCGTGGATGTGAAGGGGCGTCACGGGGGTCGCCGTGCCGAGGCCGACGTTTCCGGAGGGGCCGACGACGATCGCGTTGTGCTGCGCGCCGCTGCGGACCCGTAGGGCGTTTGAGGTGCCGAGGTTTACGACCTCCAAGGCTTGCCGGGTCGCACCGGAAGGCTGGGCGAGGCGGGCGCCGGACGTCCCGAAAATCGTCGCATTGAAGTTTGCGGCGTTACTGGTCTTATCAAAGATGAGGTAAGACGTCATTCCGCCCCGTGTACCGCACCGCGCCGCGCCTTACCGACACGAGCCGGTACTCTAAACAAAACGTGGATAAAATGCGGTCTCGTGGGTCCGCGCACGGGGATTATGTAGTAAATAGGTAGTAGTGAAGCCACACGCGAGCGAAGCGCAACGCGACGCGGCGTGTAGCAATGGAACTCAAAGATGCGCTGCTGCTTTTTTACATTATTATGATTGCTGGATACTTTGAGCCGCTTTTCAGCTGTGACCTTCAACGGCTTTTCACGAACAGCCTGCTCGCCAAGCATATCCTGGCGTTTATTAGCGCTTTCTTCCTGATTACGCTGGTGGATGACAAAAATGAGATCAAGACGCTCAGTGAAATGTTCCGGACGACGTTTATGATCTACGCGCTTTACATTCTTTCCACGAAGGCGAAGGCGTATTACGTCCTGCCGATGCTGATCGTTCTGTTCATTGATCAGATTCTGAAAGTGCAGGTGGGGATCCTGGAAAAGCGGGAGAGCGAGAAGATCGCGCGGGCGGGAGACGCTGCTCAACGCGAGCAGATCATTAAAATCCGCGCGGGGATGACGTGGGCGATCGTTCTGCTCATCCTGGGCGGGATGCTGCATTACTACATTCGGGCGCGCATTGAGTTCGGCGCGAAGTTTAGCACGGTGGCGTTTTTCGCGGGTACAAAAGAATGCGCGCACGGGGGCGTCGGACGCCGGGTTCATTCAGTGCGGGATTAGTGCCCGCGGTGCGATGCTGGGGAGGGGGTATTCGCGTATCGGTCAATGCGCCGGAGATTCTCGGTAATCGGGGCGGTCTTGACGATCTGGGTGGCGAGGTCGGTCTCCTCGGGGGTCATCGTGGCGAACACGTGGGTGTCTTTGAACTCAATGAGGTCGCCGCATTTGTAGAAGGCTGGAAACGCGAGATGGTTGGCGACGCGGCCGAGGAAGGCGTGGTCGCGGCGGGCCAGGATTGTCGCCCAGAAGCGCTCGGACTTGTTGCAGATTTTCACGCTTGACCCAGGAACGAGCACGGCGATCTCGTCGGCCGTCGGCGCCTTGAAGGTCAGCGGGTGGCGCTCGGCCATCTCGGTGGCCGACACCCAGTCGTCATCGTAAATCTGGGGGAGGTACGCAGGCATCCGCGTGTCGGCGTAAGCCATTTTCGCTTGACGGTTTGTGTCGTCGGGTTGGAAAAAGAATTGCATCATTTTTTGGGATTTAGTATATTACTGAGGACACGCGGAGGCGCTGACCGACGCGTTACACGCGGAGGCGCTGACCAACGCGAGTTTACGAGCGGAGGTACAGTGCATCGCCCCATCCGTGGTTCGTCATTTCCAGGGCGACGCGTGTGAAGCCGTCGGTTGCTAGGAAGGCGTCCATCTCGTGGAGGAGGGCGCAGCCGGCGTACAGCGGTTTCGTGTTGACCTCGGTGTAAATCGCGCGCAGGTGCGGGATGATCGTGCGGGCGCCGAGAAGGGCGAGGAGTTCCGCGCCTTGAATGTCTAGGTTGGCGACATCAAAGGTGTCGGGGGCGAGGCCGCGGCGGGCGAAGAGGGTGTCCAGTGTGATCGTTTGGACGTTGCGCGTTGCGATCTCGTAGACGTCCGGGTGTTCGTTGCGGTGTTCCGCGAGGGGCAGAAGCGAGGACGATTGGCCGTTGTTCGTGATGTGAAAGGTCGCCGTTTTGTCGTCGGCGTGGCTTACGGCGGCGCAGACGATGTTTTGCGCGCCGCGCAGACGACGTGCGGCGGCCGCTGCAATGTCGGCGTTTGCCTCTATCCAAAGGACGTTCGGGCCAGCGGGATCAAAGCCGAGGCTCGCGTAAAGCTCGGCCTCCTCGCAGAGGTGGGCGCCCACGTGCAAGATGCCGCGCTGTGGGCGCGCGGCCGGAAAGCGGGCGAAAACGTCGGGAATGAGCATCGCGGGCGGGAGGGCCGGCGGGAGGGGTATGTATGCAACCGAAATGCAGGGTTAAATTGAGTAGGCCCGATTTCTTTATACCGTTAGCGGTCCGCGGCGGTCGCGAGCGCGGTCCAAGCGGCGTTTCGGCGGGATTGCGAGGGGTGGCTGGGGTTCATCATATGCGTGAGGTACGCGCGCTGGATTTTCGTCGCTTTCGTGCCGGGAAGGAAGAGTTTGAGCATTGCGGGATCGTCGGTGAGGTCTTGGAGGTTGAATGCGCAGCGGTCCATTTTGGCGCCGAGGGTGATGAGGTATTTCAGCATTGGCTTATTGCCGTACATCACGGCCAGTGTCACGAGCGGTATTTTTCCTTGCATCCAGGTCATTGCGTTGAAAATGGGTTCTCTGCGATAACTTTCGGGAAGCCCGCGCATAAACGCATCCCAACTGGTCGCGAGCTGCGGTGGCACGGAGGCGTATAGGTTGTTTACATTGACGTTTTGTGTCCGAATGATCGTTTCGCACATTTCGCCGCAAACGCGAAGGGTTTCTCTGGAAAAGGTCGGGCGACCGAAGCGGCCGGCTTGGATCATACTGCTTAGTATTTTTGTGAGCCAGAGGGCGTTGTCTAGTTTATTGACCTTAAACGCGTCTAGGAATGCCGTGCGAGTTTCGGCGAATTCCGAGCGACTGAATAAGTTCCGTAGAATGCCGAACAGGATATCGGGGGGCTGGAATAAGGGACTCGCGTAGAGCGGGACGCGATTGCGCGGAAAGGCTTTGAACAGCTCGGTGTAAAACGCGATTTGCGCTGGCGTGATATCCGCGGTGTGGTTCTCCAAGTACGTGAAGACTGCATTCGTGAGCAGCGGGTGATCCGCGGGGGTGTTTGTGACGGGGACGTCGGCGACGCCGAGATTGCGGTACATATACCGGGCGAGCTCTTGAAGGGTTTTCTGGCTGAGCGTGTTCACGCCTTGGGCGAGAATGTCGGCGGGCGTGTGGACGCCGATGGACCAGTTTTCGGTCAGGAGGCGGCGGAAGTAGACGTCCGCCACGGCCGCGGCGACCGCAGGCGCTGAGTCGCCGGCCGCGATTGTTTTTTCAATATGCTGCTTCCAAGCGACCATTGGAACGGTGCCGACGACCTCTTTGAACTCGCGCCAAAAGGGGAGATCTTTGAAGATTTCGGTCGGCGCGTGGACCCGGAGGTGGTCCAGAATCTGGCCGATGAAGTCCATTCGGGCGATGCCGGAGTCGGGATCGGTGCGATAGGCGTTGAGGTAGAAGTACAACGGTTCCCAGTGGCCGCGCTGAATCCAGTTTTGGAGGGTGGGGCGCCAGAGGGTGTATTTCCATAGCGATTCCTGCTTTCCTGCGAGGAAGGCTTCTAACTGGGGGGCGGTCACGTCCGGCTGTTCCAGGAGTTCGCGAAGTGCGACGGTGTTGCGTTGGAGCGCCGTCGGGGGCTTCGGCGGACGCGCGGGGCGCG
>Ga0209442_1000732_pt1 | contig 19053 bp, 25 predicted proteins | sample LauGreSBDMM110DD_2_FD_187565 | JGI IMG/M metagenome (GOLD analysis project Ga0209442, IMG submission 187565) | Freshwater lake microbial communities from Lake Michigan, USA - Sp13.BD.MM110.DD (SPAdes) (version 2) | ecosystem: Environmental > Aquatic > Freshwater > Lake | place: Lake Michigan...
AAGCCGCATGAGGATCGTGTCCTCCAATGGCTAAATGACGCTCAGCAAAAGCACTCAGCAAAAACCATGGAAAGCGATTGAGCGCAAGTTACAACAGCCCTTGATGAATACAGACAGCGCCTACCTCTGCAGCGTGGTCAGTTCAAAGATCAGGAAATATTCAGTCAGGGATGTTGTCTCTTGGAAAAAGCAGCGTGCAGCCGAGAATGAGGCTGGGTACTCGGCCTGCACTTGTTAGCGGCAGCTTACCGCGTCAGCTACCGTCAGCCTTTTTTGGCATAAGCACTGCACCATCCTTTACCGGCCACTTGCTTACCGGCAAACAACGGGCAACCGCCCCAAACATCGCTGGCTTTGCCCTGGTACAAAGCGCAGTTGGAACAAACTTGGCCCGCAGCGTATCTGGGGTACTTTTTGGTGTCGGTTTTGGTGGCATCCGCCACATAGCCTAGGGCCACGGACTGGGGGTCTTTTTCGTCAGCCTTTGCTTGACTGCGGGCAGAAGTGGACAAAAGTGATGTGCCAGCGACCAGTGTCATGAAAAAGGTGCGTCGATTGTTATTCATGGGAATTCCAATTTGAAACAAGCCAAAAAATTTCGACTAGAACCAAGGGCTTGATTTCTTGGCGCTTGAAGACGACAACAAGTTTTTTGTCAATCCACGTGAGGCCTTGCTAAAACCAAACATGAGAGTGAAGCTGATTTAAATCTGATTCAAATCTGTCTTGAGTCAATCGCATTATTGATTTTATCGTAAAAAGGCAAAATTCAAACTCAATTCATAGCAAATAATGCCATAATTCAACTCATAATCAACTCAATTAACAATAAATGTCGTTTTCCAATCCTACTGTTCAGCCTCCTGAACCGAAGACAAATAAGGTTCAGCCTACTTTCAGAGCAGGAGCAGTTGCACGCATGGCGGGCATGCCCGTGGCGACTTTGCGCATTTGGGAGCAGCGCTACCAGGCTGTGCGGCCCAACACTGCAGCATCTGGACACCGTTTGTATTCATCGGCAGATGTGGAGCGAGTCACTTTGCTGCGCCGACTGACAGCGCAGGGCCACGCAATCGGCTTGCTGGCGGCGTTAGATACAGAGCAGATGCGCGGAATGATGCACATGTCAGAGATTGGGTCGTCAGAGAAATCGCTAAATGCTCCGCGGCAAGCTGCAATGCGGGTTGTTGTAATTGGTCAAGCCTTTGCAAGCCGTCTGAAGCGAATTTTCGAGCGCCAGCCCTTCGGGCCAACGCTACAAATAGTGGCAGTCTTTGACTCCCTGTTTGAAGCAACCCAAGCTGCGCAACATGCTGTTCAGCCTTACGTCGACCTGCTGCTGTGGCAGGCTGTAAGTTTGCAGACTGGTGCAAAAAACGAACTGCGTGATGCACAAGACGCTTGGCACGCCCCTGCTGCGGCAGTGGTTTACCGCTTTTCTAGTTCCGCAGCACGAGCAGAGTTAACAGGTGCCGGGGCAAGAGCTTTGTACGAACCAGCAGATGACGATTCACTTGCAGAGTGGCTATCGTCCTTGAAGCTTGCCGAGGCTACCCAGGTAAAGGCCGCTATCACTGCGGACTCATTTTCCAGCGGTGAGAAGAGCCTTGATCACATTACCGTTTCACCGCCTCGATTTGACCCATCTGCCTTGACGGATTTTGCTGGACTTTTGACATCTGTGGCATGTGAGTGCCCCAGCCATTTGGCTCAATTGCTGTTGCAAGTTTCCTATTTTGAAAAATACAGCGGCGAGTGCGCCAATAGAAGCCCGGCCGACGCGCAATTGCACGCTTACTTGCAGCAGGTTGCTGGCACTGCGCGTATGTTGTTTGAAAAAGCATTAGAGCAAGTAGCCATTGCAGAAGGTCTGCCTCTGCCTCTTGTCCCTGTTGCCTCTTCAACTCGAGGTGCATGACATGACCCACTGCCTTGGCAGTCCTGACCATTGTGTTTTTGTTCGACGGTATGACGCTCAACTACTTTGGGACAGCCGCACTATTATTTAAAGCACTGCCAGCGCCTTTTTCTGGTCCCAATTCTGTAAATTTGCGCTGAAGAGCTTCGCAGTCAGATGAATGACCCTTGTCTTATGTTGTTCACAAAAATAGTTCACACTAATGGTGCATCACATTTTTGGTGCACTGTTTTTTTGATTGGACTTAAACATGAAGAAGATTTTGATTGCAAGCGTTGTAGCTTTTGGTATGACACTATCAGCTCAAGCCAAGGACATTGTTGACACAGCTGTCGCAGCGGGTTCTTTTAAGACTTTGGCAACAGCGCTTGGTGCAGCTGGTTTGGTTGATACGCTCAAAGGTAAAGGCCCCTTTACTGTTTTTGCACCTACCGATGAAGCTTTTGCAAAAATACCAAAAGCAGATTTGGAAGCGCTTTTAAAAGATAAAGCCAAGTTGACAGCTGTTTTGACCTACCACGTTGTAGCAGGCAAAGTCATGGCTGCTGATGTCAAAGCTGGCAAGGTTAAGACAGTTCAAGGCTCAGAGATAACTATCTCCACATCATCTGGCGTATCAGTTAACAATGCCAAAGTTATCAAGACTGATATCGTTGCTGATAACGGTGTAATCCATGTCATTGATACCGTCATCATGCCTAAATGATTTGGTAGATTTAAGCTGAATTATGTGGTTCAAGGATGGAGGGCTTGCACTTCCATCCTTAAAAATACATCGGATACTGCAACTGTGAAACTGATTTCGTATTGAAAAAAGTAACAAAGGAGCAGTTGATGCTTGTTCATATAGCTGTGATTAGTATGGCATTCATGACCTGGATCGTATTCAAACAATTTGATCGAGTTTATGGCCCAATAACTCAATGAATGCTTATGTTTTCATGAACGTAACTCTTCAAGCAAGACGTAATCCAGAGCGCGAATATGTGTACTCTCAAGAACAGTTTCGGGAGCTACTCCAGCTTCATAGGCTTCTCTCCATCTCAATGCACACAAGCACCAACGATCCCCAGCCTTCAGCCCTTTAAATCGATATTCAGGTCGTGGGGTTATCAAGTCATTTCCCCGGTGAAGTGAGAAGTCTAAAAATTCTTGCGTTACTTTAGCGCAAATGACATGGCTACCTTGATCATTTTCGTCAGTGTTGCAACACCCATCTCGAAAGTAACCTGTCAAAGGGTCGTAGGAGCAGGGCACAAGTGTTGTACCAATAACGTTTAAGCTGTCTTTATTCATAAATTTAAGTGAGTTGAATCTTCAATTTTTCAGAGCTTGTTTAATCTCAATCTCAAGAAATGATCTAAGGCTGGTATGAATGTGTTTTCCAAAATGAATATTTCTTTGACCTTGAGATAAGTTAATTAAATTATTGTATTGACTAGGTAATATTCGGGCCAAACTTTTAAGAAAATATTCTTCACGATATTTGAGCCCAATCTTGGACTCAAAATAAATGTTCTTGCCACTGACTATTAGACGTTCAAAGTCATTGGCATGCAATGCATTGTAAAAATAAGCTACGACTAGGGCAAAAGCTTCTAGGAACGAAAAGGGCAAAATCAATACGGCGCCAAATGTATAAAAAATAAATCCTATGAGGATGGAAATTAATCCCAAAAAAATAAAAATAATAGCTAATTTATTCGGGGAAATAGAGCAGTTTCTCTTTAGATAAAACTCATATCCGTGATCTGTTTTTTTGCCGATGCGTGTATTCACAGCCAATGTACCTTTGTATAAAGTTCTATCGTAATTAAGCTGATTACATCTTGATCGCGTCTTTTCACTCAGTTGATCTTCTTTGACTGAAGCAATATAACGAGTTATTGATTTTTATTTCTTTGCTTTAGCTAATTCCCTGACAGGCTCAAGTAGTTTTCTTAAGTCGTTGAATTGAATTGGTAAGCAGTACCAGGGTGTATGAAGGTTATTGCAATTGTCACTGGCTTTACTTGTTCGATCGTTACCATTTCAAAGAGATGTGTGAATTTTCATGCTTCTTAACTGATCAATTTTGATCTACTCCCAAGGAATTTCTTCATGCATGACATTATTGACACCGCCGTTGCTGCCGGTTCTTTTAAAACTCTCGCTGCTGCTGTGACTGCGGCTGGCTTGGTGCCTACGCTTAAAGGTACTGGTCCTTTCACGGTTTTTGCCCCTTCAGACGAAGCGTTTGCTAAGCTGCCTGCTGGCACTGTTGAGGCATTGTTAGCTGATCTCCCGAAATTGACTGCTATTCTTACCTACCATGTGGTGGCGGGTAAAGTAATGGCCGCTGACGTGATGACCATGGATGGCAAGTCAGCCGCCACAGTCAATGGCGGTATGGTTAGTATCAGTACCAAAGATGGCGTACACATCAATGACTCGGTGAAAGTTGTAACCACTGATATAGAGTGCACCAACGGCGTGATTCACGTTATAGATTCAGTTTTACTGCCACCAACAGTCTGATAATTGTCGGATCATTCTTTTAAACTGACGGCTTTGCCGTCAGTGTTTTTAATGAGCAAGAAAAGTTATATTTAAAGCTGTAATTACCAATGAGATGCTTGCTACCAGTGTAAGTGTAAATCTCATTACTAACCACTTTGATAAATCGTGTCTTGGATAGGTTTTAATATCGACCAGCAAGCATATACAAAGAACAATAATTTGAATATACAAGCCTGTAGGTGCATTTAATATCAAGCTTAGCCAAGCAATCAGACTTGGAGTCACGCTCCAAATAAGTCGTAGCCTGGTTGGTGATGCTTCAATAATTGTCAGTCCCCAATGAATAGCGCCTAAAAAACTGATAATTGTTGCGCCATAAGCTAATAGACTAAATACTAGGTATTCTTGTTGAGTCCCCACAGTAAATACTGAAAGACTTGATAGGACAATATAAGGAATTAAGCCTCCAGCACCAAGAAGCAGGGCAGTTGTTGAAGGCTTATTGGTGAGGTTTGTCGTCATTTTATTTGAATGATTTCGAATGGGGTTCAAAGCAATGAATCAGGGAGTAGGGAGGAGATTTCAATCTTTCTGTCAAAAACTTCCTGATAAAAGGGGCTGGGACATGTGGATTTGTGTAACCACTCCAAACTGCGTTGGGTACGATCTCAGGAGCAGAATCTGAGTTTTGGATCATCACGACAGCTGGAAGCAGATTTTTAAACTCCACCTCAACCAACATCCAATCGCCCATCGACCAAGCGCTTGCAATTTTCATATAGTTTGAATCTGGTGGGCTGTAGTTGTGAATTAAATTTCGAGCTATTTGATACTTGTCATGTGAAACGGTCAACTGGTTAACGGCTGAGCAGCTTCTGGTCCATTGATTTAACCGGTTTTGAATGTTTCCCAATACATCAATAGGGCGGTCATCAACAGTCAACAACATTCCCAAATCATCGCTGATCCAGCTAATGTGGCTCAATAAAACCGAGATGCTGATTAATGGGAGAAGAATCAGTGACTTTTTTAATCGCATAGTTGCTTAAAGGGCTTTAGCCATTGGCGCTGAGTTGGTTTCAAAAGAGGTGAGATCTTCCTAGGCCATCTTTATAACCAAGGAAATATCCCTTCTAGTCAATGGATGGTTTTTGATCTGCTTGTTGATGAACATTAGCGGTTGCAATGAATGAATGGGTTTTGAATAGGTTTTGTAAAGGTAAATCTAGACAATAACCCTCATTTTACATGATATTTGAGTTGATCTATGATGCAAAACTCAACTTGTTTAGGTTTTGAATTATTTCAACGAAGGATCAAAATGAAAGTAAGTTACATGTTGCTCAACAGGTCAGAACTGGGTAACGGTGTTCCTTCTGGCATGGCGTGGCAATGGATCCATTGCATCGAAGATGAAAAGCAATTGGTTTCTATCTTAAATAAAGTGAAAAAAATCATCACCAAAAACTGGTTAACTTTTGCAAATTTTCAAGTTGACAAACAGCATGAAGCTGACAAGTTCTTGGAAGTAGCGCATGAGATCATCAGCAGCCAAATTTATTACGACGAAAAAATCACACCCGAAAGAATTTTTTACATCAACGAAGACCTTAGAGACGAAGACGATGATGACAACCAGTGTTGAAATTTTCTAAGGAGCAAAAGATGAAAAAAGTATTTTTAGTTGCATCTTCAATCAGCATGAACTTTGTATTTGCTCACACTTGCCAAGTTATGTGAGTACCTTTCGATTAAACTAACTTTCCAATAACCTGTGACACAAGTTTTATCTATTTACCTGCAGCGTGAATTGCGCTCGGATCATGCTGGCGAGACTGGCGCGGTATTTATCTACAAAGGAATTGTTGATGTTGCGAATTGGCGTAACGACATAGAGTTGCTCTCATTTGCCAAAGCGCATGGTGCCACGGAATCTGAACACCTAAGACAGATTGAGCAGTGGCTCCCTTTGGCGCAACGAAGTTTGCTTTTGGGCCCTTGGCGTTTAGCTGGATGGCTAACAGGTGCTTTACCTGCAATTTTTGGTAGGCAATCTGTCTACAGGACTATTGCTGCGGTAGAGATTTTTGTAGACCAGCACTATCAGCAGCAAATTGAACACATAAATTCACTTGGCGGGCCAACAGAATTACTTTCGCTTTTAATGAAATGTCAAGCTGATGAACAAGATCACAGAAAAGAGTCCTTGGCATTAGCCGTGGAAAAATCAAGTTTCTTGATTCGAACTTGGTGCTGGCTGGTTAGTTGGGGATCAGCCGTTGCCGTGATGTTGGCAAGACGCATCTGATAATTTAATCTAACAAAATAATTCTCATTAAGAAAAAAATTATGCATCTTTTCAAAACTCTTAATCAAATTGCAATCGATGAATATAGACTTTATTCTTGAACCACTGACTAAAAGGATTTTCTAATGTTAGATATCTATTTGCCCTTAGCCAATCTTTTGGTAGTGGCTTTTTTGTTCGGTGGCATGTTGCTATTTTCTGGAGGTTTTGCTGCTTTCCTATTTAGGTACCTCCCGCCTCAAGAAGCTCGCATGATGATACGAAAAGCATTTCCACTGTTTTATCTTTTTGTAATTTTATCTTCAGGCTTAGCCGTGTTGCTATCTTTGCGGTCAGACATATATAGCGCTGCATGGATGTCTTTTGTGATGTTGAGCGCAGTGGCTGCGCGGCAATTATTGATGCCAGCTATAAATCGCGCAACTGATTTAATGCTCAAAAAGCGTTTTCTTTTTTTGCATGGTTTTTCTGTTTTATTGACCTTAGGGCATATTTTTTTGGCCGCCATGATTTTGATTCATATGGTTCAATGATTGATGATGAAAGTATAAGTAAGGGTATATGGGGCAAGGACGAATCAAACGGCTAAAGTCTGCAGAGCGCTTGCAATCTGAGCCTTTAAAGTTTGCAGAGTTGGAAGTTTGCGAACTCTGTGATCGACCCATTCCCCTCGCTTTGCGAGATGCACATCACTTGATTCCTAAATCTCGTGGGGGCATGGTCAAAGTTTTTCTTCATCGTGCGTGCCACAAACAAGTTCATGCCTTGTTCACTGAAACCGAATTGGCAAGGCATTACTCAAGTATCCTGGCGCTTCGTGCGCATCCTGAGATGGCAAAATTTATTCAATGGGTTCACCACAAACCAAGTGAATTTAATCCCATGACAAGACGCAGTCGCAATAAAGGACATACTTAATTATTCTTCAGGATGCCTGTTTCAGGAATCATTTGAAGATGGCAGATATTTCATGCAGAAAGATAATTTGAATATAACTTCAGACCAATTAGCTGTCCGTTTATGGCAAGAACTCACGCGTGCTCCACGCGACAAGCACCACGATTGGCGTACGCCTGTCTTAGCTACACAGGGCATTAATGAAAGCGGACCTCAAGCACGTACAGTTGTTCTCAGACATGCAGATGCAGCCATGTGGTTACTGCGTGTCTATACCGATGCACGCTCTCCCAAATGTGCTGAACTTGTGACACAGCCTTTGGCGCAGTTGATTTTTTGGAGCAAGCGTCTTCATTGGCAGTTGCGTGTGTCTGCCTTTGCTACTGTTGAATTTAAAGGAGAACAAGTCGATGCTGCATGGGAAAACATGAGGCAGTCACGTGCTGCCACAGACTACTTGTCTGAATTACCGCCCGGACATGTTCAATCATGTAGCGCATCTTTAATAAAAAATACAAATTTTTCTATGAGTGAGCATCATTTGGCGATCTTGAGTTTCAAAGTTTCTTCAATCGACTGGTTGGCATTGAGTAAAGATGGACACCGTCGAGCTAAGCTCACGCCATCTGATTCAGTCGAATGGTTGGTACCATGACTCCACTTTATGCATCTGATCCGTTCAAAGCACTTGTCATCGGCTCAAATGGCGCCATTGGTAGTGCATTTGTAGACTCTTTCCGCGCTAACCCAAATTGCACTCATGTAGAGACAGTCTCTCGCGAATCCGTGAGTGGCTTTGATTTATTAAATGAAGAATCAATACGAATTCAAGCTTTGCTGTCTAATTCTGCAGGTCCATTTGAAATCATTATCGATGCTACAGGTGCTCTTGAAATAGATGGTCTTGGGCCAGAAAAGTCTTTGATGAGCATTAATCAAGATCATTTGACGAATGCTTTTTTAGTCAATGCTATTGGGCCTGCTTTAGTGATTCGGCATTTTTCACCTCTACTTGCAAAAAGGGCCTCAATCTATGCCAAACTTTCAGCCCGTGTAGGAAGCATTAATGACAATAAAAAAGGGGGATGGTATGGGTACCGTGCGTCAAAAGCTGCTTTGAATATGTTGCTTCAAACTGCGGCTATCGAACTACAACGTAAAAATATGAATATCCGAGTTGTTGCTCTACAGCCCGGCACAGTCAGATCCAGACTTTCCAATCCGTTTGTAGGGACTCATACCCATTTGTTAGAACCGCAGGATTCAGTTTCCGCAATGTTAGAAGCCATGAAGCATCTCTCAATCAAGTCTGGGGCCCACTTTATTGACTTCATGGGCAATGAAATACCTTGGTAGATTTGGGTTTGATCGACAACTCATTCAGGTTGGTTTCTGCAAGTTCTTGAATGCGCTGCCACAGCAATTTCCCGGATGAGCAGGTTGTGTGAGATCGGCAGATCATGATCGTGAAAAACCAATATAAATCATTAACTCACGAAGACCAAATATAAAAACGTTGGGACACTACTGAAAAATTTTGAAGTTAACTATTTTTTTGATTTATAGATCTGTATATTTTTCTTAAGATCTCTATACTCTTCACAACCAAAGGTACAAATTTTATCTAATTGTTTCAACAGTGCTTCTGCGCCTGGTAAATCATTTTTCATTAGTAAAAGTTCACCGTAGTACTCTAAAGCACCCCTATGCTTTGGATCAATTTGAAGGGCTGTTTGGTAGTACTTCTCTGATTTAGCTATATCAGGTGGGTTTTTCTTCCTGAGGCTGTAACCCATCAGATTATTCCAGTCAGCAGACTGTTGCTGTTCTGTATTTTCATTTAACAATTTGATTGCTAAATCAAATTCTTGAGATTTGATGGCTTGCCTAGTTTGAGAAAGCCAAACAGGAGTTGATTGAAAATTGGATGGAGAATCTTCTGCAATTGCTATAAAGGGGGAAAAAAATATTGAGAGTAATAAAAGATGTTTCATTTGAAATTCATTGAATTTTTTGGTCATAATTGTTTTATCATAAGGTTTACAGCGAATTTCATTCACTTTGTTTAGATTGCAAGGTCTTTATAAATGCCGCTCATGATTTCTTAGAGAATTTTCATTGACTCAACATTCAGCTTTTTAAGGAATGTATTTCAGTTAATCACTGGTTTTTTATTGGGTTTTACATTCGTACATTCGGGATTGTCTTTTAACTAGGGAGATGAGTATGAAAAAGCTTTTATCAGTCTTTGCGGTGGTGTTATCGTTGGGTTTGGGTGCTGTAACCATGGATGCCAAAGCCGCCAAACGTATGGGCTCTGGTAAGTCTGTGGGCATGCAGCGCCAATCTGTTCAAGACAAAGCACCCTCCGCACCGGCTGCACAAAACGGTGCACCCTCAGCCGCAGGTGCGGGCGCAGCTGCCGCGCCCCGAAGCTCCTGGATGGGCCCGATAGCTGGTCTTGCTGCCGGTTTGGGTATTGCTGCACTTGCATCCCACCTTGGCTTTGGAGATGAACTTGCTTCCATGATGATGATGGGCCTGTTGGCTGCTGCAGTGATGGTGGCGATTGGATTCATCATGCGAAAACGGCTTGCAGCACAACGGGGTGGATTGGTATCTTCCGGCGGACTGATGTCGTCGGGTACTGGCAATGCTTCCAATGCACCGCAAGGATCTGCTTACAAGGTTTCCATGCCCCAAAGCAGCGTTCACTCAGGTTCATCCGGTTCTTTAATCGGCAGCAAGGTCTTTGAGCCACTGGTCAAACCCAACACTATTCCTGCCGACTTTGACCATGCCGCTTTTGAACGCAATGCCAAGGTGAACTTCTTACGCCTTCAGGCTGCTTATGATTCAGGCAACTTGGATGATTTGCGCGAATTCACGTCGCCTGAAATGTTCGCTGAACTTAAGCTGGACATTCAGGGCCGTGAAGTAGGCTTGCAGAATGGCGATGTAGCGCGCTTGGATGCGGTTGTACTTGATGTTGCTGAGGAAAACAATGTCTACCTTGTCAGTGTGAAATTCACTGGTTTTATCCGCTTTGGCGCAGGAATTGACGATGAAGTGTTTGACGAGATCTGGCACCTGAGCAAACCCCGTCAAGGCAGTGGCGGCTGGGTCTTATCAGGTATTCAGCAATCTGACCAATAAATACTGTTAGCTGAAATCGCTGAAACACTGTTTTTTTGATGTAGCTTCATTTCAGCCAGTAGACATATGAAATCTGGAACAATGCCATCGAATCTATTCGATGGCATTTCTTTTGTTCGTCATGCAATCGTCTTGTGCGTATGTGTGGTTTTCAATCTGCAAGCAGGTTTTTGCGAAGAGCTTAATCAACGCAGCATGGGTTTTTATGCTGGTCAGTACCACGATACAGAGCCTGCAAGTTTCATCAAAGGGCAAACTCGTTTTCAAAGTCAATACCTACTTGCATTGACTGCAAGCCAAACTTTCTGGCACTCTGATATGTGGCCTGTATCAGCGGAATTCGATGGCATGGCCGGCTATCAATGGGGTCAATCTTCTCTGTATGAAATCGCTGTAGCACCTGTATTGCGACTGAGCGGCTTGCCAGGCCGGGATATATTGGCTGTTGATTTACGGATTGCACCTTTGGGTCTTTCATATACATCCAGCGTGAGTTCGCTGGAACGCGGAGCCAATGGCAAAGGCAGCAAATTCTTAAACTTTTTGATGATTGAGGTCACTGCTTCACAAGCCTCAAACCCGGGGCACGAGTGGTTTGCCCGTTTACATCACCGTTGCACTATCTACGGTCTGATGGATAAATATGGTGCCAATGGAGAGGATTTTTTTGCCATTGGTTGGCGTAAAAGGTTTTAACCGGATAAGCGTTGATGCAGTTGCAGTCATTTGCCATTAGGTAAATCACTCTTATGGCAGCTCTACCACCACCCTCAACCCCACCTGGTAATTGCGTAAATCTTCTTTCTCGGAATCGTTGAGCGGAGCGCTGCTTCGTCAGCAGGCAAACACTCATCGAATTCTCTTTCAGTCATGGAAACGCCAAAGGGACGTTGCTTGTTTGTCATAAAGTTTATGTCAACAGTCACATGATGTGTAATGTTTTGGGGCGCCGAACCAAAACAGTTTGACATCACATTTAATCAAGCCGCGACCAGCCGGGCGATTCTTTATCCAGCGTGCGTTGAATGGCTTGAAAGAACATGTCTGACTGTTGTCTTTCACCGGCGATTTGCCCGCCGACTTTTTCAGCAAGTGCGTCAGGTATACGGCGCAAAGGCTTGCCTGCGGCCAATTGCGTTGCCAGGGCTTGGTGCATACAGGCACGCTCAAGATAGTAAAGGTCATCAAAAGCCCATGCGACTGAAGCCCCCACCACGGTCACGCCATGGCTTGCCATGAAAAGTACATCTTTGCCCTTGAGCTGTGACGCTATGCGCGCGCCTTCCACATCTTCCAGCGCCAGGCCGTTGTAGTTATCGTCGTAGCCCACCCGATTCCAGAAGCGCAGCGTGTTCTGGTTGCACCATGCCAGCCGTCCGTCGTCTATCAGCGCGATCGCAGTGGCATAAGGCATATGGGTATGCAATACAGCGCGGGCATGCGGATTCAAGCGATGAATCCAGCTGTGTATGAAAAACGCAGTCGGCTCCAGGCTGTGTTGACCGTCAAGCACATGGCCTTGACCATCTATCAGCAAAATATCCCTGGCATTAACCTCGCTCCAATGCAGTCCTTGAGGGTTGATCAAGTAACGATCGCTTGCAAGTTCAAGGCTGAAATGATTGCAAACGCCTTCATTCAAGCCCGAGCGTGCAGCCCAGCGAAGCGCGGCGGCGAGATCTATGCGGCCTTGCCTGAGAATGTCTGAATCCAGCTCACGCTTGGTGAATAAAGAACTTTTCATGATTTCTCCTTCTGTTGTGCTGTCTTGATTGCTCAGGCAAGCTTAAGTCATCAATATCTCTTGCGTGTGTTTCACCGAACCCACGCCGCTGAGTTTCATGGACAGTTGCAATTCATCAATCAGTATCTGCAACGCGTGTCTGGCACCTTCTTCACCGGCCACGGCTGCACCGAACAAAACAGCTCTTCCCACCGCCACAGCTTGTGCGCCCAGCGCGCGCGCCTTCAAAATATCCACGCCTCTGCGAACGCCAGAGTCAATGATGACATCCACTTTGCCCGCCAGTGCTTTGGCAATAGCGGGTAATGCATCCGCGGTGGCCAAAGCGCCGTCGAGTTGCCGGCCGCCGTGGTTGGAAATCCAAACCGAGTCCACACCCAGAGTCACCAACCGGGCTGCATCCAGCGGATGCTCCACGCCTTTGACCAGCAGTTTGCCTTTCCATTTGTCGCGCAGTCGGGACAGGTCTTCCCAGCTGAATGCGGCATCCAGGCTTTGACCGACTTTGGCGGCAATGGTCAAGTCTGCATTTTGCTGACCCATATAGCCTTTGACGTTTTGAAATTGCGGTGAACCATTGCGCAACATTTGCCAGGCCCAGCCGGGGTGGGTCATGCCGCTGATCACTTGCTTGAGACTGATTTGCAGCGGTATGGAAATACCGTTTTTCAAATCCCGCTCGCGTTTCCCACCTGCTTGCAAGTCCACCGTCACCACCAGCGCGCTATAGCCTGCAGCCCATGCTCTCTCTACCAATTGTTCGTTGAACGAACGGTCCTTCAACACATACAGTTGAAACCAGAGTTCTCCTTGCACCGCATCTGCCATGGTCTCCATCGCCGTGTTCGACATGGTGGACAAGGTGTAGGGAAGTCCGTGCGCGGCCGCTGCACGCGCAATGGCAATGTCGGCGTTTGGCCAGGCCAGCATGCAAGAACCCATGGGCGCAATGACGATAGGCGCCTTGGCTTCTTTGCCCAGCAAAGATGTGCGTGTGTCCGGCACGCTGACATCATTCAATATACGCGGCGTGATCTTGATGCGCTCGAACGCAGCCCGGTTGTCGCGCAAAGTGATTTCGTCTTCCGCGCCACCGTCAATAAATTCAAACACAGTTTGCGGTAGACGTTTTTTTGCCAGCAAGCGTAAGTCCGCAATGCTGAACGCCTGCGCGAGTCGGGAATCTGTATGTTTCATAAAGGTGTTGGATGTTTAAGGCGGAGCTGTTGAGGCTGGTTCATTGCTGAATTGCAAGAAAGACTGATTTGACTGCCAAGAGTCTACACACACCAGTATGCAGATTTACTCGCTGAACAATTCAACCATTCTCTGGCGCAGCCACATATTGGCGGGTTCGCGGTTGTACTTGGCGTGCCAAAACAAATTAATGGCAATGTCCGGCAACTTGAATGGCAGGGGAGAGGTTTCCAGTTGAAACGGCTCGGCGCACTTTTGCGCGAAGCGCTCGGGCACGGTGGCTATCAAGTCCGAGCTTTGCAAAATATGACCTACCGCCACAAAGTGCGGCACGTGCAAATGGATGTCACGCGCAATGCCTTTGCGGGTCATCCAATCGTCTACCTCGCTGTGTCCGGTGTTGGCCGAGGTCACGCCCACATGCGGCAGTGATTTGTATTGCGCCAGGCTGATCGGGTTGCGGGCTTTGGGGTGGCCATGTCGGAACATGCACACATACCGCTGCTTGAACAAGCGTCTTTGAAAAAAACCGGTGGTCAAACTCGGCAGCAAGCCTATGGCAATGTCTACATTGCCTGCGGCCATGTCGTCACTCAAGTGGCCGGTGTTGGGGCGCAAAGTGCTGATCTTGATATGCGGCGCCTGGCTGGCGAGCATGGCCATCAGCGTGGGCATGAAATAAATCTCACCTATGTCGGTTAGGCCCAGGGTGAAGGTGCGCTCGCTGGTGGCGGGGTCAAAACTGTCGCGCTGGTTCAAAGCGTTTTGCAAGGTGCTAAGCGCATAGCCTATGGGCTCAACCAAATGCAAGGCGTAAGGTGTGGGCTCCATGCCGCGCGAGGTGCGTACAAACAATTCGTCTTTCAAGAGCGCGCGCAGGCGTTTGAGCGCGTTGCTGACAGCAGGTTGAGACAGGCCCAGCTTTTCAGCGGAAGTGGAAACCCGTCTGTCCATCAGCAATTGGTTAAAGATCACCAGCAAATTGAGGTCAATGTCTCTGAGGTCCATGGCTTAGCCTTTATTCATGAAACAAATATAACTTATATGAGTTGGCGTATTTACTTATAACGCTTGGCTGCCCACAATGCGCCTATTCCCACTTAATCCGACATTTCATGGAACTCGTGGTGCAGCCAGACAACCTGAGGTTGAACATTCAAAGCGGACAAAATTTGCTGGATGTGCTGCGCGACAACGCCGTGCCTATTTCCTACAGCTGCATGTCCGGACGACGATGACATGGAATTTTTGATTCGCCAAGTGCCTGGCGGGCGCGTCACCGAGTACGTGTTTGCCACCTTGAAGCCGGGTGACGCGGTACGCATCAGCGGGCCTTTGGGCACATCCTATTTACGCCAAAAGCACACGGGGCCTATGTTGTGCGTGGGCGGCGGCACAGGCATTGCGCCCATCATGTCGATTCTGCGTGGTGCCATGGCCGCAGGCATATACATCCCAGTGCATATATATTTTGGCGTGCGCAGCGCGCAAGATTGTTTTGATGTGGATCGCTTGCAGCAACTCGCGATTGAACATGGAAATATGCAATTGCATGTGGTCTTGGCCACAGGCCCGGTGACTGAGGGTCAACGCAGCGGCCTGGTGACCGATGCCATACGCGCTGATTTGCCGGATTTGCAAGATTGGGTGGGGTATTTTTGCGGTGCACCAGCCATGGTGGAGGCATTGAGCAGCGTTGCTAAAACCTTGGGCATGCCGCCCGAAAAAATCCATGCAGATGCGTTTTACCCCTCAGGTATTTAACTTTGATTGAAGGACATTGGCCATGACACAAACCACTGTATTTCCAGCCGACCCCAAGTGGGAAGGCGAGGGTACGAGCCGCATTCCGTTTTGGGCTTACACCCGCGAAGACTTGTACAAAAAAGAGTTGGACCAATTTTTCTACAACAACCACTGGTGTTATGTCGGTCTGGAGGCTGAGATACCGAATGCGGGCGACTTCAGGCGCACAGTGGTGGGTGAGCGCTCAGTCATCATGGTGCGCGACCCGGACGGCGGCATCAACGTGATTGAAAACGTGTGTGCCCACCGTGGCATGCGCTTTTGCCGCGAACGCAACGGCAACGCCAAAGATTTTTTCTGTCCTTACCACCAGTGGAATTACAGCGTCAAAGGCGATTTGCAAGGTGTGCCTTTCCGCCGTGGCGTCAAACAAGACGGCAAGATCAACGGCGGCATGCCCAAAGACTTCAAAGTCGAAGATCACGGTTTGACCAAGCTTAAAGTAGCAACCCGTGGCGGCGTGGTGTTTGCCTCTTTTGACCATGACATCGAGTCGTTGGAAGATTTTTTAGGCCCGGTCATTCTGAGTTACTTCGACCGCACGTTCAACGGCCGAAAGCTGAAAATTTTGGGCTACCGCCGTCAACGCATTCCGGGCAACTGGAAGCTGATGCAAGAGAACATCAAAGACCCCTACCACCCGGGCTTGTTACACACCTGGTTTTCCACCTTTGGGCTTTGGCGCGCTGACAACAAATCCGAGTTGAAGATGGACGCGCAGTTTCGCCATGCCGCCATGATTTCCACACGCGGTGAAGGCGGCAAAAATGAAGAAGTGGTCGGCGGCGTGGACAGCTTCAAAGACACCATGACTTTGAATGACAAACGCTTGCTGGACATCGTGCCTGAAGCTTGGTGGAACGGCCCGACCGCTGTGATGACAACGGTTTTCCCCAGCCTGATCATTCAGCAGCAAGTCAATAGCGTGTCGACCCGGCACATACAACCCAACGGCCACGGCTCCTTCGATTTTGTCTGGACACATTTTGGTTTTGAAGACGACACACCCGAGATGGAGCAACGCCGTTTGATACAAGCCAATTTGTTCGGTCCCGCAGGTTTTGTGTCGGCTGACGATGGTGAAGTGATTGAATGGTCGCAACAAGGTTTCGAGCAAAAACCTGCGCACCGCACGGTGGTGGAGATGGGTGGTTACGAGGTGGAAGACACCGACCACATGGTCACGGAAACATTGATTCGCGGCATGTACAAGTACTGGCGCAAAGTGATGGGGGAATGAACATGATGGACTTCAACACCTATTTCGAGCTCTTAAACCTCTACAGCGATTACGCCATGGTGTGTGATTCGACTGAATGGGAGAAATGGCCTGATTTCTTTACGGAAGATGCTTTTTACCGTTTGCAACCGCGTGAAAACTTTGAGCAAGGCCTGCCCTTGTGTTTGCTGGCCTTAGAGAGCCGCGACATGATCAAAGACCGTGTGTATGGTGTGAAAGAAACGCTCTACCACGACCCGTATTACCAGCGACATATCGTGGGCACGCCCAGGGTTTTGTCGGTCACCGACAACGGTAAACGCATACACGCTGAAGCCAATTACACGGTGATACGCACCAAGTTTGATGGCGACTCCACCATTTTGAGCGTCGGTTATTACCACGATCACATCGTCAAAACGAACGAGGGTTTGAAATTTCAGTCGCGCCTGTGTGTGTACGACAGCGAAATGATCGCCAACTCCATCATTTACCCCATCTAAGGAATTAGCCATGTCTGACAACTGGATAGATGTGCTGGCACTGGACTGGGTACCCGAGGCCGATGTGACTTCAGTGATTGTCGACGGACGGGAAATCGCACTTTATGAGGTCGAGGGCGAAGTGTTTGCCACCGACAACCTGTGCACCCACGGCGCGGCCCGCTTGAGCGATGGTTTTTTGGAGGGACGTGAAATCGAATGTCCGTTCCACCAGGGACGGTTTGATGTGTGCACCGGCAAAGCGATGTGTGCGCCGTTGACGCAAGACATACGCGTGTATCCCGTGCGTATTGAAAACAAGCGAGTGCTTGTCAACATGGCGTGATGAATTGGTAATGAGTGACACAAGGAACAGATATGTCAAATGAATTAGGCCGAATAGAAGACTTGCCGCCAGACTACGTGCAGGATTTGCGCGACCTGAACCTGGTGCCTTTGTGGCCGAGTTTGCGCGGCGTATTGCCACCCAAAATTCCCACGCGCCAAACAAAGCCTACGCATTGGCCTTACAAAACGTTGAAGCCTTTGTTGTTGAAAGCAGGCGAACTCACACCGATTGAAAAAGCCGAACGCCGCGTGTTGGTGTTGGCCAACCCCGGCCACGGTCTGGACAAAATGCAAGCCAGCGCCGCCATGTATCTGGGCATGCAATTGCTTATGCCCGGCGAGTGGGCACCTAGCCATAGACACACGCCAAATGCAGTGCGCATGATTGTCGAAGGCGAGGGCGCTTACACCACGGTGGACGGCGAGAAATGCCCTATGAGCAGAGGAGATTTGATTCTCACGCCCACAGGCTTGTGGCATGAGCACGGCCATGACGGTACAGACCCTGTCATCTGGTTGGATGTGTTGGACTTGCCTTTGGTTTATTACATGGAAGCGTCTTACCATGTGAACGGTGACCGGCAAACCACTCTGCCCGGTCGCGGCGACAAACAATACGCACACGGCGGCTTGGTGCCCAGCCATGTGTTTGAACGCAGCCACAAGGCCTACCCCATGTTGCGTTATGCGTGGACCGACGCCAAAGCGGCATTGAAAACATTGGCAACTGATTTGCCTGATTTAGAGCAAGTGCAAATCACCTATACCAACCCGGAGACAGGCACTGACGCAGAAAACATTTTGGGCTTTTATGCGCTCATGTTGCGTCCCGGTCAAAGCTTGCGTTTGCCTGCACGCTCACCGGCACAAGTGTTTCATGTCATAGAAGGTTCGGTGCAGGCGGACATTGTTGACAGCCATTTCAAGATGGTCGAGGCCGACACCTGTTGTGCGCCCGGCTACGAGGCGGTCACCTTGACCAATTTGCAAGCCGACAAAGCCTCTTTTGTTTTCATCGCTGATGAATCTCCCTTGCACCGCAAACTCGGTGTTTACGAAAACCGGGGTTGATCTCTTGATAGGCATGAAAAAAGCGACCCTGGGGTCGCTTTTTGAAAATGCTGTTGTAAAGCCTTTTCAGGCATTCGCATTAATTTACGTTTGATGAACCATTCATGGCCACGCGGTTTTCGCAAGCGTTGGCAGTGATGTTGGTGTCATGGCTGATAACGGGCTTGTAAAAGCTGAGTTCAGCGAATGTGGGCTCAACAGAGCGGTCAGGCATGCTACCGGTGGCTGTTATCACGGTGAAAGCTGCCAGGGCCAGGGTCTGGTCTGCGCAATTGACAACGTAGTCGATCTGCTGAACACCGCTGTCGCCCATTTCGTGGAATTCGCGGACCTTGGTCAAGCCTTGGTTGGCGTTCATGGCGACCATTGACCATGTGTTTTTGGCAGTTGCGATCATGACGGCGTTGT
>Ga0209442_1000735_pt1 | contig 19038 bp, 36 predicted proteins | sample LauGreSBDMM110DD_2_FD_187565 | JGI IMG/M metagenome (GOLD analysis project Ga0209442, IMG submission 187565) | Freshwater lake microbial communities from Lake Michigan, USA - Sp13.BD.MM110.DD (SPAdes) (version 2) | ecosystem: Environmental > Aquatic > Freshwater > Lake | place: Lake Michigan...
AGGACTACATCAGCATCATTTTGTGTCTGTGAGCTCTCAGCAAAGTCTTCTAGCTGTGGTTCTACGTCACCATTCTTAATTCTAATAGGATTGGATATGTCTCTATTGAACTGACTGACAATCACAGGAGTATATCCATACATGTCACGAGCATATCTAAGCTCATCTGACATCTTATCTATGGATTGCTTCTTTGTGGGATAGTCTTTAGTTGGCTTTAATAGGCCTATATGGTCAACAACAACAATAGTGATTTCATTCTCATTGTTAGGAATGTACTTCTTGTTGTATTGATCTACATCTTCTATTACACCATTAGCTAATGCGTGGTCTCTTAGATGCTTTGCTATACCAATTGGGTTCTCTGGTCCATCAATAATGGTGATTACGTCTTTCATGCTGTCCATATAATCCTCATACATAAGGAACAGATCGTGCTCATCATGACTCATCTTGTCTGTCCAACCTAATAGCTTGGATACAGGTATGATTATGCCATGGTCTAGAAAGATCTTTCTACTAATCCACTTGGCAAACTTATATGTTCTGCTACGCTCCATGGATCTATAGATAATCTTTAGCTTAACTCCTGGAGTTTTCTGACTGATAAACCAATCAAATGGATTTAAAACGTAAGCATCATCTACAAAGCTAGTCTTGCCTGAACCAGTGAGACCACCAATCAGAGTGTACATACCTTTTCTGATACCAATGTATTTGTTCAATCTCTCAAAGCCCATAGGTATACCATTGTTTCTACCATCTAAGCCAGCTTGAACTTCTCGTTTTAAATCTTCAAAACTCATATATCCATTCCTTTAATTGGTTCAGCAGATTCTTTGATTGTCTTACCATCTCTTATCAACTCAATGAAGGGTTCAAATGACCTCTGGTTGAGATAGGTGAGACTGTTCTGCATAAATGTAAGTCTATTAGTCTTTGTCTTGATTGAATTCTCTTTCTTCTGTAAGATTTCATATTCCAAAGCTGCCATTAGCTCTTTGGCTGTGTAATCACCTTCTCCAAGTGTACTATTGTATTTCACTTTGCATTCTTCTTTCTTTGCACGCATGCTGCGTGTACCTGTAAATGACTGTCCTTTGTAAGTGAAGGTGTCTGTACCTGGATACACACTCCACCACTTATCAAAGTCAGTATCTGTTTTCTTCTTCTTAGGCATCTTTGTTTCCTGTTCTTCATTTAGAAAAGCAAGTAGTTCCTTACCAAGAATAGTAACTTTATTAGTTTCTGACAACAGACCCTTTCTGCGTACAGTTTGGTGGAGCATCTTTATCTTTGGTGCTTCACACAGACTGTCTACATCTGATCCATCTTCAACTAACATAATGAAAAATAACATGTCTAGGCTATACCCAGACTTAATTAGCTCCTCAAAATGGGAGAACGTCATTTTGATGTTCATGTTTTCTGTTTAGTATTTTGTCCCTGTCAATAACTTCTATCTTAGCAGGTTGTCTGTTAAGAAATTTGTGCATGTCCTGCTCAATTGTAGCTATTTCCTCCTGCAAATATACTAAATCCTTGAGGGATTCTCTTTCCCAATCATCATTTATTTTTAGGTTTTTCATCTTTATATTCTTTATTGTTCCAAAAATAAGAACAACTTAATGTTGCAACACCAAGACCATTATTATTTTCATCAAACATAAAGTCTAATTTATATGGAGGGTCACTAAAATAGGATTGTCCTAGTTCTTCTTTTTTACAAGTGTATCTGTGGCAGTTTAATCTTAATAGACAACTACCACCATTGCATGCTGATATATCCATAGTTTATAATTTAAATATATTACCAAATGATGTTAATCCATAAGCAAACTTTCCATCTTCTACGCATGATGCATTAGAAAACGTTGTCTTTGGTAGCCTATGGTAAGTGCTAACTCCTTGATTTTCAATATCCTTAAAGTTATGTATGTGTCCAAATAGCACTAGCTTTGGCTTCACTCTCATCACAGCTGTTGCAAGAGCTTTATCACCACACATTTCAAGTTTGTTTTCTCTATTGTATGTAAGATCACGCACACCTTTAGGTGGTCCATGTACAACTAATATATCTGTATCATCTGGAATAGTATCCCATACAAAATGTGTTTTGTCTCTAGCCTTCATAAAAGACCATTCACCAAACGTTGGTGTGATAGGACTTCCCCATATCTTCAGACCTTCTATCTCAATAGATTCATTCTCTAAGTAGATGATATCTTTTAATATCATATCAGAATATTCTATTTGTTTTCTATCAATAGCTGTATCATGGTTGCCTGCTACAAATAGCTTATACTTGACAGGCACCTTTTCATACCATTCTAAAAACTCTGTTATCTCTCTTTTAGAAGATTCTAAGAATGGACTATTAGAGCAATCACCACTATGTATCACCATGTCTATTCCTTCAAATCTTTTTTCAGGGAATTGATCATGCATACAATGGGTATCACTGATGTGTAATATGTTCATATGTATTGTTTTATTCTGCTGCATAACCAAAGAAAACCCACTCTCCATCTCTTTCAGTAGTGGATTTCTTGTATGTTATCTTAGCTACTGTCTTATTAGCTTTATCAAGAACCTTCTCCATTGTTATATATGTAGATTCTATTGTCTTTTCTGTATGTGCTCTAGCTTTTGTAACAGCTTCGCCTTTAGTAAGATATGCACCAATAAAAGTATCATAACCAGAATATACAAAATACTTAAGTATCCACTTCTTGGTACCAGGTGTAACTATGTGCTCCACTTGAGACTTAGTCTTATTTTTATTAGGAACAGGTTGTCTAACACATATAGCTGAACAATCACGTTTGTTCATAACATGACTATCAAATCTATTGTATATGTAAGCAGATACATCTTTAAACTTGCTTTTATTATATGCTTCTGTTTCATCTCTAAATCCACTTGTAGTGCTAATGGTACCATTATATCCTTCTTGATGACCATATTCTTCTTCAGCTATTTCACAAAGTTTTCTATATACTTCTTGTGCTGTTTTACCAGTTCCTCTTTCTTTAAATTGACATGCTCCCATAATTTTGTTTTTTTAATCTTTAATACGTAGACCAAACTGCAGATCAAACCAATCAAATGTATTCTCAGCTTTTGATTTATTGCATTTAAACACTTTTTTAATTAGTGGTAATGCATAAGCTTTGAACACTTCATGTTGTTCTGTTGTCATGGTCCATTTACTATACCATTCTTTTGTCATATATGCTTCTTGCATAGACTTATCTATCATACCTAATTGATAATCAATTAAATGTTCAGCTATTGTTTCTCTATTTATCTTTGCCATTAGAATGTATCTATAAGTTTAACTATTTCATCGTAGTCATACGTATCTCCTTCTTGTTGTGCTTTCATTAATAGCTTTGCAACTATTTTACCACATTTCTTAGCTACATCTATACCTGTATATGGATCTTGTCCTATAATTGGTAGGAATTCCAATACTAATTCTGCTGCTTTATGTTTGTTGTCCATTATAATACTATTTGAGGTGTTATAAAACTAAATGGGATAGGCTCACCAAGCTCATATATTTTAATTTTGTCAGCTTGATCTATATATGTCTCAGGACTCTCATCAAAATCATTAATAATGTCCTGTTTGTTACCAATTACCCAAGCTTCAGTATCCTCATACACTACAATGTATTTCTTTTCTTCTATTTTTGTTTTTCTTGTTGCCATTAGAATAAATTTAATTGATTGGGGTTAATAATAATCTTTCTCTTTCTACCTGCAAACTGTATCTTATTGATGATTGTCTCAGCACGTTCAATATAATATGCATGATTGATGTTTTCTAATGAATGATCTGGTAATAGATAATTACATACATGCATCACCCATTCACCTGCCTCCACTTGTATTACATCAGCTGCACCACTATCTGAGTCTTTGTTCTTCACCTTCAATAGCTTCTCACCAGTGTTAGATACATAATATCTAATCAGTTTGTTGTAGATTGTTTTGTTTTCTTTGCTGTGACCCTCGTAGTGAAAGTCTTTGCTTGCCTTTTGCCTGAGACAATAGTCATATATGTTTGTATGATTACGAATGGTATCAGCCACAGGGATATCATGAACATAATAAAGCTCGAGAGCAATAGGTACAATCCTAGCTGACTTATTCTTGTGAAGCTCAAAGTCAGTGAGGAAATCACCTTTCTTTTTAATTTCTCCATCTGTTTTAATTGCTAAATAGTCATTTACTGTTGAGAATATAATCTTCTGATAATCAGTGCGTTCTAGCTCATATTGTGTTATTTCCATCCACCACTTATTAAGCTCATGCATCTTATCAACAAGATCTTTTGTCACCATAACAGTGACACCATCTGTATTTGCAGATATAACATGTATACCAGCTAGTTCATATGCTTCGATGAGCATGAGAAGACTCAATTCACCTGTAATAGTGGTGAACATAGTTAATTGTCTGTCATATATCCAAGACTGCATATCACTGCTTTTGCCATATACAGAGTTAACAGCCAGTTTAAGAGCACCAACAATTCCTTTAATCTTCTTGTCTTTCTTTGCCAAAGGCTTGAGTTCAAGTCTTTTGTCAAACATGGTTTTGTATCCTCTAAGGAACTCAGAACCCAAATGACCAGGATATCTACCATTATTAATGATAATGGCAGGATAATAGCTAGAAACATCCCAATCAATAATAAGGGTATCATCATCAGCTTCAAATACTTTAGGCTTGTTCTCAGTATGAAGACCACCTTTTGCAAATGTGTATGTGTTTCCATAAAATTCTAATGATTCTTTAAATTCATCCTTCATTGTAAGACGCTCTTTGCTAATTCTCTTTAAGAAAGCTTGTAGCTCTGGTGTCTGGAATATTACATAATCAGCAATACAGTCTCTTAGCTTTACATCTGTTCTGAATAGTCCTTTTTTTGGAAGATCAGAATATTGTATGTTCTTCTGCTCACAATAATATTTCTTAATCATCTCATCACCAATCTTGGAATCAGAGTAGTTTAAGCAATGAATACCAAACTCTTCATATATATCTTGTCTAAGCTCCACTTGATTGTTACCCTTATACAATGGATGTTCTGTATCACCAGTGGTTATTTTGTAGAACTCATAAGTTGCTTGTACATCATTGTGACAATAGTAGATAGTCTCAATGACTTCTTCTTTCGTCATGTTCTCTTTCAAGTGATGTATAGGCATCTCTTCAATGTTCTCAAAGTCCATCTCAAACTCCAATCTCTTCAGACTCACACGTCTATTCTTGTTATCATAGTGATTAATCTTGAACAGATCCAATTGTTTTAGGCTCAACCATTCTTCTTTGTATTCAGGGAATACATCATAGTTTGCATCATGAATAGTATCTGCAGCTTTCTGTGCTATGATGGCACATATTTCTAACCCACTCATCTCATGCCAGTGTTCATAGTTCCTGAGCACATGCTCAACCACTTGACTATCAAAGCGTAGATTATTATACCCTACCCAATAATGCTCATCATGTTCTTCTGTGAATCTAATGAATGCATCTAATTGATTAGTCCATCTACTCACCTGAAATTCATATGTAACATCTGTGTCTGGCTTGTACACAACTACAAGGAATAACTCCTTGAGTGTTTCTATATCGTAGATGAGTACATTCATAATTAAAATGTTAGTTTTGGTTCAACAAGTGTAAATGGTACTTCTTGACCAAGTTCATATATTTTAACATCATTGTTCTCATTCATGTATGCATCAGGATCTACATTAAAATCATTAATTATATCCTGTTTTGTACCTACAACCCATAAATCATCATTGCACAATACAACGTATTGTTTTTCTTTAGCTACCACCACTGGAGCGAATGTTTTCTTTTTCATAGGTTATTTGTTTTGGTTAAATTCTATTGGCTCAGCTTTTTTCAAAAATTCATTTACTAACAAATCAAGTCCCATTCTTTTTAATGTTTCTTTTATTTGTTGTTCTGTGTATATGTTTTCATTATCAAGTATCTCAATTGGTGTAATGGAGTTATCATAACTTCCAAAACTCATTGATTGAGTTGCAATTTTATTTACTTGTTCTTCTGTATATAGTTTCATATATGTATTGTTTTAGCTACAGTTATCCAACAGTCTTCAAATGCTGCAGGCATGTCAAAAGCTACTATTCTTTTATATTCTTGTTCTTCAATATACAACTCAAACCATATCATGTGGTCTGTGTCTGTTAGTTTACTAATAACACGTGTTGGCCACCAAGCAAACCTGGTTTTGAATCTTACATCACCTAGCTTTGGTGAATCATCAATTATTTCCCATCTCATTGTTATTGTATTTAAGTGTGTATCTTCTAATTAGATTACCATATGATATAGATAGATAGTATGCTCCATCTTTATATACAATGATACCCATTACACCAATAACACTCTTATCATTCACACAATGTGATGCGTATAGATCATATGTAGCTGTAGCTGTATCTCCTATATTATCTACAAGTTTGTATGTGCTGTCTCCAACAGTGACACAAGGATAATCAAATACAACAGGAATACTAGTCACCAGTGGTTTGTTGTATTTCCATTGCTTATTGATGTATTTACCATGCTGTAATGTAACAGCTGTTGTTTGAGCACCTGCATTCATGGTGAATGCTAGTGCTATGAGGATGAATAATTGTTTCATATGACATGATTTTATGCAGTATATTGCACTTTTAGATATATATTTCCAATTTTGCATAACTGGAATAGCAAATTGTGCACTTTATTGCACAATTAGAAATATATTTCTTATTTAGCTTTCTTCTTTCTAGTCTTTACAAATGGTTCTGTGCTCTTTGCACCATTCATTTGCTTGGGATTAGCTTTCTTCTTGGGAGCAGCTTTTGGTTCTAATTCAGCAGCAGCAACAGCAACAGCTGTACCTAGTATACCTTGGAGTTGTTTATTTCTCTTATCAACAAAAAGTGTTGCAAATGCTGCAGATAGCATTACATCATCACCTGCGCAAGTTACTTCCACTTCACCATTGGTTATACTCATGAAGAAAAAACCATCAACCTTATTTGTTTTACTCTTTGCCATTGTCTTTTGTTTTATTGTTTATAAATCTCTCTAATGAAGGATTATTCTGCATGGATATGTCTTTGTTTGTCAAAGCCCATATGTCTCCATTGTCCATCCCACATACAAATAGTATGTAATGTTCTTGGGAATAATCTATTACTAGGAATGCATATCCTTTCATACCATCAGACTTCCTGGTTATTGGTATCATTGGATTTAGTTGCAGTATCATTTGTTTTGTTTATTATGTTACCAAAATCATCCATATATGGTGCCCTATGAAATTCATAGGACAGCCATATATTGAAGATGAGCAACACAAAGATAATAAAATATATCATCTTTAAAAGTTTTTTACTCTGACTAATGTGTATTCATCAGAGCTGATGTACATGTATCTACGTCCCTTGATATGTAAACGCTTAGATGGTGTATAATTACATTTAATTGTAAATATAGCATCTATTAGTTTAGAGCATGCTTTGATGCTTCTCACATATGGAGAATCTTCTCTTGTAGGCTCATAAACTTTAATTGTGTGGGTGCTGTGTGGTTTAGCACTGAAGACTAGACTGTAAGACATGGTTGTTAGTATTTATTGTTTGTTAGAAATAAAATGTCATACCTGCATCAGATATCTCTATCTTAGTAGGTCTACTACTGATTGTGTGACTCTTGGTCATGACTGGTGTTTTAACCATAGGAACTTTAACAGTCTTTGGTTCCACCACTACATTCTTACGAATGATTAATAATCTAGCATAAACTCCTGCATATGTTCTGTTGAACTGTTTAGCTAACTTTCTAGCTAATTTAGTTGTTGCAACTGGCTGCTTAGCCATTTCTGTCATTGTTGTTAATTCTTCTTTTGAATACATTTTCATGTTCTTTTTCATGTGTGTTTATTTTTTTTTTGTTTTTAAAATGTCTACTTGCTTCTTGTTGTCTAATCACCTGTTTTGGTATATCATTAACCCAATCAGGTATACTATCTAGCATTTCTGCTACCTTTGTTGAAACAGGACTCGTTGGTTTTAATGGTAATGGTATTTTGTTAGAACTAAATCTACCTGTATCAACACCATCTTTAAACCTACCATCTATATACTTACGTTCTCCTGGTTTAGCGTCTATTCTTTTCATACTAACTAATTTAATGAAAGAGCCCCACATTTCTGCAGGGCTCTCATCTTTACTAACCAACCACTATTCCACGTCTAACTTTTTTTGTTATTCATCTCATAAATCAACTGATGCCACTGGTTTATGTCTAACTGCTCATCTGGTTTAGCAGTAGACTTAAGCTTTATCTCAAGCTTAATTGGTTGTTCTTGAGGCTCTTTGCCTTTGTATAACAACTCCAACACCTTTTTAATAGTATCACTACTCATGGCTGTTTATATTATATTCGTCATCATCATTATCATCCATATCATCCCAATCCTCCTCCTCTTCACTATCGTTCTCATCATAACCTTCAGTTATACTGTATGAATCTCTGATAACAATCTGACCTTGTACCAATATTGGTTGTCTTGTATAATCATCTACATATAATGCCACTGCTCCATCCTCACCATCTTCACCATATATGCTTTTGTTTATTGTAACTATAGATAAGTCTTCTAGATCATCTGACTCATCACCATCGTCCCACCATCCTATTTGATTAGGAAAAGCAAGGATTTCTTCTACATCATCAGCATTGACCATTGGTTGGACAATGTATGCTTCAACAGGTGCTCCATTGACAGCAATGTAGCTGTCCATGTCCTGAGGAACTATTTGTAGTTCATGTATGTGTAGATATTCATACACCTTACCATAAACCACGTCTTTTTGCTTTGATACAAACCACATACCTGGTTCTAATGTCTTAGGCATGTATGATTTGAATACTAGCTTAGCTAAAATGAACATATTTGTATTATTTTAATGTAATTTAATAAAGGACCCTGCTGGGGGGAGCAGAGTCCTTATTTTCAAACACACATATTAAACAAACACTAACCAATAATTATTTCACAACTCTAAGATATATATTTTCAGGATATCCTCCACCAAATACATACTCAGTGACAGGACACAACCACAATTGGTGATTATCCAACTGTTCTACAGTGTAATAAGCACCATAATCAACTGGTGCATGTCCTATATTGTCAAGCAATTGCTTATTCATTCCAATGATTAGTTTGTTCAACTTGTGTGTATAGTCTTGAAATGGTTCATCGCCAAACTCCACCATTACAGAATTACTATGCAAAGATAGTATATCTAATAGTGTATCTGCACCATCAACCATTAATAAATTATTCTTGTTACCCAACCCTGCTTCTAGAAATTCTGGCAAATCTATATACCACATTCCATTCTCTTTGTAAAATTTCTTCTCTACTCTCATATTACTTACTCTCTTTTGTTTTGTAGCTGAACCATTCAAGTGCGATTGGTCCTAGGCAAATGTATAAATAGGAATCATGATTATTGACAAAACCTAAGATGAATGTCTTAGGTAAGTATGTAATCTTGAATTCTCCTGTCTTAAAATGTTTTGTTGTTAATGTTTTTTCCATGTGTTTGTTTTAAAAGTTTCCTAAATCTATTAAATCTTGATCAACCAAAGCATTCATACTTGGTATAGATGCTTCTTTGTTTGCGTTCTGATAACCTTCCTTGTAACCATCATGATGTCCCATGTTATATCCATGAGCATGACCTTCTTTCCATGATTTGGCAATGTTCTGTCTCTCTTCTCTTATGATAAGATTAACATAATTGTCAAAATACAAATATGCTCCCATATAACCTAATAGATTGAGACAGCATAATATTGTTAGTTTATCCCAACCAAATTCAACAACCATTGGAAACAAGATGTTTAAAGCAGTGGTGCATATAAATAGCAACACTGACATAATAATATTTAATCTTTTCATAATATGTTATTAACGTTTGTAATAAAAAGGTTTAGCACCTGCTTGTTTGTAAAAGAACTGTGGATCATTAGAAGGACACAATGTCTCTCTAATAGCTGAGCATGATGACAGCAAGACTAATGCTATCATGGAAATAAATAATACTTTTTTCATGTTTTTGTTTTTTTATGTGTGTTTATAATAATTCATCAGGTATTTGAGGATACTTATGCCATTCCCACCATTCTGACCCATCATATTCACCTCTATCCATCCATACACCATTTGTAAGCCATATATAACCAAATACATATTGAGCACCATAGCCTTCATCATATCCAAAATCTAGCTTGGATAGGAATTCATTGTATTCAGCCTCTGTATGTCCTTTTTTCAATGTAATAGCTGGTGTTTCTACATCGTCTTCATCATCAGTAAAATAACTAGCAGGTGTAGCATATGTAATATTAGCACATATAATGTTAGCACCATATAGACGCTTGAGTGCATCAAGCTTACCTAATAACTCTTGTTTAGCATTTGACATAACTAATTAGTTTTTAATAGTGATATGGATTCATCGTTATCTTCTGACAAAACTCCATACATAATAAATGTCATAAGAGAATAGAAAAACTGAACTGCTACAAATACACCAGATGTAACAGCTTCTGTATAACTAAATGAGAACCATGTAGTTAGCAAAAAGAATGCTACTAACATGTAAGGAATGCTCCATAGGAACATAATGTTAATGAGATGTTTGATTAATTTCATGTGAATGTATGTTAATTGATTGATTATTAATGTGTTGTGTAAATAAAAATTTGATAGGCTGAGTGTTGACCTTCAATGTTATCATTTTCACAATGTTACCATTGCTTATACACACCAAGAATTACTTCTTAGTAGATAACAGTACCAGTATTTTACCTCACTCCTGAGGGATCTTTCTCTAGTTTAAATAAGTATTAATTTCTACCAAGTGGATTGGATAATCCTAAGCTACATCCCTGCAGCTACTTAGATATACTTTTTTTACTTCACAATTTTCCTTTCAGTACTAATTGTGCTGTCATTTTACATACAGATAAGGTACTTTGAACTAGAGAACTAACAGACTTTGTGAATTATTAATTTAATAATTTACAATAGCATAGTCCAGAACGTGCCATCAGATTATAGCTTACTCCCTTTTGAGGAATACGTACTATAACGTCCCAGTATAGATTACCAGTCTATGGTAGTTTAAGATGCTATTACCACACCTTTGTCTACTGAATAACGCAGTTGTTCTTTTGGTAAAGTACTTCCACATATATTCTACAGGTTTTATCCTATTGCAGTTTCCTGCTCAATGGTGTATGCTGACACCATAGCTACTCAGAGGTTTCCCCACTATAGCTGTTACCCATTTGCTTACTTGGCCAGCACGAAGCTGTAGATATGCACTTGTTAATACATACCTTTTATACCTGTCACCAGGTTTATCCTAAAGACTATAAGCAGCCTTATCAAATTAGTTGACAATCAAGTTGTCTTTACGTGTACACCATGAGTATTTCAACTCTGAAGGTTTTGATGTCGTACACTTATCATTATAATCAGATTTGATTATAATGAATATACATTCAGGTATATCAGCCTACACAGTCTTGTAACTATAACTGGACTGTCCCACGCCAGCAACTTACTGGATACTGCTACATTTACAACGCTAGATTGTTCAACCTAGCCTTCTGTAACAGGAGAAGCATAATGTATTAGTATAGGTTTTCAACTAATACTTGTAGCGTTTTCGTCCACTATTATAATACTCTTGTACTCAATGTACGTATGACATATCTTTTTGTCAGAATATTATATTCGTAGCTACATTATGAATCCCTCTGTACTCAAATGTGAGGTAGGTAGTCATTTAATCCTCATCTCATCTGTCTATCCTTGGGAAATAGAAATGGTACATTATAACATGTCAGAATTAAATGACTCATTAAACTCATTAGCCATATCACCATTAAGAATTGAACTACTATAAGAAGAAGCAAAATCTAACTCATAATAACCATTATGTTTATTAGCCATAAGTTTAGCATCCTCTAATGTATCTGTAAACCCTATATATCTATTACTATTATCATAGATAGAATAGAAAGCGTCATATCCCATATAAATGTTATTTAATGCTATATATATTGTTTGTATAGCGTAAATGAATGATGTGTCAAAATGTGTCAATAAGTGGGGAAAGAGTACACACCACCTCTCACAGCCACAGATAAAATGTTGAGAATCAATAGGTTGTCTCTCTTTTTACGCAACAAAGGTTCTATGCAAGTATAGAAAACAAGAGAACAGGCTTGTTAGCCCATTCTCTTGTTAATGCTTTGATTACAAAGCAAGTAATTCTTCTGGCAAGAACTCTTCGCTTCTCTCGTAAGAGACAACTTTGATGTCCTTCATTGCAATCTCTTGAACTGCACCTGTTCCTGGCATTGAGACAAAGGTGATTCCTTCTTCATTTTCAAGCAATGACAAGCCTGCAATCTCGTGGATTGTAATCTTGCCTGCTCTAATCTCTTTGCTCAATTGCGCAGAGCAAGAAACAACACCTGAATTACCCTTGCTGTCTTTTAACAACAATGCAACACGCTTTGCAGGGTCATTAAGGTTCTTCCTGATGAAAGAGATAGAACCATTCTTGCCAATTAATTGGGCAATTGTACCATTGTCAGTTAATTCTCCTGACTGTCTTGTGTAGGCTGATAATTTGAATGCCATAGTTTTCTGTTTTTGTTTTTAATTAATAATGTCAAGCGATGGGAGGGGTATCCCAACACTCTCAATTCTAGGAGGGGTATCAATAGGGAGTAGGCTCCCCTCCCATGGATATAATAAGAATGGGGGCTATGTAAAATTTTGGGGTGCTAGGGGGGATAGGTCTGTAAGAACAGGGGCATATAGAAAATTGTGTATATTATCAAAGCAGGGGATAGTTCCATAAGGAACATTGCATGAATTTTTCCAAATTCTTCATGCAGGTTGAACTCTCTGGAAATTCCAGATGGTTCAGACTTCTGGGTTTGGCTGTGTTTCACTTCCTAGATTGTCCAGTTTATTATATAAAAGACTGGACATTTGTTACCTTTATATATAGATAGGTAACATCTTTTGTCAAGCTATCCCTTGACTGTTGTCCCCCTGTGGTCAAGCTATGGCTTTACATAATGTGTCTTATAAGGGACAGGCTAGCCTTTGTAATGTTGCTTTTATGACACATTATGATATGACTTTACATATAATGATGGAATTATCTTACATATTATATGCTTTATAATATAGGGACCAATATTATAATATCTTGTTGTATCAAAACTAGAAAATCCTGCAAGTTTTGATAATAGGCAAAAATAAATTTGGTGGGTAATATATTTTCACACTACCTTTGAGGGTGGAGGGTGGGGAATAAACTCCATACACCTCGTCAAACAAGCTTAGATATGATGATGATAATTTATGGAATTGTACTGATTGTTCTGATTTTGATAACAGCTGTTGTAGCTTATGGGTTTACATGTTTTGAAGAGTGGGAGATAGGTATAGAATTCCTACCTAAGGATTACAACAACTTTGAGCTAGGAGTGTCTAATAGAAACTACACCCTTACAGATGGTGGTCTGGAACAGGAGCTTAGAATAGGGCTTCTTTTGTTTTGCTTTATAGCTGTATTCAGAAGATTTGATGCATAATATAGCATTAACTTTCCTTATAACTAAAATAGTTATTTGTAGATCGTAAAGATATCCATACCTTTGTGTGTCAACTAATTATGGAAACCAACTCAACAAAACCTATTGTACAGCGACTGAAAACATCAGTGTCAGACAATTATGCTCTGGCAGAGAAGTATTACAGGCTGTTGTCAGCTGTAAACAATCTGAAGCTTACAAATAGGGAGGTGCAGCTTATAGCCTTTACAGCTATAAAGGGTAACATAAGCTATGCTAATATAAGGAAGGAGTTTTGTGAAAGATACGAGAGTACAGCTCCTGCTATAAATAACATCATCTCCAAGCTAAAGAAAATGGGGGTTTTTGTAAAGGATGGAACAAAGGTTAAGGTTAATCCTGTCATATTATTAAACTTTGACAAGGATATTGTATTACAAATAACGCTGCTACATGGATAAGCCTATAAGTATGTCTGTTAAAGACTACCTTATCAGAACCCTGGCAGTGAAGATAATGGTCTCTGAGAAGGTGATTGAAACCATTGTGAACCACCAGTTCCAATCTGCCAATGAGGCAATGGACCTCCACAATAGTATTGAGGTTTCTGGGTTTGGAAAGTTTTACTTCAACAATAAAAAGGCCAAGAAAAAGATATTATCATTGATTGGTAAAAAGCAAACAATGGAGCGTCATTTAGCTAACCCAGATGCAACAGAACAAAAGAAACATGCAGCTAAGGTGACACTTGATAAGACAGAGACATTAATAAACTTTCTCAAAACCAAGACTACAGATGAAAATTAACTTCTCCCAAATATATGAAGGTTGGAAGAATAACCTTTTTCCAGCCAAAGCCCTAAGAACCTATATAAAGGATGTCAGTAATGAAAGAATGTCTATATGTGAAGACTGTGCGTTGATATCTACAAAACATAAGACAGTAAGACCAGATGTTCATTGTACAGACTGTGGTTGTACACTAGCTGCTAAAACAAAATGTTTATCTTGTGAATGTCCTCTTAAGAAATGGGAAGCTGTAATGAGCTCTAGAGAAGAAGAGGAATCACTTAAAAAAGAAATCTATGGCAAATAGAGAGATAAGGATTCAAAAGATACCATTAGACAGGCTAATTGATACGCTTGTTGACCTGTACAATCAGGGGGTAGACTATATTGATATATCAGGGGTACCTGGTGAAGAGTTTGATAGGATGGCTATTGTCTTCACTAAAGATTATATGACAGAAGAAGGGGCAAAGACTATTGATAAATTTGAGGAGACATTAGACTTACAGATAAAACAACCAAAGCTAACTGACGAGGATTTAAACCAATTAATATGAGTAAAAAGACTCCATATATAGAAGTCATTACTATTCTACAAGAACTAAATAAGAGCTTTCCTACATATAACATTGGAAGACATCTAGCTACAGCTCTTGATGGATATGGTGACATTTGGGGCATAACAGATAAAGAACTTGCATTTGTCCTAAGCAAATATAAGTCTGAGATAGAGATGGATGTTCCTCATACAGATGAGTCTGAATTAGAAAAGATCATCAAAGAAGGCATGGATCTTGATAACATTCTAAAAGAAGAGGAAGAAGATGGCAACTATTAAAAAAACTACATACATAAATACAGAGCTTGAATGGGCTGAGTCACAACTTATTTCATGGAAAGCTTATGTAAATGCAAACCCACTACATGAACTGAAAGACAGGATTGAGTGGAAACCTACAGCTAAAGGAGGACTATTACCTATGGTCATAGCATCTATTGAAGCACAAGGTAAGTTTGTACAAGAGACAATGAAGAACTACTTAGCATTAGTAGAGGTGGTAGACAAATTAAGGAATGCTGAAGAAGCTAAGGTGGAGATTAGAGGTAAGGGTGAGTTATCTGGGTCAGCTGAGGAGTTCCTTAAAAATAGACGATGAACATACAAACTATAGACTATAAGGATTGGTTCATTAACCAGAAAAGAATCCCTGATAGAAATAGTGAAGAGTGTAAACCTTTTCATGATTTTCATAAGGAGCTTTGTTTGAATGGTGCAATGATGGGTGGGGTTTATATTAACCCCTTTCTTTATTGGCACCTGAACATCTGGCACACTGAGGTGGATATAATTGATAGTTATGGGAGGATTGCACAGAAATATGCCAATCCCCTATTGAGAGATAATGAATGGCTTGTGACAAGCGAAATTGACAGAGCTCAAAAAGATAAAAGAGGCTTAGTCATTCTAGGTATTAGACGTTTTGCCAAGTCAGTTTTAGAAGCATCCTATATAGCATGGGGTGCAACCTTTGATGAAAACAGTCAAAATATTATTGCAGGCTTAAATGCCCCAGATATTAAACTGATTACTGATAAGATTGATAAAGGATTGAATTTCATTCCTGAGTATTGGAGGTGGCAGAGAATTGAGGATAATTGGAAGAACCAAGTGACTCTAGGTATAAAGACCAAGTCTGGTGAACGTATCCCTTTCTCTTCCATTCTAATACGTAACCTTGATGAAGGTAATAATGAAGAAGCAATTGCAGGTACAAAACCACGTAAATTAATTATAGATGAGATTGGTAAAGGAAATTTCCTTAGAGGTTTACAGGCAGCTATTCCAGGTTTCACTACACCCTTTGGCTGGGGATGTTCTCCAATTCTCACTGGTACTGGTGGGGACATGAAGAAATTCATGGACGCTAAGTCCTTGATGTTTGACGTAGATAACTTTAATTTCCTTACATATAACAATGAGAAAGATGACAAACGCATTCATGGCTTGTTCATCCCAGCAAAGTATAGAATGGAGGCAAAGGAAGATTCTACACTAGGAGCATACTTAAATGAACCACTGAGTTCAGACCTATATCAGGTGAAGATGCTTGTTAGTAATGAAGAGAAAGCTCTTCAAATAACCAATGATAATCTAAACAGACTTAAAAAAGCTGGAGATAGAATAGCCTATTTAAAAGAGAAGATGTACTACCCAATGGAAGTGGATGACATCTTTCTAAATGAGGATACAAACATCTTTGATATTGAGATAGCTAAGAGACAGAAGAGTAGATTGTTACAACAAGAAAGAACAGGTACACCTATTATATTGTTTAATGATGAGGGAACTATAAAGCATGAGTTTACAGACAAGCTCCCTATTACAAACTTCCCTCTGAAAAACTCAGATCAGAAAGATGCACCTGTCGTAATATATGAATTCCCTATAGACAATCCTCCTTATGGATTGTACGTAGCTGGAGTCGATCCATATAGACAAGGTAAGTCTGCATATTCAAGTTCGCTTGGATCTGTATACATATATAAAAGGATGCATGAAATTAGTGGAGAGAAGTATCAGGATATGTTCGTAGCTTCGTATTGTGCAAGACCTGATAAGAAAGAAATATGGGAAGAACAAGCTAGACTTCTTATCAAGTATTACAATGCTAGAACCCTATGTGAGAATGATGATATATCCTTTATTGAATATATGAAAGCTAAGGGAGATGCTCACTATTTAGAGAAACAACCTGAATGGCTAAAAGAGATTGTACCAAACACCACTGTAAAAAGAGATTATGGTATACATCGTTCAAGTGATAAGATAATTGAGTACCTTCACACTTGCTTAAAGAAGTATATGGAGAATGCCATATTCAAAGAGAAGAATGATGCTGGTGAAGTGATTAGAGAAGTATTAGGTGTGAGTAAGATATTTGATCCTGTATTGCTAGAAGAGATTATACAATACAATGATTCAGGTAACTTTGATAGAATTATTGCTGCTGAATTAGCCATAGCACAAGCTTTGAAGATGGACCCAATAATGGGTAAGATAGGAGGTACATCAGATGAGAGAGTGGCATCTATGTTTAACAAGAGGAAGAATAATATACTTTTCACTGAGGCTAGAGGAAATATGTTTGGGAGATCAAAAAATAAATATAAACGCAATAAATTGTTTTCATAATGGCAATTATAAGATATACGAAAGACGCTACCATAAGGTATGCCTATTTAAACATATTCCCAGATCAGTTCAAAACTGATAAGGAAAAACAGGATGAGAGTTGGGTGAAGAACACAATGGATTATTTTGCAAACAAAGCCTATGCTGAATATGTTAAGAGCAGGGATACGTTTGTAAAGAACTATGATCTTATTAAAGGTATTTTAAGAAGAGAGGATTTTTATCAAGAACCAGAAGTTAGAAGTTTTACAGATGTACTTACATCAGACTTAGAACTACCTGCCTATGTAAAACACTATTCTATAATGACCACTCCTATCAATGAACTAGTAGGAGAGATCAGCAAACGACCAGATGCATTTCGTGTCAAAGCATTTGATGATGATAGTAAAGCTGAGGAGTTAGAGTTTAAAACTGAGATGTTAAATAACTACATCATCAGTCAAGCTAAGATGAAGATACAGGAAAAAGCTATGGCTGAAGGTCAAGAGATTGAAGATGAGGAACTAACTCAAATGACTCTTGAAGAAGTGAAAGATGAATTAGACTCTTATACATCTACAGCAGAAAAGTGGGCAAACCATATCCTTACATCACAAAAGGTTGAGTTTAATATAAAGGAGAAAGGAGAAGATTCATTCAGAGACTTATTAATCTCTGCTAGAGAGTTCTTCCATATATATGAGGACAATTCAAAGCTTGGCTTTAATATAGAAGTGGCTAACCCCAAGAACACTTGGTTCTTAACCACTCCTGATAGAAAGTGGATTTCTGATCCTACAGGTCGTGCACAAGGAGCGTATGCTGCTGGTATTGTACAAGTTATGGAACTTTCAGAAATCATTGAAGCCATCCCTGACTTAACTAAAGAAGAGATAGATCACTTACGTAGTTCATTACAAGACTATGGATTGATCAACGTACGTGAATCAAACTTAGGTAATCCTAATGCAATTCCAGGTAATGACTCTGTACAATATGATACATATGATCCTCTTGTTCTACAAACTAGAATGATCATTGAATCTGAAATGAAAGAGAATAATGATGGACTTAAAGACTTCTTGGGACTAACATCAAACGTTAGCTCATTTGGTTATAAGTATGTTGTTGTTAGAGCCTATTGGATCTCCAAGAAAAAGATTGGTAAGGTTATCTTTTTAGATGAGATGGGCAATGAGCAATCTATGCTTGTTGATGAAAACTATAAGTCTGGAACTATTCCTACACAAGAATCATTAGAGTGGGGTTGGATCAATCAATGGTATCAAGGTATTAAGATTGGACCAGACATCTACCACATTAAACCATATAAGTTATTACCTTAC
>Ga0209442_1000738_pt1 | contig 19014 bp, 16 predicted proteins | sample LauGreSBDMM110DD_2_FD_187565 | JGI IMG/M metagenome (GOLD analysis project Ga0209442, IMG submission 187565) | Freshwater lake microbial communities from Lake Michigan, USA - Sp13.BD.MM110.DD (SPAdes) (version 2) | ecosystem: Environmental > Aquatic > Freshwater > Lake | place: Lake Michigan...
GGTTTATCTCGAACATGAGCAAGCATTGAATCTAGCGCGTGAAGCTTTGCGTGAACTCGAGCGTTCAGCACAACAAGCTGAGTTTGCTGAGTTGTCACATGCAAATCGCATTGAAGAATTAAAACGCAACATCGCAACTGCGCAAGAACAATCTGCTCAATTGTTTGCAAGTATGGAGCAGGGACAGCTTGAGCTTGAATCTTTAGATGATCAAGCTGCACAAGCGGGTCTGCAAACCTTGCTAGAAATACGCAGTGAGCAAGAAATAGCATTGATAAAAGCACGTCAAGAGTTAGATCAACTGACTCAACAAATGCGTGGTCAAGATGAAGCGAAACTTGCTGCCGATCGTGCATTGCAACCATTGCGTGATCGCATCGTTGAATTACAACTCAAAGAACAAGCGGCTCGTCTGAATCAAGAGCAATATGCGCAGCAATTAGCTGAAGCACAAGCGGATGAAGAAGCGCTAGCTGCGAAATTGGGTGACGATGTACGTCCTTCGTATTTACAAGGCGAGGTCACACGTTTGACCAATGCCATCGCTGCATTGGGTGCAGTGAACTTGGCTGCATTGGAAGAGTTAGCGCAAGCAACTGAGCGTAAGACTTTCCTTGATGCGCAATGTGCTGACTTAACAGAAGCGATCACCACTTTAGAAGACGCGATTCACAAGATTGATAGAGAAACGCGTGATCTTTTACAAGATACCTTCGACAAAGTGAATCATCATTTTGGTGAGTTATTCCCGGTACTATTTGGTGGTGGTAATGCCAAGCTGGTGATGACGGGCGAGGAAATTCTTGATTCCGGTGTACAGGTTATGGCACAGCCACCAGGTAAGAAGAATGCAACGATTCACCTCTTGTCGGGTGGTGAGAAGGCACTGACAGCAACTGCTTTAGTGTTCTCTATTTTCCAATTGAATCCTGCGCCATTCTGTTTACTCGATGAGGTTGATGCACCACTCGATGATGCCAACACCGAACGTTTCTGCGCGATGGTGAAACGTATGTCGGCTAATACACAATTCTTGTTTATCTCGCATAACAAGATTGCGATGGAAATGGCGCAGCAGTTAATTGGTGTGACGATGCAAGAGCAGGGTGTGTCGCGTATTGTTGCTGTTGATATGGAATCCGCTTCTCAGTTGAATTCTGAGCCGGTTGCTGCTTAAGTGGGTCTTGTCTGAGTGCTGCTAACTTAATGCTTGAGCCTACTTGTCCCAGTAGAGTTCTGAGCGTATGGTTGCGGCACGTTTTTGATAGTAGGCTTCGTTTTCTTCGGATTGACGTGCATGTCGGCGTTCAATTTCTGCGCAAATCAAATAGTGTTCTTCAAGTCGGCTAAACCACCAGGTTCTTAGTTGCTGCAGTTTTGGTTTTAAAGAGATCATCGTTAGTTCATGTAGTTTGATTTCCCTATTTTTTTGCATTCACTGTCCCCTTGGTTAATTAAGTTGCATTTATGACATCTTAGGGAAAGATCTAAAAGCTCAATTGATTTTTATCAAGCTTGGGGATCAACGGTAAATTATTGATAGTCAGCCCAGAAAAGAAAATTTCATTTTTTATAGCCCTGTTTTTTGTCTTTATTCCTTATAAACAGGGTTTTCATCACCAAACATCGCTCTATCAGACTGCTAAGTCTCCTAAACTGAACATTCCTTGACTAAAATGCCGTCTGAATAAGGGCATTTCACGCTACTTCCCTTAGAATATTGCTTGGTGGAGAGTTCTTCCCAATATTGTGGTTAAACCATTCAGCTTAGCTGTGGGTGTTAGTTGTTGTAGTTAATTTTTGCGGTGTTTTGATTAATCAAAAGAGCTTAAAGATGGAGTATGCGCATGACTGAACTGCAGGCCAGCCTGATTGCCATTGGTGCTGTCATCGTCGTCGGTGTGATTGCTTATAACAAGTGGACTGAATGGCGCGCGAAAAACTCCGTTGAAAATGCTTTTTCGGATATGCCTGATGATGTACTAATGGGTGGTGGCAATGGGCATCAAAGCCAGCATCAAAGCCCACCTCATAGGTCACATGAAGACGTTGCGCATGAACACAGAGATGATGAGCATGATCACAGCGTGCACGATGAATATCATCAAAAACATGATCAACACGAGCACGGTCATGTAGATCATACTAATGAAGATGATCATCAACATATCACTGCGCAGACTAACCATGCTGCGAGTGCTGAACCTTTAGAATTTTTACACGCTACAGCGAAAACATCACCGCTAGATCCTGTGGTTGATTGCATTATTCCTCTCGCATTGGAACATCCATTGCGCGGTGAAAAAATCATTGCTGCTTTTCAGTCCTTGCGCTTTGTAGGTAATAAGCTAGTGCAAGTCATCGGAGAAACTGAAGCAGGGAACTTAGAACCGGTAGCGCATGGCGGTGCTTATCATGCCTTGCAAGTTGGTGTACAGATGGCATCGCGTTTAAGTCCTTTATCTGAGCTAGAGTATTCCGAGCTTGTTCTAGGACTAAACAATATGGGTGATGAATTAGGTTCCATGCCTGATATTCCCGATATGTCACAAGTGATTTCTGATGCACGTCGTTTGCATCAGTTCATCCAAGAATTTGATGTGCAGTTGTCCGTCAATGTAAGAAGCAAAGGCATGCCTTGGTTGGTTGCTACCATGCGTCCGGCTTTACAACGTCAAGGTTTAGATTTGCGACCTGATGGTAGATTAATTATGTCGGATGGTGATGGTGGGTTGTTGTTCTCCATCTCTATGAATGCCAGCCCTGCAGACGAAAGCACCAAGATGATGACTTTACTCTTGCCAGTTCCTATGGTGGAGAGTGAACGTCAAAGTTTTGAAGCGATGACTGCTTTTGCTAAATCACTCGCATCACGTTTATCTGGCGAAGTGATTGATGATTCCGGACAGCCTTTGAATGATGCCTCACTGGATGCAATCGCAGCACAGGTTAAGGATTTTTATCATGCGATGGAAGAGTACGGTGTCACTGCAGGTTCTAGTGCAGCGAAACGTTTGTTTGGCTAATGTCGCAAGTTGATTTGTTTGCGCAGGCATCATCGCCTGAACCTGCTGCATCTGATTGGCGGTCACGTGTCAATTGGTTACATCTTCAATTGCATCATCACGCACATGCTTACTATGTGTTGGATCAGCCCACCATTCCTGATGCTGAATATGACAAGTTGTTTCGCGAATTAGAACAACTCGAATCAGCCCATCCCGAGATTATTTCTGTTGATTCACCTACTCAACGTGTAGGCGGAGCACCACTTCCACATTTTGATCAAGTACAGCATGCAGTTCCTATGCTGTCGATTAATAATGGTTTTTCTGAAGAAGATATTCTTGCCTTTGATAAGCGCTTGCGTGAAGGTTTAAAAAACGACGCGCAAATCGACTATGCCTGTGAATTAAAGTTTGATGGCTTAGCAATCAATCTACGCTACATAAATGGTGTACTCACTCAAGCCGCAACACGTGGTGATGGCAGCACTGGTGAAGATGTGACTGTCAACATACGCACCATACGCTCTTTACCATTGAAGTTGCATACCGATCATCCTCCTGCATTACTTGATGTGCGTGGTGAAGTGCTGATGTTTAAAGCAGATTTTGCAAAACTCAATCAACGTCAGCGTGATGCAGCTCAAAAAGAATTTGCTAATCCGCGTAATGCAGCAGCTGGTAGTTTGCGTCAATTAGATTCAAAAATTACAGCACAACGACAGCTACGTTTTTTTGCGTATGGCATAGGACAATGTGAAGGCGCTACTGTCCCTGATTCACATACTGCACTTTTGGATTGGTATAAACAACTCGGTATTCCGGTTTGTGAAGAACGTGCAATCAAAAGTGGTGCTGCAGGTTTACTAAACTTCTTTGCTGATATATCCACTAAGCGTACCCACTTACCGTATGAAATAGATGGCGTTATTTATAAAGTCAATCAACATCAGCAACAACAGCAATTAGGATTTGTTTCACGCGCTCCACGTTTTGCATTGGCACATAAATTCCCAGCAGAAGAAGCCATCACTGTAGTGCAGGGCATTGATGTACAAGTCGGTCGCACAGGAGCTATTACACCCGTTGCGCGCTTAGCTCCTGTGTCAGTAGGTGGTGTAACGGTAACCAATGCTACTTTGCATAACGAAGATGAAGTCAAACGTAAAGATATACGCATAGGTGACACCGTCATTGTGCGTCGTGCCGGTGATGTGATTCCTGAAGTCGTGTCCTATGTGCCTGAACGACGTCCTGCTACGGTAACTGAGTTTGTGATGCCTACAGCTTGTCCAGTTTGTGGATCGACTATTGTTCGTGCTGAAGATGAAGCAGTCGCGCGCTGCTCTGGTGGTTGGATAAAATGTGCTGCGCAACGCAAAGGCGGCTTACTGCATTTTGTATCTAGAAGAGCGATGGATATAGAAGGTTTAGGCGAGCAATTAGTCGAGCAATTAGTGGATAAAGAAATTGTCACCACGCCAGCTGATTTTTATCACTTAGAACTAAGTACACTTGCGGACTTAGATCGCATGGCGAAAAAATCTGCGCAAAATGTGATTGATGCATTAGAAAAATCAAAATCAACCACCTTAGCGCGTTTTATTTATGCATTAGGTATACGTCATGTTGGTGAATCAACTGCGAAAGAATTAGCTCGTCACTTTGGTAATCTCGATGCATTAATGGCTGCGAATGAAGAACAGATATTAGCCGTTAATGATATCGGTCCTGTAGTCGCGACGATGTTGTTGCAGTTTTTTGCGGATCCACTGAATCGGTCATTGATTACACAATTGCGTGAGGCGGGTGTGTATTGGCAAGATGTAGAAGTGGTGCAGCAATCATTAATTTTATCGGGCATGACGTTTGTGATTACAGGTACGCTACCGAATTTAAAGCGAGACGAAGCTGCGCAGATGATAGAAGCAGCCGGTGGCAAAGTCGCAGGATCGGTTTCGAAAAAAACCAGCTATGTGGTGGCAGGTGAAGAGGCAGGTAGTAAATTAGAAAAAGCACAGGAACTCGGTGTGACTATTTTAGATGAAGCAGGATTATTGACATTACTGGAGCAGCAAGCATGAAAAAAATTCGTAAGGCAGTCTTTCCTGTAGCAGGTTTAGGAAGTCGATTTCTGCCTGCAACCAAAGCACAGCCCAAAGAAATGCTACCGATTGTTGATAAACCCCTGATTCAATATGCCGTTGAAGAAGCGGTTGAAGCGGGCATTACTGAAATGATTTTTATCACCGGGCGCAATAAACGCGCGATCGAAGATCATTTTGATAAAGCTTATGAATTAGAAGCAGAACTAGAAGCTGCGGGTAAAGAAAAATTACTTAGCATGGTGCGTGAAGTTATACCTAAACATATACATTGCATGTTTATCCGTCAGTCAGAAGCGTTAGGTTTAGGACATGCCGTGCTTTGTGCGCGACCTATTGTTGGTGATGATCCCTTTGCCGTATTGTTGGCGGATGACTTTATGCAAGGCGCATCAGGTGGTGTGGGTGTCATGGCGCAAATGACAGCACAGTATGAAAAACATCAGGCATCGTTATTAGCAGTGCAAGATGTACCACTAGAACAAACGAAACAATACGGTATTGTGAGTGCACAGCCTTTTGCTGAACGCTGTGAAAAAGTGAATGCCATCGTAGAAAAACCTAGTCCTGATAAAGCACCTTCTACACTGGCTGTTGTAGGTCGCTATGTACTTAGCCCACATATTTTTTCTTATTTAGAAAAAATCGGCAAAGGTGCAGGAGGGGAGATTCAACTCACCGATGGTATCGCTGCATTAATGAAAGATGAAACCGTGCTTGCCTATCGTTATGATGGCCGTCGTTTTGATTGTGGTTCTAAGTTAGGCTATTTACAAGCTTCGGTAGAAATAGGTTTGCAACATCCTGAAACAGGTGCTGCATTTTCAGAGTGGCTGCGAGAGCAGCGTCACGCGGGGTAAGTATGTCAGTCAGAGAAATTTTAAAGATGGGGGATCCTCGTCTATTACGTCAGGCTGAACCAGTACAAAAATTTGGTACGCGTGAGCTCGACGAATTGATAGCAGATATGTTTGACACCATGCATGATGCAAATGGTGCTGGTCTTGCTGCACCTCAGATCGGTGTGAATTTGCAAATCGTGATTTTTGGATTTAAGAAAACACAACGCTATCCCGATGCACCACCAGTACCTGAAACCGTGTTACTGAATCCTGTTTTAACGGTACTCTCGGATGAAACAGAAGAAGATTGGGAAGGTTGTTTATCTGTGCCAGGATTACGTGGTGTGGTGTCGCGCCATGCGCATTTACGCTATCAAGGATTTGATCAGTTTGGTCACGTAATTGATAGAGAAGTGGACGGATTTCATGCGCGAGTAGTGCAGCATGAATGCGATCATTTAGTTGGCATGCTTTATCCTATGCGCATTACTGATTTTTCACGCTTTGGTTATGCCAGTGTGTTGTTTCCAGATTTAGATCCTAATGATGATGATTAAACCATCATGTCAACAAACTAAAATTGTTCATCAGCGCCTAAATAGCGCCACTGTCCTATAGGTAAATTGCCGAGTTTGACGCGTCCTATGCGGACACGTTTCAGTGCTAACACTTGTAGACCTACCATTTCACACATACGTCTGATCTGACGTTTTTTTCCTTCACGCAGAATAAAGCAGAGTTGATCTTCATTTTGCCAGTGCACTTTAGCGGGCAATAGCGCTTTGCCATCTAAGGTTAATCCGTGATTGAGTCGTTTTAATTCATGCTCGGGTAGTTTTGCACCCTTGGTGTATTTCACACGCACGAGATATTCTTTTTCTACGCTTGTGTCTTCACCGATTAATGTTTTTGCGATACGACCATCTTGCGTCAGTATCAGTAAGCCAGTGGAGTCTATGTCTAATCTGCCTGCTGGTACCAAACTCTTTAGCTGTGCTGCTGAGAACTGTAGAGGAAGTTTATCTTCAGCCCAGCGATTTTCAGGGCGCACTAGCGTGACAGCAGGTTTATAGCCATCTTCTGCCTGACCACTCACAAACCCTATAGGTTTATTAATGAGCACGGATACACGTCGTGATTGTTCGGCTTGCGCCTGTCGTTCTATGGTGATTTTTTGATGTGGTAATACTTTACTGCCTAGCTCTGCAATGATCTGACCATCAACTTTTACCCAGCCTTTGGCTATCCAATCATCTGCTTCACGGCGTGAACACAGACCGAGTTCAGACATGCGTTTAGAGAGTCTTAGGGGTTCGGTCATGATGAATGCTAATTAAATACAAAAATCAAACTCGTAGGGCATCAAGTAAATCTGATTCAAGTTGAATTTGACTGCGTGCATTACTAAGTATCTGTCCATCTAGTAAAAACACGTCTTCAACTCGCTCACCCAGTGTTGTGATTTTTGCGGTGTGTAGGTTAAGTTTATAGCGAGCTAATACATTCGCAATCGAATACAGCAAGCCAGAACGGTCTCCCGCTGAGATGGAGAGTAAGTAATACTGACCACGTTCATCCGGTTGTAAATTAATAGTTGGTGTAATCGGAAAATTTCGAGATAAACGCGACAATCTCGCTTTGATAGGTGCTGGTAAGAGTGAAGCAGTTTGGCACCATGCTTTTAAATCATGTTCAATCAAAGAAATGAGTTCACGATAGTTTTCTGCAAAGTTGGGCTCACTGACTAAGAAAGTATCCAGCGCATAACCATCACGAGTGGTGTGTACTTTTGCATCCAAGATGCTGAAATTTTTTCTATCAAAATAACTGCATATTCGGGCAAATAAATCTGGTTGGTCACGTACATACACTGTCACTTGCAAACCTTCACCAATAGGCGCAAGACGCGCTCGTACAATCGGTGACTCACTACCTAAGTGTTCATGTATAACGCGTGTTTGCCAAGCGATTTCTGAGGCATCATGACGCAAGAAATAACCAACATCGAGTGTTTTCCAGAGTGCTTCATGTGCAGTCGCTGATAAGCCAAACAAACGTAGTGCTGCAATTGCCTCTTGTTGACGATTTTTCAGTTCGCGATCGGCGGTAGGTGCTTCACCACCCAACACACGCAAACTCATACGATATAAATCTTCGAGTAGTTTACCTTTCCATGCATTCCATACTTTAGGACTGGTGCCACGGATATCTGCAACGGTGAGTAAATAGAGTGCAGTGAGATGTCGTTCATCTTTCACGATACGCACAAAGGCTTTAATTACATCGGGATCCGATAAATCTTGTTTTTGCGCGACTTGTGACATGGTGAGATGATGTTCAACTAGGAACACCACTAGTTCAGTCTCTGTCTTGGTTAGGCCATGGTCACGACAAAAACGGCTTGCATCTGCTTTGCCCAATTTAGAATGATCGCCGCCACGTCCTTTGGCAATGTCATGGAAAAGTGCCGCTATATAAATTAACCAAGGTTGCGCAAAGTTTGCGATCAACTGACTGCAAAATGGATATTCATGCACATGCTCGGGTATACAAAAGCGACGCGCATTACGGACCACCATTAAGATGTGTTGGTCAACTGTATAGACATGAAATAAATCATGCTGCATCTGTCCTATGATTTTACGGAAATTCGGTAAATAGCGACCCAAGATAGAGAGCTGATTCATCTGCCTTAAGGCATGTGTCACACCACTAGGTGCTTGTAGTATGTCTAAAAATAGTGCGCGGTTAGCAGGATCGCGCCTAAATTTTGCATCAATATTAAAGCGGGCATGCCAGATCGCACGTTGTGTGCGTGGCGTCATGCCTTTTAATTCACGTTTCTGCTGCAAGATTTTAAAAATTTCTAATATGGCAGAAGGCGTTTCATCAAAAATTTTTTCATGCGCGATATCGATAACGCCATTCACTTCATTAAAGCGCGCATTGACTGGTCGCGAAATACTGGTTTGAGGAAAAAGTTTTGCCTCTATGTTTTGTAGCAAAATAGAATTTAGCTGTGTGACTGCTTTCGCAGCCCAGTAGTAGCGTTGCATGAGCAATTCACTAGAACGACGCTCACTACTTGTTTCAAAGCCATAGGTTTCTGCAATTGCAGTTTGCACATCAAAGACTAATCTATCTTCACGTCGTTCAGCGTATAAATGCAAACGGATACGTATATCTTTAAAAGCCCGTTCTTTTTCTGCTAGTTGTCTTGCTTCAGTTGCGGTGATGAGATCATTGGCTGCTAGTTCACGCCATGACTTACCTAGTCCAGCTGCTTTCGCCACCCATAAAATGACTTGCAAATCACGTAGTCCACCAGGACTTTCTTTGCAATTCGGCTCAAGGCTATACGGTGTGTTTTCATACTTCACATGACGCTGTCTTAGTTCCAGTGTTTTATCCTGAAAGAAAGCGCGTGCATCCATAGCTTGTTGATAGCGCTGCTGCAGTGATTGAAAGAGTGCACGATTGCCTGTGATAAGTCGTGCTTCTAACAGACTAGTTTGCACAGTGATGTCTGCTGCAGATTCAGTCAGACATTCTTCAACGGTGCGTATGCTATGTCCAATTTCTAAACCTAGGTCCCAGAATAATTGCACCAGTTTTTCTAATTGAGCTTGTAGTGCTAAGTCAGGCGCTTGATCTAATAAGATCAGTAAATCAATATCTGAATGCGGAAACAATTCACCACGACCATAACCACCGACCGCAACTAAGCATGTACTTGTAGGTAAGTGCAAGGCTTTCCACGCTGCTGTCATGACTTGATCAGCATTTTTACGCATGCGCGTTAATAAACGCTCTGGCTTAGGATGCAGACGAAATTCAGCAACGATCTGCGCGCGACCGTGCTTTAGCTGCTCACGTAGTGAACGGGCTAGGGATGCCTGATCAGGCAACGCTTGCCGGGGCGCCGGCATGATGCTCCGAAATCATTGCGGGTGGAGGAGGGGAACCTGCTGAAACGGTGAGGACTTCATAGCCTGTCTCCGTCACTAAAACAGTGTGTTCCCACTGGGCAGATAGACTGCGATCTTTAGTTTTAATGGTCCAACCATCACCCATCTCACGAATTTCACGACGACCTGCATTAATCATAGGTTCAACAGTGAAAATCATACCGGCGACTAATTTTTCTAAGGTACCTGGACGACCATAGTGCAATACCTGTGGCTCTTCATGAAACACCTTGCCTATGCCATGACCACAAAATTCTCGCACCACGCTATAGCCTGCTTTTTCAGCATATTGTTGAATGGCATAGCCGATATCACCAAGATGTGCGCCGGGTTTAATTTTAGAAATGCCTAACCACATGGATTCAAATGTGATATCGCCCAAACGCTTAGCGAGTATGGATGGTTCGCCCACGTAGAACATACGACTCGTATCACCGTGGTAGCCATCTTTAATGACAGTGATGTCAATGTTAATGACGTCACCGGTTTTTAAAACTTTATCACCTGGTATGCCATGACACACCACGTCATTAACTGAAGTGCAAATCGCTTTCGGATAAGGCGTGTAACCGGGAGGGCAATAATTTAATGGTGCAGGAATCGATTGCTGCACATTCACCATGTATTCATGACACAGGCGATCAAGTTCATCAGTGCTGATGCCTTGTTTTACATGCGGTGCTATGAAATCAAGCACTTCTGATGCAAGTCTTCCGGCAATGCGCATGCCTTGTATGTCTTCTTCGGTCTTAATGGAAATTTGGCCCATGTTGTCATACTTGCACCATTTTGCATGGTGAATCTTTATTTGAAGTCGAAATTATAGTCTAGGCATAGGCTTAGCGCTCTTAGAATGCGGATAGAGGTTGGAGAATCATTGTTTATCGGTTAAAATTCTTGGTTAGCTAAATGACAGTTACACATGCTGTTATTTTGTTAATTCGTAAATAGTTTGCTTAGATGCCCTCTAAGCGTTTTTTGTAAATTTCGAATCTATCCCAACAAGGGTGCTTGAGTCAGCAAAATGATTCAGGTCACTGGGTAGATTCTAGAGCTAACCCTGGAGAATCAATTATGTCAGTCACCATGCGTGAAATGCTGGAAGCAGGTGTGCATTTTGGCCACCAAACTCGCTTCTGGAATCCTAAGATGGCCCCTTTTATCTTCGGTCATCGCAACAAAATTCATATCGTCAACTTGGAAAAAACTCTGGGCATGTTCCAAGAGGCGATGAAATACATACGTCAATTATCTTCTAATCGCGGCACCATTTTAATGGTTGGCACCAAACGTCAAGCGCGTGAGATTATTGCTGCTGAAGCTAAGCGTGCGGGTGTGCCTTTCGTGGATCAACGTTGGTTGGGCGGTATGTTGACTAACTTCAAAACCATCAAAACTTCTATCAAGCGTTTAAAAGAAATGGAAGTTTCTGTTGCTGAAGGTTCAGTAGAAAAACTGTCGAAAAAAGAAGCGCTGATGTTTAGCCGTGAACTCGACAAACTGCAAAAAGCAATTGGCGGTATCAAAGATATGGGCGGCGTGCCTGATGCGATTTTCGTTATTGACGTCGGTTTCCACAAAGGCGCAATTTCTGAAGCCGTTAAACTGGGTATTCCTGTCATTGGCGTGGTTGATACCAACCATTCTCCAGATGGCGTGAATTATGTGATCCCTGGTAATGATGACTCATCAAAAGCGATTACCTTGTATGCACGTGGTGTGGCTGATGCCATCCTCGATGGTCGCGCAAACTCAGTAAAAGATATCGTCGAATCCGTAAAAGCAGGTGCTGACGAATTCGTAGAAGTAAACGAAGAGGCTTAATGCCAGCAGTGTTGGCCAGTCTCACTCGCAAGTGAGACGGAAAAATTGGGGCAACTGCAGTTAGCCCCTTTTTTTCGAGTACATGAATTGAATGCATTGTGAACTTTACAGAGAATGTCGAATGACTTCTCGCAATTAGGAGAAAGAAAATGGCGGCAATTACGGCGGCAATGGTAGGTGAACTTCGCGCCAAGACAGACGCTCCCATGATGGAGTGCAAAAAGGCATTAACAGAAGCTGATGGTGATATGGACCGTGCGGAAGAAATTCTGCGTGTAAAACTGGGTAGCAAAGCGTCTAAAGCAGCATCGCGTATTGCAGCTGAAGGTGTGGTTGCTTCGCATATCAAAGGATCAGTAGGCGCTTTAGTCGAAGTCAATTGCGAAACTGACTTCGTTACAAAAAATGATGATTTCTTAAAATTAGCAGCTGATATTGCACGTCTGATTGCTGAGCATAATCCTGCGGATTTGGCTGCATTAGCTGCTTTGCCATTAGATGGTAAAACTGTAGAAGAACAACGTACAACCTTAGTTGGTCGTATTGGTGAAAACATGTCTATCCGTCGTTTTCAGCGTTTTGAGACAGCTTCTAAACTCACTTCCTATTTACACGGCACTCGTATTGGTGTGATGGTGGAATTTGATGCAGCTGATGAGCAAATTGGTAAAGACGTAGCAATGCATATTGCAGCGATGAAGCCAGTATCACTCTCATCAGAACAAGTACCTGCAGACTTGATTGAAAAAGAACGTTCAGTTGCACGTTTAAAGGCGGAAGAATCAGGTAAGCCAGCTGATATCGCAGAAAAAATGGTAGAAGGTTCTGTACAAAAATTCTTGAAAGAAGTGTCACTCTTCAATCAGGCGTTTGTGAAAAACGATAAGCAGACTGTGGAGCAAATGCTTAAAGCAAGTAATGCATCTGTTAAAGCTTTCACCATGTATGTAGTGGGTGAAGGCATTGAGAAGAAACAAGATGACTTTGCAGCAGAGGTGGCAGCGCAAGTAGCTGCAGCCAAACAAGGATAAGTATCAGTAATGATTAAACGGGCCGAGAGGCCCGTTTTTTTGGGTGCCCTTAATGGGAAACACCAAGAACAGCAGGATCAGCCGTTAGAATAACGGTGGTTTTTGTGATGAAGGTTAAATTGAAATTAAATCATCCTCGGAGCCAGGCCTATGACTACACCCGCTTATAAGCGCGTACTACTGAAACTCTCTGGTGAAGCCCTAATGGGTGACGATCCTTATGGTATTAATCGCGCCACCATAGAACGCATGGTGGCCGATGTGTCTGATGTTGCTAAACTTGGTGTGGAATTGGCCATTGTTATTGGTGGTGGAAATATTTTTCGTGGCGTTGCACCTGGTGCGCAGGGTATGGATAGAGCGACTGCTGACTACATGGGTATGCTGGCAACAGTGATGAATTCACTAGCTTTGGCTGATGCGATGCGTCAGGCTGGTATGGTAGCTAGGGTAATGTCAGCAATCGGTATTGAACAAGTGGTTGAGCCTTATGTGCGTCCTAAGGCATTGCAATACATGGAAGAAGGCAAAATTGTTATCTTCGCTGCAGGTACTGGTAATCCATTTTTCACAACGGATACTGCAGCTGCATTGCGTGGTGCTGAGATAGGCGCGGAAGTCGTATTAAAAGCGACCAAGGTAGATGGTGTGTATAGCGCTGATCCGAAAAAAGATCCAACAGCAACCCGCTATTCAGCGATTACGTTTGATGAAGCGATTGCTAAACATTTACAAGTCATGGATGCCACTGCGTTTGCTTTATGCCGTGATCAGAAGTTACCTATTAAAGTATTTTCTATTATTAAATCCGGTGCATTACAACGCGTGATAATGGGCGAAGACGAGGGCACTTTGGTTCATGTTTAAATCACAGTAGACTGAAGAATAGCTACGCTGATTAACATCAAGTTCATAGAATTTATTGTAGGAGGAAAACAGCATGACGATTGCTGATATTAAGAAAAACACAGATCAAAAAATGCATAAGTCGATAGAGACTTTGAAATCTAATTTAGCTAAAGTGCGAACTGGTCGTGCGCATGCAGGTATGTTGGATCATGTCATGGTTGATTACTATGGCACCCCCACTCCTATCGGTGGCGTAGCTAACATCACCTTATTGGATGCACGTACTTTAGGCGTTCAACCGTGGGAGAAAAAACTACTGAGCACCATAGAAAAAGCGATACGTGAATCGGATCTTGGTTTAAATCCCTCTGCACAGGGTGATTTGATACGCGTACCGACGCCTGCTTTAACAGAAGAGCGTCGTAAAGAAATGGTCAAGTTGGTTAAAGTTGAAGCGGAAGATGCAAAGATCGCTATTCGTAACGTGCGTCGTGATGCGAACGAAGGTTTGAAAAAATTATTGAAAGATAAAACGGTATCAGAAGACGATGAACGTCGTGCTCAAGATGAAGTACAAAAGCTGACAGATAAATTCGTAGCTGAGATAGATAAGTTAGTGCAAGAAAAAGAAAAAGAAGTGATGACGGTATAGCGCCTAAAAAAGAGTGTTCGTTTGTTATAAAGTTTCACGGTTTAATTTTTCAATCACTTTGTACTGACTATGGATTTAACCAGTTCAACGCAAGAAATACCTGATGCGCCTTTAGTGCCACGACATATTGCCATCATCATGGATGGCAATGGTCGTTGGGCTACTTCGCGCTATCTACCCAGAGTAACGGGACATGTGAAAGGTGTGGAAGCGGTGCGCGGTGTGGTGCAAGCGTGTGCTGAGCGTGGCGTGAAATTTCTTACGCTGTTTGCATTTAGTTCGGAAAATTGGCGTCGTCCTGCAGAAGAAGTATCTATGCTCATGCGTTTGTTTGTGAGTGCATTAGAGCGTGAAGTGAAACGTATGCACGCTAATAACATACGTTTAAAAATAGTAGGTGATTTAACGCGCTTCGATAGCAATCTACAAAAGATGATAGAAGAAGCGCAAGCACATACTGCTGCAAACACTGGTCTTACTTTGACGGTATGTGCAAATTACGGTGGTCGTTGGGATGTCATGCAAGCTACACAAAAAATGATGGCAGCTATGCCGGGTGTGACTGACTTTACAGAAGAAGATCTCGCACGCCATTTAGTCATGGCCTACGCACCAGAACCTGATCTTTTTATACGCACTGGTGGTGAACAACGTATTTCAAATTTTCTGTTATGGCAGTTAGCCTATGCAGAACTGTATTTCACAGACACCTACTGGCCTGATTTTGATGCTGCTTCACTGGATACAGCGATTCTCTCTTATCAGCAGCGCGAGCGACGCTTTGGACGCACTAGTGCGCAAGTGCAGGAAGTTAGGAAAGCTTCCTAATGCTAGGACAACGCATCATCACCGCCGTCGTATTGTTAATCTTGCTAGCAGCGGTTCTGCTTTCTGGTTCAGATTTTATTGTGAAAATCACCCTTGCTGTGTTTTTTGCTGCAGCAGTTTGGGAAAGTCTGCGACTCTTTTCTATCAATCGTGCCTTGCCACTGTCGTTGATCGCTGTGCCTGTTTTATTCTGGGCATTAGCAACGCAAACTCCAGTTGATATTTTTAATCTCGCTTTAATCTGCGTGCTAGTGTGGTCTATGCGGTTTTTCCCTGCATTGAAATTTGGTTTGCCCACTACGGATGGTGCGCGTGGTTATTTATTCACTCTCATTTTTCTCTTAACACTGTTGGGCTGCTTCATTTCAATTTATGTGTTGTATCAGCGTTCAGTGCTGTTTTTAATCTCTGCGATGGCTATCGTTTGGATAGCAGACATCGGTGCTTATTTTGTAGGACGTGCTATCGGCAAGCGTAAACTTGCGCCTACTATTTCACCAGGTAAGAGTTGGGAAGGTGTGGCAGGTGGTTGGTTGTTCGTCATGCTATTCGGCGTAGCTAGTGTTTTCACACCATTATTAGCGGATAGTTTTAGTGCGCAATTACAGCGTAGTTTAGGTTGGCCTCTGTGGATGTTATGCATGACGGTGATTGTTGTAGCGAGTATTGTTGGCGATTTATTTGAATCATTGTTAAAGCGCCGTGCTGGTGTAAAAGATAGCAGCACACTGTTACCAGGTCATGGTGGTGTATTAGACCGCATTGATGCTCTGATACCAGTCATGCCTTTGATTGTGTTGATGAGTATTGGACTATAAAAATAATAAAGTCATAGTATGCAAAAACACTCTGCACAATCCATTACCATACTCGGCTCAACCGGTTCAATTGGTCTTTCTACACTTGATGTGATTGCGCGTCATCCCGATCGTTATTCTGTTTATGCATTAACGGCACATAGCAAAGTTGAAGCATTAGCAGAGCAGTGTGCGCGTTTTCAACCTCAGTGTGTGGTGGTTGGTTCAGCCCTAGCTGCAGCAGCGTTAACTGTGCTATTAAAAAAAGCAGGATTAAAAACAGAAGTGAGCTATGGTCCTGACGCTTTATGTGACGTTGCTTCTGCAACAGCATGTGATGTGGTGATGGCAGCTATCGTAGGTGCGGCTGGTTTACCTTCTGCGTTAGCAGCAGCTAAAGCGGGTAAGAAAATTTTATTGGCAAATAAAGAAGCGCTAGTGATGTCTGGTCAGATTTTCATGGATGCAGTGCATGAAAGTCGTGCCACCTTGTTGCCAATTGATAGTGAACACAATGCGATCTTCCAATGCTTGCCGCTGAATTACGCACGTGTTCCTGTGCATCATGGTATTCGTAAAATATTACTCACTGCTTCAGGTGGGCCTTTTCTACATCGTGCAGTGGAGTCATTAGCCGATGTCACACCAGAGGAAGCAGTAGCACATCCGAATTGGAGTATGGGTAAAAAAATATCAGTCGATTCTGCAACGATGATGAATAAGGGCTTGGAAGTTATCGAAGCGCATTGGTTGTTTGGTGCTGCGGCTGATCAAATTGAGGTAGTGATACATCCGCAAAGTGTGATTCATTCTATGGTGTCCTATGCCGATGGCTCTGTATTAGCGCAGCTAGGTAATCCAGATATGCGTACGCCAATTGCGCATGCATTGGCTTATCCAGAGCGGATAGCATCCGGTGTGGAGCCGATTGATTTAGCAAAAATCGCTGAACTGCATTTTCATCGTCCTAACTTTGAACAATTCCCGTGTTTACAATTAGCATTTGATGCTTTGCATGTTGGTGGTAGTGCAGCGGCTTTACTGAATGCCGCGAATGAAATTGCGGTAGAAGCTTTTCTTGATCGAAAAATTGGATTTAGAAAAATTAATGAACTGATTGCAACCGTGATGGCCACAATCCCATCGACTGCTGTATCGGATCTTGAATCTTTATTAGAACAAGATCAGCGTGCACGCGATCTTACGCAGTCACTTATTTCATCCTAAATATTTTTTAGAAAATTTGCATGACGCTATTACAAACTTTATTGGCTTTTGCTGTTGTTCTGGGTGTGCTCGTGATTGTGCATGAGCTTGGACATTATTTATTGGCGCGTTGGTGTGGTGTGAAAGTCTTGCGTTTTTCTGTGGGTATGGGGCCCGTCATTTGGTCACGTCGCTTTGGTGTTGATCAAACTGAGTGGGCAGTGTCTGCGTTGCCGCTAGGTGGTTATGTGAAGATGCTCGATGCACGTGAAGAGGATATCGGCGAGTTATCTGAACAAGAATTGCAACGTGAATTCACACATCAACCAGTCATGAAGCGTATTGCTATCGTGTTGGCGGGACCAGTTGCTAATTTTTTATTAGCGATTCTTATTTTTGCTGGTTTGTATATGCATGGCGTGCCTGAAATTATTGCACGCGTCACTGTCAAACAAAATTCATCGGCGGCAGTAGCTGGTTTGAAAACCGGTGATCTCATCACTTCAGTGAATGGGACTGAATTGCAGACTTGGTCAGATTTGCGTTGGGAGTTGATGCATGCGGTGATGGATAAGCGTCCTGCACAATTAGCAATTTTGCGACCTACCGCAGCAGGTAATCAAGAAATCCTCAACTTAAATTTACCTACGACTGAGATAGCGACCGCTGATCTTGATGAACATCTCATGGATAAGTTGGGACTTGATACTGCCAAGCCGAAAGCGAAATTTAGTCAAATCATGCCGGATGGACCGGCTGCGCGAGCTGGATTGCAAGCAGGTGATGTGATTGTTCGTATCAATGGTGACTTGGTCGAGAACGGCATAGAGATGGTCATGCGTTTGCAGAATTCTGCTGGACAAACGTTGACACTAGAAGGCCTGCGCGCAGGACAAGTATTTAGCGTGCAAATCATGCCGGAAGCAGAGCGTGTGGGTGAGCGCATGGTGGGACGCATTCGTGCTCAAATTGATACGACTGCTGAGTTGATCACGGTGAGTGAAAATCTGCCGGTTGCGATTGCAAAAGGTGCAACTAAAACATGGGACACCAGTGCCATGAGTTTAGCGATGCTTGGTAAGATGATAATAGGTGAAGCTTCTTTAAAGAACATTACCGGTCCCATCACGATTGCGGATTACGCAGGGCAGACTGCTCGCTTGGGCGTAATTAGTTTTTTATCCTTTATGGCTTTTATTAGTATTAGCCTTGGAGTGATGAATCTCTTGCCAATTCCAGTGCTAGATGGAGGGCATTTGTTGTATTATTCGCTAGAACTTTTGACTGGTCGTCCTGTATCGCAACGAGTGAGTGACATTGCTCAGCGTGCTGGAGTGGGCATACTCATGGTCTTGATGGCGGTGGCTATTTTTAATGACATCGCTCGTTTAGTTTCATGATGATTATTTGCTTGCTAACACGACTTAGCTAATCAATCTCGAAGTGCTTAACACTCTTAGCTGATGAAATTTGAATCCAAGCGCACTGCGTCGCCGTTTTTCTCCCGCCGATTAATCGCCATAGCTGCCTTTGCTTTTTGTACAGGACAAGCTTTTGCTGTTGATCCATTTACGATTAAAGATATACGGGTAGAAGGTATACAACGTACTGAAGCCGGTACGGTGTTTGGCTATCTTCCTGTACGTGTCGGCGATCTCTTTAATGACGATAAAGCAGCTGCTTCGATTAAAGCGCTGTATGCCACTGGTTTTTTTAAAGATGTGCGGATTGAAAGAGATGGCGATGTCTTAGTCGTCATGGTAGAAGAACGACCTGCGATTGCAGCGGTGGAATTCACTGGCACCAAAGAATTTGATAAAGCGCAGTTAACAAAATCATTGAAAGAAATTGGTTTAGGTGAGTCGCGTATTTTAGATAAAGCCTTAGTCGATCGCGCTGAACAAGAA
>Ga0209442_1000740_pt1 | contig 18997 bp, 18 predicted proteins | sample LauGreSBDMM110DD_2_FD_187565 | JGI IMG/M metagenome (GOLD analysis project Ga0209442, IMG submission 187565) | Freshwater lake microbial communities from Lake Michigan, USA - Sp13.BD.MM110.DD (SPAdes) (version 2) | ecosystem: Environmental > Aquatic > Freshwater > Lake | place: Lake Michigan...
TGGTAAGGGTGGCGCAGTGATTCGTGCACTGACCGAAGAAACAGGTACGCAGATTGATATCACCGACGAAGGCGTAGTAACCATTGCTTCAGTTGATGCAGCTGCAGGTCAAGAAGCGAAGCGTCGCATCGAAGAACTGACTGCTTCAGTTGAAGTCGGTAAGATCTATGAAGGTGTCGTTCTGAAGTTATTAGACTTCGGCGCTATCGTTCAAGTCATTCCAGGTAAAGATGGTTTGCTGCACATCAGTCAAATTGCTAATGAACGTGTGAATGCTGTTGCTGATTATTTGAAAGAAGGTCAGCAAGTGCGCGTTAAAGTGTTAGAGACAGATGATCGTGGTCGCTTAAAATTGTCCATGAAAGCAGTCGCTGCAGAAGAAGCAGCTGGTGAAGCTGGTGAGGCACCACAGGCTGAACAGCAGTAAGACACTGTTTAGTTTTGTTCTGCAAAGCTAAAACCGCCTGGCTAGTTAGCCCGGCGGTTTTTTCATCAAAGATCAAGAATACTAAAATTTTTCGGAGAGAAAAATGCGCGCTATAGAAATCATTCATCCTGGTGGACCTGAAGTACTTAAGCTGTGTGAACGTCCTATGCCTGTACTCAAAGCAGGTGAGGTATTGATTAAAGTTCATGCGGCGGGTGTGAATCGTCCTGATGTATTGCAGCGTACTGGTAACTATCCAGTGCCACCTGGTGCATCTGATATTCCTGGCTTAGAAGTCGCCGGTGAAATTGTAGATGGTGATTTTGCAGGCAGTGCATTCAAAAAAGGTGACATGGTTTGTGCGTTAGTGCAGGGTGGTGGCTATGCCGAATACTGTGCTGCACCTGTTGCGCAATGTTTACCCATACCTAAAGGCTTAAGCGCAATAGAAGCCGCATCCTTGCCTGAAACATTTTTTACTGTGTACAGTAATTTATTTGAACGAGCCAAACTGAGTGGTGATGAAACCTTGTTGGTGCAAGGTGGGACTTCTGGCATTGGTGTGACTGCAATTCAAATGGCACAGGCTTTTGGACATAAAGTGTGGGCAACTGCAGGTTCAGATGATAAATGTCGTGCATGTGAAGCGCTGGGTGCTGAACGTGGCATTAATTACAAATCTGAAGATTTTGTCGAAGTTGTGAAAGCAGCGACCAATGGCAAAGGTGTAGATGTCATCATTGATATGGTGGCAGGCGATTATGTCGGACGTGAAATTAGTTGTTTAGCGGATGACGGTCGACTAGTCATCATCGCTTTGTTAGGTGGGGCTAGTGGCAAAGTCGACTTTGGTCAAATCTTGCGTCGTCGTTTGACTATTACTGGTTCGACCTTACGTCCACGTCCGGTCGCATTTAAACAAATGATTGCCGATAAATTGCATCAAAAAGTATGGCCTTTGATTGAAACAGGAAAAATCAAACCTGTGATTTTCAAGACCTTCTCGCTTGAGCAAGCCGACCAAGCGCATGCATTAATGGAAACCAGTACGCATGTCGGTAAAATCATGTTAACAATTAATTAATTTTCTACACATGAGCGAGAGCGTGGTTTGACCATGATTCTCGCGAAGGGCTAAAATAGTGGGCTTTGATGAGTCAACTTGTTTAAGCTGAACGTGTAGGTTGTCGAAATAGTATTGCGCCATAGTGGCAATCAGAACAAGGTGAGTGCAATGCGTCGAACACTTATAGCGGGCAACTGGAAGATGAATGGTGATTTAGTCACCAATTTAGCTTTGTTGCAGGCTGTTCGCGCAGGAGCGCAAGCGCATTCAGCTGAGTTGGTAGTATGTGTGCCTGCTCCTTATCTAGCGCAAACACAAGCAGCTTTAGAAGGTTCATCGGTAGCTTGGGGTGCACAAGATATGTCAGCACATGAAGCAGGTGCTTATACGGGTGAAGTAGCAGGGCGCATGCTAAAAGATTTTGCTTGTCGTTATGTGATCCTAGGACACTCTGAACGACGTAGCATGCATGGTGAATCAAGTGCAGATGTAGCAAAGAAAACCAAACAGGCACTGGCGCATGGATTAACGCCTATAGTCTGTGTGGGCGAAACCTTAGCCGAACGTGAAGCTGGTTCAACCGCTCACATCGTGCAAGAGCAGTTGCAACCTGTTCTTTCAGAAGTGCATGATCAGCTTAAGCAGATTGTGATTGCGTATGAGCCTGTATGGGCAATAGGAACCGGTAAAACCGCAACGCCTGAGATGGCGCAAGAAGTACATGCTCTGATAAGACAACAACTTGCAGCGGCTGATAGTGCAGCTGCCAACGTTGTAAGAATTTTGTATGGTGGCAGCATGAAGCCAGACAATGCAGTGGATTTACTCGCCATGCCAGATATTGATGGCGGACTAATTGGTGGTGCTGCGTTAAAGGCAGCGGATTTTCTGGCGATTGCGCAAGCAAGCCAACCCGAATGAATAATTTTTTTAACGATTGAAAACAAGTCGGACAGACTTAATCAAAACATCTGAAAGCTGAAACATGAATTCCTTACTTGCTATCGCAATTGCTATCCAGGTGCTGTCAGCCCTGCTCATTATTGGTTTGGTTTTACTCCAGCATGGTAAGGGTGCCGATATGGGAGCTGCATTTGGTTCTGGCGCTTCTGGCAGTTTATTTGGTGCGAGTGGCTCATCGAATTTCCTCTCTAAATTGACTGGAATCGCTGCAGCGGTTTTTTTCATCTCTACTTTAGCTTTGTCATTCTTTGGTAGCCGTCCTGCTGTATCAAGTGGTGGAGTGATGGAACAAGCACCGGTAAATAGTCCTCAGAGCCAGTCTGAATCTGTCACAGCACCGACATCTTTACCTGCTAAACCAGTTGGACAAGCTGGAGAAATACCGAAGTAAATCACTACGTAGCATGACTCAGTAAATCCGCGTTGAATTGAGGGGTGAGCCGAGTTAAAATGCATGGTTATGGCCGACGTGGTGAAATTGGTAGACACGCTATCTTGAGGGGGTAGTGGCGAAAGCTGTGCGAGTTCGAGTCTCGCCGTCGGCACCATTTAGGGAATATGAGAATAAGCAGGCCAGCATAGGAAATCTTTGCTGGCTTTTTGTTGAAATGGCAGAGTTGTCTTTTTGACTCCATATTTGATTTTTTTTCCGCGCAAAATCAAATTTTTTTTGTATTGCGAACTATCGTGAATCTCGAAAATTATCTTCCTATCCTGCTGTTCATTTTTGTGGGCATCTTAGTCGGCGTCGCACCTCAAGTTTTAGGACGATTGCTGGCACCTTATAGACCAGATTCAGCAAAAACTTCTGCTTACGAATGCGGATTCGAAGCCTTTGAAGATGCGCGTATGAAATTCGATGTACGCTACTACTTGGTCGCAATTTTATTTATCTTATTTGATCTCGAAGTGGCCTTTTTAGTGCCATGGGCGGTTGCTATGCGTGATGTAGGTATGCTGGGTTTCTGGGCAATGATGATCTTTCTTGGTGTGTTAACGATAGGTCTCATTTTCGAATGGAAAAAAGGCGCTCTGGATTGGGAATAAGTCATGGCAATTGAAGGACTATTAAACGAAGGCTTTGTCACTACGACGGCTGACAAACTGATTAACTGGACCCGTACTGGATCCATGTGGCCTATGACGTTTGGATTGGCTTGCTGTGCAGTGGAGATGATGCATGCAGGCGCATCACGTTATGACCTTGATCGTTTTGGTGTGGTGTTTCGTCCCTCACCACGTCAATCTGATGTGATGATTGTGGCCGGTACCTTGTGTAACAAGATGGCACCTGCTTTACGAAAAGTGTATGACCAGATGGCAGAACCACGTTGGGTTATCTCTATGGGTTCTTGTGCTAACGGTGGTGGTTACTATCATTACTCCTACTCAGTTGTACGTGGATGCGATCGTATCGTGCCGGTTGATATCTATGTACCAGGATGTCCTCCTACTGCAGAAGCATTGTTATACGGCTTCATGCAGTTGCAAAATAAAATTCGTCGTACCAACACGATTGCGCGTTAATCATGAGCACCAAACTAGAGTTGCTTGAAGGCGCGTTAAAAGAAGCTTTGGCAGATAAGTTGCAGAGCATAGATCGCGCATTTGGTGAAATCACCATCGTTGTAAAGTCATCAGATTATTTATCTGCGATGCAAATTTTGCGTGATGATCAGCGTTTGCAATTCTCGCAGCTGACCGATTTATGTGGCATGGATTATTCCACCTATGGTGATGGAGCATGGAGTGGTGCACGTTTTGCAGCCGTTGTGCATCTACTCTCTATCCATAAAAATTGGCGTGTGCGAGTACGTAGCTTTGCACCGGATGACGCCATGCCCATCATTCCTTCCATTGCTGAACTGTGGTCTTCTGCGAATTGGTATGAACGCGAAGCCTTCGATTTATTTGGCATCTTGTTTGATGGTCATAATGATTTACGTCGCATCTTGACTGACTATGGTTTTATCGGTCATCCATTCCGCAAAGATTTCCCAGTTTCAGGTTATGTAGAAATGCGTTACGACCCTGAACAAAAACGCGTCATCTATCAGCCCGTCACAATTGAACCGCGCGAAAATGTACCGCGTGTCATACGTGAAGAAAATTATGGAATCAAATAATCATGGCTGAGATTAAAAACTACACACTCAACTTTGGCCCTCAACATCCTGCAGCGCATGGTGTGTTGCGTTTGGTATTAGAGTTAGATGGCGAAGTCATACAACGTGCTGATCCACACATAGGCTTATTACATCGCGCCACAGAAAAATTAGCGGAAGAAAAAACCTTCCTGCAATCTGTGCCTTACATGGACAGATTGGATTATGTCTCCATGATGTGTAATGAGCATGCCTATGTGATGGCAATTGAAAAATTGCTAGGCGTAGAAGTGCCTATGCGTGCGCAATACATACGTGTCATGTTTGATGAAATCACACGCATACTCAACCATCTCTTATGGTTAGGTGCGCATGCACTCGACGTGGGTGCAATGGGCGTGTTCTTGTATGCATTCCGTGAACGTGAAGATTTAATGGATTGCTATGAAGCTGTCTCTGGTGCGCGTTTGCATGCAGCTTACTATCGTCCCGGTGGTGTGTATCGTGATTTACCCGACACCATGCCGCAGTATCAAGCTTCAGTGATTCGTAATGGCCGCGCTATCTCTCGCTTAAATGAAAATCGTCAGGGCTCATTGCTTGATTTCATTGAAGACTTCACCAATCGTTTTCCTACCTATGTCGATGAATACGAAACCTTGTTAACAGATAACCGTATCTGGAAGCAACGTTTAGTGGGCATAGGTGTGGTCTCACCTGAACGTGCCTTAGCCATGGGTTTCACTGGTCCTATGTTGCGTGGTTCAGGAATTGAATGGGATTTACGTAAGAAGCAGCCTTATGAAGTCTATGACTTATTGAAATTTGATGTGCCTGTTGGTGTGAATGGCGATTGTTATGATCGTTATTTAGTGCGCATAGAAGAAATGCGTCAGTCAAACAACATCATTAAACAATGCGTAGAGTGGTTGCGTAACAATCAAGGTCCAGTCATGTCGGACAATCATAAAGTCGCACCGCCACATCGCGTAGATATGAAATCCAACATGGAAGAGTTGATTCATCACTTCAAACTCTTTACCGAAGGATTTCATGTGCCAGCTGGTGAAGCATATGCAGCGGTTGAACATCCTAAAGGTGAGTTCGGTATTTATCTCGTATCCGATGGTGCGAATAAACCTTATCGCTTAAAGATACGTGCACCCGGTTATGCACATCTTGAAGGATTGAATGAAATGGCGCGCGGCCACATGATTGCAGATGCAGTCACGATTATTGGTACGCAAGATATTGTTTTTGGTGAAATCGACCGTTAAGTCGGTGCGTTGCAGAAGGCATAGAGTATGCAGTTATCAGAACAAGCAGTGAAAAAAATTGATCGCGAAATCGCGAAATATCCAGTTGATCAAAAACAATCCGCTGTGATGGCAGCGCTTGCAATAGCGCAGGATGAAACAGGATGGCTTACGCCAGAAGTAATGAAAGATGTAGCCAACTATCTTGGTATGACTGCAATCGCAGTACAAGAAGTGGCTACGTTTTATGGCATGTACAACTTAAAGCCAACTGGTAAACATAAAATCACTATCTGCACCAACTTGCCTTGTGCATTGTCAGGTGGAGAAGTAGCAGCAAATTATTTAAAACAAAAGTTAGGTATAGATTTTCTAGACACAACCAGCGATGGAGCTTTCACACTGCAAGAAGGTGAATGCATGGGTGCCTGTGGTGATTCGCCTGTACTACTAGTGAATAACAAACGTATGTGCAGCCACATGAGCAATGAAAAAATTGACGCATTAGTAGAGGAATTGAAAAAATGACTTGCTTGCATGATCGTCATATCAATCCACTCATACTCGCTGGTTTAAACGGTGAGAATTGGCATTTAGCTGACTATGTGAAGCGTGGTGGTTACAGCGCGTTAAAACGCATCCTGTCTGAAAACATCACACCTGAACAAGTCATTGCAGAATTAAAAGCATCGTCATTACGTGGTCGAGGTGGTGCAGGCTTTCCGACTGGTTTGAAGTGGAGCTTCATGCCACGTCAATTCCCTGGACAAAAATACTTAATTTGTAATTCGGATGAAGGCGAACCAGGTACATTCAAAGACCGTGACATCCTGCGTTACAACCCGCATGCTTTAATTGAAGGAATGGCTATAGGCGCTTACGCCATGGGCATCACCGTGGGTTATAACTACATCCATGGTGAAATCTGGGATACCTATGCACGTTTCGAAGATGCCTTAGAAGAAGCACGTGCAGCAGGTTGGTTAGGTGATCGTATTCAAGGCACTGATTTCTCATTTCAATTACATGCGCATCATGGTTATGGTGCTTACATCTGCGGTGAAGAAACAGCTTTGTTGGAATCCTTAGAAGGTAAAAAAGGTCAGCCACGTTTTAAACCACCTTTCCCTGCGAGCTTTGGTTTGTATGGCAAACCAACCACCATCAACAACACAGAAACATTTGCTGCTGTTCCGTTCGTCATGAACTTAGGTGGTGAAGCCTATGCAGGTTTAGGTAAACCAAATAACGGTGGCACAAAAATCTTTTCAGTCTCAGGCGATGTTGCTAAGCCAGGTAACTATGAAGTGCCGTTGGGTACACCCTTTGCTAAGTTATTAGAGTTAGCAGGCGGTATGCGTGAAGGCGTAAAACTCAAAGCAGTGATTCCTGGTGGATCATCCATGCCAGTGTTAACCGCTGACGTCATGATGGCAACCGACATGGATTACGACTCCATCGCCAAAGCAGGTTCTATGTTGGGTTCAGGTGCAGTCATCGTCATGAACGAAACACGTTGCATGGTGAAATCCTTATTGCGTCTTTCTTATTTTTATTATGAAGAATCCTGCGGTCAGTGCACGCCTTGTCGTGAAGGCACAGGTTGGTTGTATCGCATGGTGCATAGAATTGAGCATGGTCAGGGCAGACCTGGCGATCTCGATTTGTTGAATAAAGTGGCAGATGGTATTCAAGGTCGTACTATCTGCGCACTCGGCGATGCCGCTGCAATGCCAGTGCGCGCCATGATTAAAAATTTCACTGATGAATTTGCGTATCACATCGAGCATAAGCGGTGTTTGGTACCCATGACCACACTCTGACGGAATAAAGCGAAGCCATGGTTGAAATTGAAATAGACGGCAAAAAAGTCGAAGTGCCTGAGGGCAGTATGGTGATGGAAGCTGCCAATCGTTTAGGCACTTACATTCCGCATTTCTGCTATCACAAAAAATTATCGATAGCGGCTAACTGCCGTATGTGTTTAGTCGATGTAGAAAAAGCACCCAAGGCATTGCCTGCTTGCGCTACACCAGTCACGCCCGGCATGATCGTGCGCACACATAGTGAAAAAGCGATTAAAGCGCAAAAAGATGTGATGCAGTTTTTATTGATTAATCATCCACTCGATTGCCCAATTTGCGATCAAGGTGGTGAATGTCAATTACAAGATCTCACCGTTGGTTACGGACCTTCCTCTTCTCACTACGAAGAAGAGAAGCGTGTCGTTGCACCGAAAGATGTCGGTCCTTTGATTTCCATGAAAGAGATGACACGCTGCATACATTGCACGCGTTGTGTACGCTTTGGTCAAGAAGTGGCAGGCGTGATGGAATTCGGCATGCTAGGTCGTGGTGAACATTCTGAAATCACCGCTTTTGTGGGTAGCACTGTTGATTCTGAATTGTCGGGCAACATGATAGACATTTGCCCAGTTGGTGCACTCACTTCCAAACCATTCCGCTTTAGCGCACGTACATGGGAACTCTCACGTCGTAAATCAGTTAGTCCACATGACAGTTTGGGTGCGAACTTAGTCGTACAAGTAAAAGGTTCCACCGTTATGCGTGTGGTGCCTTTAGAAAACGAAGCCGTCAATGAATGTTGGTTATCTGACCGCGATCGCTTCTCTTATGAAGGTTTGAACAGTTCCGAGCGTTTAACTGCACCTATGTTGAAGCAAGGTGGTAAATGGCAAACCACAGATTGGCAAACTGCATTGGAGTATGTAGCACGTGGTTTACAAAACATCAGCAAACAACATGGTGCTGATGCCATCGCTGCACTCGCTGCACCATATTCAACATTAGAAGAAATGAGTTTGTTACAAAAACTCATACGTGGAATAGGTTCAGAGAATGTTGATTTTCGTTTGCGTCAATCAGACTTCGCATTAGATGGAAAAATCCTGCCGTGGTTAGGCATGCCTATCCAAGAAGTCAGTCAATTAAAACGTGTACTAGTAATTGGCTCCTTCTTACGCAAAGATCATCCTTTGTTGTCAGCAAAATTACGTCAAGCAGTGCGTCACGGTGCAAGCTTAAGCATAGTGCATGCAAGTGATGATGATTTGCTGATGCCAGTTGCAAACAAATGTATCGCCGCACCACAAGAGTGGTTGTCATTGTTAGGTGAAATTGCTGTCGCTGTCGCACAAAACAAAGGTGTGACTGCACCTGCTGAATTCGCAGCATGTCAACCATCTGCCACTGCTAAACAAATCGCTGCAAGTTTAATCTCTGGTGAGCCACGCGCTATCTTCTTGGGTAATGCGGTCGCACAGCATCCACAAGCAGCTGCTTTACATGCGGCTGCGCAGTGGATTGCACAACAAACACAAGCACAGTTTGGTTATCTCACCGAAGCAGCTAATACTGTCGGTGGTTATCTAGCGCAAGCAACACCAAGCAATGGCAAAAATGCGCTCGAGTTTTTTAACAATCCACGCAAAGCCTACGTGTTATTGCATGCAGAGCCAGAGTTAGATTGTTACGATCCTCGCTTAGCACGCACTGCACTCGATCAAGCTGACATGGTAGTTGCATTGTCACCGTATGCGCATGGTTTGGAATATGCCGATGTGATTTTGCCGATTGCACCTTACGCTGAAACCTCTGGCACCTTTGTGAATGCTGAAGGTCGTGCACAAAGTTTTAATGGCAGTGTTAAACCACTAGGTGAAACACGTCCGGCTTGGAAAGTGCTACGCGTATTAGGCAACCTACTTCAGTTAGCTGGTTTTGATTATGAAAGCTCTGAAGCGATACGTAATGAAGTCATAGGCACTAACAATGTTGCTGATGCTAACTTCAGTGCAAAACTCAACAATCTCATCAAAGACTTAAAACTCACAGCGCCAACTGCGCCAACTGCAGCAAGCACAGCGCTACAACGTGTTGCAGATGTACCGATTTATTTTAGTGATGCCATCGTGCGTCGTTCTGCTTCATTGCAGAAAACCACCGATGCACAAGCACCAAATGTCATGATCTCGCCAGATCTCGCTACCAAGTTAGGTTTGCATCATGGTGATGCAGTTAGAGTGTCACAAGGTGCAGTGCAAGTGAAGTTAACGGCAGAGATAGTCTCAAGTTTGCCAGCCAATGTTGTGCGTCTAGCTGCTGCTCACGCATCAACATCAGTATTAGGCGGTATGTTTGGTGCCATCTCGGTGGAGAAAATTTGATGTCAGATTTTCTCGCTCAATTTGTGAGTCAAGGCAGTCAACTACTGGGCCCACTATGGCCAGTCGTGTGGAGCTTGATAAAAATTATCTGTGTTGTATTGCCTGTGATGGGATGCGTTGCTTACCTGACTTTATGGGAACGCAAAATGATAGGTTGGATGCATGTGCGTATGGGTCCTAACCGAGTTGGCCCTGCTGGTTTATTGCAGCCTATCGCTGATGCACTGAAGTTATTACTTAAAGAGATCGTGGTACCTGCAAAAGCTAACAAAGCCTTGTTTGTATTAGCTCCTGTCATGACCATCATGCCCGCCTTAGTGGCTTGGGCTGTAGTGCCATTTGGTCCTGAACAAGCGATTGCCAATGTGAATGCAGGTTTATTGTTTGTGATGGCGATTACTTCATTAGAAGTCTATGGCGTCATCATTGCAGGTTGGGCTTCAAATTCTAAATATGCGTTTCTCGGAGCTATGCGTGCTTCCGCACAAATGGTGTCATATGAAATTGCAATGGGTTTTGTCTTAGTCATCATCTTAATGGTGTCGGGCAGTTTGAATCTATCAGCCATCGTTGCAGGTCAAACTAAAGGCCAGTTTGCTTCCATGGGATTGAATTTCCTTTCTTGGAATTGGTTGCCACTTTTACCTATGTTTGTGGTCTACATTATCTCTGGCATTGCTGAAACAGCGCGTCATCCATTTGACGTAGTTGAGGGTGAATCAGAAATCGTAGCGGGTCACATGGTGGAATATTCAGGTATGTCGTTTGCGATGTTCTTCCTCGCCGAATACGCCAACATGATTTTGATCTCAACCCTTGCTGCACTCATGTTCTTAGGTGGTTGGAGTGCACCATTAGCGGCATTAGATTTCATTCCGGGATGGATTTGGTTGGGAATTAAAGCCTTCTTGGTGGTATCGATCTTTATCTGGGTGCGTGCTTCTTTCCCACGCTATCGTTTTGATCAGATCATGCGTTTAGGTTGGAAGATTTTTATTCCACTCACTTTGTTTTATTTAGTTGTTGTGGCTGTTTGGATGCAATCTGCTTGGAATATTTGGAATTAAGCGATGTCCAAGTTCAGCACAATTATGTTGATCATGTTGAATATGTTTAATAGAGGCTGAAATAAAATGGAAGCCATCAAAGATTTTATAGGCAGCTTTATGCTGCGCGAACTGTTCAAGGGTTTAGCTCTGACAGGTCGTTATATGTTCGCGCGCAAAATCACTGTGCAATTTCCAGAAGAAAAAACACCGCAATCACCACGCTTTCGTGGTCTGCATGCATTACGTCGTTATCCGAATGGGGAAGAGCGTTGCATCGCTTGTAAATTATGTGAAGCAGTCTGTCCTGCAATGGCAATTACGATTGAATCAGAACAACGCGATGATGGCTCACGTCGTACGACACGTTATGACATCGATCTCACTAAATGTATCTTCTGTGGATTCTGCGAAGAGTCATGTCCAGTAGATTCCATAGTTGAGACCCACATCTTGGAATATCACGGTGAAAAACGAGGTGATCTCTACTTCACCAAGCAAATGTTATTAGCAGTTGGTGATCGCTATGAAACAGAAATTGCAGCCAATCGCGCTGCCGATGCGCCTTATCGCTGAGAATAATTATGGAATTTACCACTGCACTTTTTTACGCATTTTCAACACTGCTCGTGTTTGCAGCAGTGCGCGTCATCACTGATCGCAATCCTGTGCATTCCGCTTTGTTTTTGATTTTGTCTTTCTTTTCAGCGGCAGCGATATGGATGTTATTGCAAGCTGAGTTCCTCGCCATTGTCTTGGTACTGGTTTATGTGGGTGCTGTCATGGTGTTGTTCTTGTTTGTGGTCATGATGCTAGACATAGACATGGCGAAGTTACGTGAAGGTTTCTGGAGTCATTTACCAGTTGCAGCTTTGGTCGGTGGCATTATCGTGCTGGAAATGTCTGCAGTCTTATTCAAAGGATTCTTTGATAAAAATTCTGTAGCACCTGCAGCGGGAGCCAACATAGGCGACACACGCGAATTAGGTAAATTAATTTACACCCAATATATCTATGCATTTGAAATAGCCTCCATCATTTTGTTGGCAGCCATCATTGCAGCAGTGGCATTGACCTTACGTCGCCGCAAAGACATTAAATATTTTGATCCAGGTGCTGCAGTGAGAGTGAAACGACAAGATCGTGTACGCATTGTGAGCATGGCATCTGAACCTGTAGATCGCGGCCCTGTAGATGCTGCTGATAAATCAAAAGGGTGAGTAGCATGACTCTGACATTGACACACCTTCTCATCCTCGGCGCTATTCTGTTTGCGATCTCTGTAGTGGGGATTTTCTTAAACAGAAAAAACATCATCATCTTATTGATGGCAATTGAACTCATGCTGCTTGCTGTGAACATGAACTTCGTCGCCTTCTCGCATTATTTAGGTGATGCAGCAGGCCAGATTTTTGTGTTCTTCATTTTGACTGTAGCTGCTGCTGAATCAGCGATCGGCTTAGCGATTCTTGTCGTGTTGTTCCGTAACTTAGACACGATAGACGTAGAAGAACTTGATAGCCTAAAAGGCTAATTACCCAACTAGGACAAGACTCATCATGGCAGGGCAACTGAATCCCAATCTACTGCTGGTTGTACCTTTAGCTCCCTTAGTCGGCTCGGCTATTGCAGGCTTATTAGGTACGCGTTTCTTTGGTAATGTGATTGGACGTACTGCATCGCATAGCGTCACCATACTAGGTGTCTTGATCGCATTGTTGATTTCATTGCAAACCTTATCCGAAGTAATGAGTGGTGCTAGCTACAACGGCACGCTCTACACATGGATGACAGTAGGCGGCATTAAATTAGAAATAGGTTTTCTGATTGATAGCCTGACAGCGATGATGATGTGTGTCGTCACCTTCGTCTCTTTAATGGTGCATATCTACACCATAGGTTACATGGAAGAAGATGAAGGCTATAACCGCTTCTTCTCCTATATTTCATTATTCACCTTTGCCATGTTAATGCTCGTGATGAGCAATAACTTTCTGCAGCTGTTCTTTGGATGGGAAGCAGTAGGCTTGGTGTCGTATCTGCTGATTGGTTTTTGGTTCAAACGTCCTACAGCTATTTTCGCCAACATGAAAGCCTTCTTGGTGAATCGCGTAGGCGACTTTGGTTTCATACTCGGCATAGGCTTGTTACTAGCCTACGCAGGTTCTATGAATTACACAGAAGTGTTTGCTAAGCGCGAACAAATTGCGCAACTCATGCTGCCCGGTACCGATTGGATGTTAATCACCGTAGCGTGTATTTGTCTCTTCATAGGCGCGATGGGCAAGTCAGCGCAATTTCCATTGCATGTGTGGTTGCCTGATTCCATGGAAGGTCCCACACCAATTTCCGCACTGATTCATGCAGCAACCATGGTGACAGCAGGTATCTTCATGGTGGCGCGTATGTCACCATTGTTTGAACTCTCAGACACAGCCTTATCGTTTGTATTGGTGATAGGTTCCATCACAGCGTTATTCATGGGCTTTCTTGGCATCATACAAAACGACATTAAACGCGTGGTGGCATATTCCACTTTGTCCCAGTTGGGCTATATGACAGTGGCATTAGGTGCCTCCGCTTATTCAGTTGCAGTGTTCCATTTAATGACACATGCTTTCTTCAAAGCCTTGCTGTTCTTAGGTGCAGGTGCTGTCATCATAGGCATGCATCATGATCAAGACATACGCAACATGGGTGGCTTAAGAAAATACATGCCCATCACATGGATCACCGCTTTGCTAGGTTCACTAGCTTTAATCGGCACACCATTTTTCTCAGGCTTTTATTCTAAAGACAGCATTATCGAAGCAGTGAATGCAAGCCATATCTGGGGTGCAGAATTTGCGCAATTCGCAGTGTTAGCGGGTGTGTTTGTCACAGCGTTTTATTCTTTCCGCATGTATTTCTTAGTGTTTCATGGCAAAGTACGATTTGGTCATGCACATGAGCACGCACATAAGCATGCAGCAGATGATCATCATGGTGATGAACATCACGGACTCGCACCTGGTGAAAAACCGCATGAAGCACCATGGGTTGTGACCTTGCCATTAGTGTTACTCGCCATTCCTTCAGTATTAATTGGTTATGTCGCGATAGAACCCATGCTGTTTGGTGAATTCTTTAAAGGTGTGATTTTTGTAAATCCATCTCATCCGGCAATGGCAGAGCTAGGTGAACATTTTCATGGTGCATCCGCCATGGCCATGCATGCATTAACCACCTTGCCTTTCATGCTTGCAGTGGGTGGCGTTATCACTGCGTGGTACTTCTACCTCATCAACCCTGCAGTACCGACTTGGATTAAAAAGCAATTCCATTTTATTTACGTCATTCTTGATAATAAATATTACATGGATAAATTTAATGAAGTGGTTTTCGCAGGCGGTGCACGTCGCATAGGATCAGTACTTTCCAATGTGGGTGATCGCAACCTAATCGATGGTCTGATCGTGAATGGCAGTGGACGCGTTGTGAATTGGTGTTCCGGTGTAGTGCGTACTTTACAAACCGGCTATATCTATCACTATGCATTCACGATGATTCTTGCCATCGCTCTGTATCTAGGCTACCTGTTAATCACCTCGTGATTTTTAATCGGCACTCACACCAGACATCCCAACAATAAATATGATGCAGTCAACTATTCCTTATCTAAGTCTAGCTATCTGGGTGCCCATCGCATTTGGAGCACTAGTGCTGACTAGAGCTGGCGATGAAAACGCAAGACTCGCAAGAATACTTGCGCTCTTTGGCGCTATCGTTAGTTTTCTGGTGACCCTGCCCATCGTGCTCAACTTCGATGCACAAGCACATGGCATGCAATTTGTGGAAAGCGTACCTTGGATAGGCCGCTTTAATATTTTTTATGCCTTAGGCATAGACGGTATCTCGCTCTGGTTCATTCCGCTAACAGCCTTCATGACCATCATTGTTGTGATCGCAGGTTGGGAAGTCATACAACAACGTGTGTCGCAATACATGGGCGCATTCCTGATTTTATCGGGCTTAATGATCGGTGTTTTTTGCGCAATCGATGCCTTGTTGTTTTATGTCTTTTTCGAAGCAACGCTAATCCCAATGTTCATCATCGTTGGTGTGTGGGGCGGTCCACGTCGTGTATATGCAGCGATTAAATTTTTTCTGTATACCTTGCTCGGTTCCTTACTGATGTTGATCGCATTGATCTATCTGTATTTCGAATCAGGTGGAAGCTTTGATGTGTTGGCATGGCATAAACTTCCACTCGGCATGACAGCACAAACACTAGTGTTCTTTGCTTTCTTATTTGCCTTTGCAGTGAAAGTACCGATGTGGCCAGTGCATACATGGTTGCCGGATGCTCACGTAGAAGCACCGACCGGTGGCTCCGTGATTTTGGCTGCCATCATGTTGAAACTTGGTGGCTATGGCTTCTTACGTTTTTCTTTGCCAGTCACACCCGATGCAAGTCATAGCTTAGCTGCCATGATGATCGTACTTTCTTTGATCGCCGTTATTTATATCGGACTGGTTGCCTTAGTTCAGGCTGACATGAAAAAACTCGTCGCCTATTCATCGATTGCACATATGGGTTTTGTGACCCTAGGCTTTTTCATGTTTAGTGACATGGCTGTGAATGGCGCCATCATGCAAATGATTTCGCATGGCTTTGTATCCGGTGCAATGTTCTTGTGTATTGGTGTGTTGTATGACCGCTTACATTCCCGTGAAATTGCTGATTACGGCGGTGTGATCAATGTCATGCCACGGTTTGCTGCACTCTTCATGCTGTTCTCATTAGCAAATGCAGGTTTACCAGCCACATCAGGATTTATAGGCGAATTCATGGTGATCCTCGGCGCTGTGAAATACAACTTCTGGATAGGTGCTTTAGCATCAACAGCATTGATACTAGGCGCTGCTTATTCACTCTGGTTAGTAAAGCGCGTGTTATTGGGTGAAATAAAAAATCCTCACGTCACTTCGCTCGCTGATTTAACTGGTAGAGAATTTTTCATGCTGGGCATATTAGCTATAGCGGTATTGTGGATGGGTGTTTATCCCGCGCCATTTACGGATGCGATGCAAACATCAGTCAATGATCTGCTGCAGCATGTTCAGATCAGCAAGCTACCTCAATAAGCTACCTCACTAAGATTTAGGCGAAAGCAGTCACTATGAATGCACTTAATCTGATTCCTGCGATAACGGAAATTTTTCTGGTCTTAGCGATCATGCTGATTTTGGTAGTCAGCTTGTTCTTCAAAGAAGAAAATGGTCCTGTTAGCTACACACTGTCATTAATCGTATTAGCAGTGTGCGCGGCACTCTCTTATTATCATTTAGACGTTGGACTAACAACCACAGCGTTTGGCAATATGTTTGTCGCAGACCCGCTAGCCAACTTATTAAAATTAGCGGCCTGTATCGCAACTGCCATTACACTCATTTATTCCCGTCTCTATACTAGTGATCGTGGCATGTTGAGTGGTTTTCTGAGTGGTGAATTTTACGTACTCGCATTGCTGACCTTGTTAGGTCAAATGATTATGATCTCCGGAAACAACTTCCTGATCATCTATCTCGGTCTAGAAATGATGTCCTTATCACTCTATGCATTAGTAGCACTGCGTCGTGATCATGTGGCATCCACCGAAGCATCCATGAAATACTTCATCTTAGGTGCCTTAGCATCGGGCTTCATGTTGTATGGCATTTCCATGTTGTATGGTGCAACAGGCACCTTAGATTTAAGCCGCGTTGCAACTGCAACCGCAGATGGTTCGGCCAACAAAATCATCTTAGTGTTTGGCTTAGTATTTTTAGTCGCCGGACTGGCATTTAAACTCGGTACAGCACCATTCCATATGTGGGTGCCGGATGTGTATCAAGGTGCACCCACCTCAGTCACACTCTTATTAGGTGCTGCACCAAAGTTAGCAGCCTTTGCGATTTGCATACGCTTCTTAGTCGAAGGATTGGGAGCACTAGTCGCAGACTGGCAGCAAATGCTCACCGTCATGGCAGTGGTCTCTATAGCAGTAGGTAACATCACTGCAATTGCGCAAACCAACATCAAGCGCATGTTGGCTTATTCCACCATCTCGCAAATGGGTTTCATGTTGTTAGGCTTGTTATCTGGTTATTACGCCGGTGCGCCTGCTGATGCTGCAACCAATGCGTATAGCTCAGCATTGTTCTATGCACTCACTTATGTGTTTACCACCTTGGGCACATTCGGTGTTGTGATGCTGCTTGCGCGTCAAGGATTCGAAGCTGACAACTTAGATGATTACAAAGGCTTAAATCAACGTAATCCATGGTTTGCTGCCGTCATGATGATGCTCTTGTTGTCACTCGCAGGCTTGCCACCCATGGTTGGCTTCTACGCCAAACTCTCCGTCTTACAAGCCGTGTTTGCAACCGGTCAAATTTGGTTAGCCTTGTTTGCCGTGTTATTCTCTTTGATCGGAGCGTATTACTACTTACGCATAGTCAAACTCATGTACTTTGATGAAGCAATAGATAAGCACCCAATCGTCATCAACCGCAGCATGGGAATAACATTATCAGCCAATGGCCTTGCAGTCTTAGTTGTAGGCATATGGCCAAGTGCCTTAATGGCGCTGTGCACATACTCAATTTCGCGTGTACTAGCATCTTGAGTCGTTCACATTAGCACCACGCACCATTTAAAAAAATACAAAAGCCGACCTGATGAAAAAAACAGGTCGGCTTTTTTAATGACCATCACATTAAACAACACCCAACAACATCATGGATGAACATTTAAGAGAAAAATTAATCAGCGGTGAAATCGTCTATGAAGGTGAATTCCTTAAAATACGACGTGACACCGTCCGTCTGCCAGACGGTAAAGAAACCTCACGCGAATATCTGCGTCATCCAGGTGCTGTCGTCATCTTGCCTTTATTGGATGATGGACGAGTCGTACTAGAGCGACAGTATCGCTACCCACCTGATCAAGTCTTTATAGAATTCCCAGCGGGTAAATTGCATGAAGGTGAAGATTCATTACTTTGCGCACAACGTGAATTACAAGAAGAAACCGGTTATACCGCAAGCAATTGGCAATATGTCTGCACCATACATAACGCCATCGCGTATTCCGATGAACACCTCGACATTTATCTAGCGCGTGGACTGCAAACAGGAAAAGCTCAACTTGATGACGGCGAGTTCTTAGATGTAATTGCCATACCATTTCAAGAACTCATGACATGGATACAGCAAGGAAAAGTCACTGATGTAAAAACCATCATCGGCGCCTTTTGGTTAGAAAAAATCCAGCAGGGTAGTTGGACACCACCAGACAGAAAATAATTACCCAACATAAGCCATAAATTGAATTTGTAGCGAAGATAAGTAGGGTCGATTAGCGCAGCGATCTCGTACGAAATTTGACCCCGAATATTAAATTCATGACTCCGTAGGTACGATTAGCGAAGCGTAATCGTACGTCTTACAAAATCTGATAGCGCTTGAATTGCGTACGATTACGCTGCGCTAATCGTATCTACCATTCTTTATGATCTATTCAAGTAGTAAAGATGCAACAGCATTCCTTAGACACGAATTAAGAAATAACTCTACAATTTACAGATCATTCCAAGTAGCTTCACGTGAGTGATAGCTAAGTCTTAGCTTTAGTTTTAGCCTCATTTAAAACTGCACGCATAGTACAGCCAAAAATAAATACATTTAAACGTGCATGTCACCTTACCCATTTAAGATTCATAAAAAAAACTAAACAAGAATCATGCAAATAAAAAAGTGTTGTTTTTTTTCAAAAACAACATAGTACATCGCGAAACTAGATTTCCTTCTCCATATTTGATTAGATAGATCGCTGATCGGACATTCATTGTCTATCGGACCTTTATCTCAATCTTCAACATGGAGCGAACATGACTACAACGGGAATGATTATTAATGGCACTGA
>Ga0209442_1000743_pt1 | contig 18940 bp, 21 predicted proteins | sample LauGreSBDMM110DD_2_FD_187565 | JGI IMG/M metagenome (GOLD analysis project Ga0209442, IMG submission 187565) | Freshwater lake microbial communities from Lake Michigan, USA - Sp13.BD.MM110.DD (SPAdes) (version 2) | ecosystem: Environmental > Aquatic > Freshwater > Lake | place: Lake Michigan...
GCCGCTGAACTTCGGCGAGTAAGCCTGCTGCTTGCCTTGGGTTAAATTCAGACCCATGACAAGCACCTCTTCACAGCGCCCTGCCTCATCCGCATTGAAACCCCTCAAAGGCCTGCGCATGCTCAGTCTGGCGCTGAACCTGCCCGGCCCGGCGGCGCTGATGCGTTGCCGCCTGATGGGCGCACGCTGCATCAAGCTCGAGCCGCCCGCCGGCGACCCCATGCATCACTACAGCCCGTCGGCTTACGCTCAGTTGCATGAGGGCGTGTCAGTTATCCAGGACGACCTGAAAACTGAGGCTGGGCAACAAGCCCTGCACCGCCAGCTGGCCAAAACCGATGTATTGCTGACCTCGTTTCGCCCCTCGGCCATTGAAAAGCTGGGCCTGGGCTGGAAAAGCCTGCACCGCCTGTACCCCGCCCTGTCGCATGTCGCCATCGTCGGCAGCCCGGGCGCTGGCGCTGAAATACCCGGCCATGACCTGACCTACCTTGCCGACCACGGATTGGTGCCCGGGCTGGAACTGCCAGCCACCCTGTTTGCCGACATGGGAGGATCCCTGATGGCCAGCGAGGCGGTGCTGCAAGCTGCGCTGCGCCAGCGCATTGGTGGCAAGGGCGTGTACCTGGAGGTGGCCCTCTCAGACGCAGCGCGCTACCTGGCGCTGCCAAGGCAATGGGGGCTGACCCAGCCCGAAGGTTTTGTGGGCGGCGCGCATGCCGGCTACGGTGTGTATGCCTGCAGGGACGGGCGGGTGGCGGTGGCGGCGCTGGAGCCGCATTTTGCGGCGGCGCTGTGTGCGGCAGCCGGCGTGGCGGCATCTAGCCTGGTCAGCTTGCAAAGCGCCGCGACGCACGCGGCCATCGCCCGTTTCTTGAAAAAACAAACACGTGCGCAGCTGGATGCGCTGGCTCTGGCGCAAGACATTCCACTGCACACCATGGCTTGAAGCAAGGCCGCCTGACCGGCCTCAGAACTTCAACATGTCAACGCTTTAAAGGATCAGCGGCGCTTGGACGGTTTTGTTCCGGCCGCTTTGGTAGGGCCTGCGCCCTGGGCCAGTGGCGGCAAGCCGGTGTGGCGGGTCAGCAATCGGCCTTTGACGGGCGCTGCCGTTTTAGCCGGTGCAGAGGTAGAGTTTTTACGGCGCGCGCTCTGGTAGCCGCCATCCGTCAGGGGCTGAAAAGTCGGTATCAAATGGTGCTTACCGTTGCCGATCAAATCAGCCCGGCCCATGGTCTTGAGCGCCTCGCGCAGCAGCGGCCAGTTGTTGGCGTCGTGGTAGCGCAAAAAGGCCTTGTGCAAACGCCGGCGCTTGTCGCCGCGCACGATGTCCACCGTCTCGCTGTCGCGCGTGATCTTGCGCAGCGGGTTGCGGCTGGTGTGGTACATGGTGGTGGCCGTGGCCATCGGCGACGGGTAAAAAGTTTGCACCTGGTCGGCCCTGAAACCGCTTTTCTTGAGCCAGACGGCCAGGTTCATCATGTCCTCGTCGCTGGTGCCCGGGTGGGCGGCGATGAAGTAGGGAATCAAAAACTGTTTCTTGCCGGCTTCCAGCGAATACTTTTCAAACAGCTGCTTGAACTTGTCGTAGCTGCCGATGCCGGGCTTCATCATCTTGGTCAGCGGGCCCTGCTCGGTGTGCTCGGGCGCAATTTTGAGGTAGCCGCCCACGTGGTGCGACACCAGCTCTTTAACGTACTCGGGGCTTTCGACTGCCAGGTCGTAACGCACGCCCGAGCTGATCAGGATTTTCTTGATGCCCTTGAGCGCTCTAGCGCGGCGGTACATCTTGATCAGCGGCGCGTGGTCGGTGTTCAGGTTCGGGCAGATGCCGGGGTAGACACATGAGGGCTTGCGGCAGGCCGACTCGATCTCCAGCGACTTGCAGCCAATGCGGTACATATTGGCCGTCGGGCCGCCCAGGTCGGAAATGGCACCGGTGAAACCTTTGACCGTGTCGCGAATCGCCTCGATCTCGCGGATCACCGAGTCTTCTGAGCGGCTCTGGATGATGCGGCCTTCGTGCTCAGTGATCGAGCAGAACGTGCAGCCGCCGAAGCAGCCGCGCATGATGTTTACGCTAAAGCGAATCATCTCCCAGGCCGGGATTTTGGTGGCATGGTCGTGGCTGCCGTTCTCGTCGGCATAGCTCGGGTGCGGCGAACGGGCGTAAGGCAAGTCGAACACGTAGTCCATCTCGGCCGTGGTCAGCGGGATGGGTGGCTGGTTGATCCAGACGTCGCGGGCCGTGGCACCCTCGCCGTGCGCCTGCACCAGCGCGCGCGCGTTGCCAGGGTTGGTTTCCAAGTGCAAAACGCGGTTGGCGTGGGCGTAAAGCACGGCGTCGCTTTTGACCTGCTCGTAAGACGGCAGTCGGATCACCGAACGATCTCGCGGCGGCACCTTGATCTTGCCCTGCATGGACGGCAGGCTGGGGTTTTGCACAAAGGTCAGCGGCTTGATGGCCGGATTAGCTTGCGCATTGTCCAGATGCTTGAGCTGCACCTTGATCGCCGGCGAGCCCGCCGCCTCGGCCTTGACGGCGACTTCGGCGGCCTCGTCTTCGCGGGCGCAAGTGGCGCCCTGCTCTTTGGCCTGCTCGGAAATCATCAGGTAGGGATTGACATGCGCCTCAACGCGGCCCGGTGCGTCCACGCTGGTCGAGTCAATCTCAAACCAACCGCTGGCCGTCTCGTCACCGGTGCGGCGAATGAAGACGGTTCCGCGAACGTCGGTGATGGTGGCGATGGATTCTTTGGCGGCGAGTCGATGGGCAATTTCAACGATCGCGCGCTCAGCGTTGCCGTAAAGTAGCAAGTCACATTTGGCGTCAATCACCACGCTGCGGCGGACTTTGTCCGACCAGTAATCGTAATGCGCGATGCGCCTGAGCGAACCTTCGATGCCGCCCAGCACGATGGGCACTTCCTTGTAGGCCTCTCGGCAGCGCTGCGAATACACCAGCGCCGCGCGGTCCGGCCGCTTGCCGCCGATGTCACCCGGCGTGTAGGCGTCGTCGCTGCGGATCTTGCGGTCTGCCGTATAGCGGTTGATCATCGAATCCATGTTGCCGGCGGTCACGCCGAAAAACAGATTCGGCTTACCCAGAATGCGGAAAGGGTCGGCAGTTTGCCAGTCAGGCTGGGCGATGATGCCAACCCGAAAGCCCTGCGCCTCGAGCATGCGGCCGATGACGGCCATACCAAAGCTCGGGTGGTCCACATAAGCGTCGCCCGTGACGATGATGATGTCGCAGCTGTCCCAGCCCATCGCCTGCATTTCCTCGCGACAGGTAGGCAAAAACTTGGCCGTGCCAAAACGCGCCGCCCAGTACTTGCGGTAACTGGTCAGCGGCTTGGCTGCGCGCGTGAAAAAGGATACGTCTAGGGGGGCGTTCATGGCTACTTTAAATAACTGAATATTGTAAGGTTTTCACCCCTGAGTCTGCCCTGATGAACGAATTGCCCCTTGAAAGCATTGCTAGGCGCGCAGATCGGCGCAGTCCACCCAAGGGCCCACGCGCACGTGTGTATTCGCCTTGGATAAGAAACACTGGTATTCCCTAGGTCAAACTATAGGCCATTCTTCATGTCAACTATAAAGACCACTAAAAATAGTCGATGAAGAACAGGTATTTTATTTTATTAATAAATTTAAACTATAGAACTCGATATAAATCATAATTTATTTTAATATTATATTTATAGTTCATATATAAGTATTTTAAAAGTCTTGACTTATAGATAAATTTTAAACATGATGCAAAAAAATAGATTTATTCCTTTGGCTTCTAGTTAGATTTTTCAATTCTTGAAGTAATTATTATGATTATTGCAATTGTTTTGTTTATTCTTGTAATTGGATCCCTTCTTTTTCACTATTTAAGTCCATGGTATTTCACCCCCATTGCTTCCAACTGGGTGGCTATTGACGACACCATACAACTCACATTCTGGATCACAGGATTCGTATTCGTTGTCATCAACTTATTTGTTGCTTATTGTTTGATCCGCTTCCGTGCCCGTCCTGGAAGACGTGCTGCTTACCATCCTGAAAATAAAAAACTTGAATGGTGGCTGATCGGCATCACCACGGCGGGCATTGCTGCCATGCTTGCTCCAGGCTTGTCCATCTGGGCTAGTTATGTCACCGTCCCAAGCGAGGCCATGGTGGTCGAAGCGATAGGCCAACAATGGCACTGGCAATATCGATTGCCGGGTAAGGATGGAAAATTGGGACTTGTTGATGCGAAAAACATCAATAATGACAACCCATTTGGTATGAACCGGAATGACCCGAACGGGCAGGACGACATACTGGTGCCCAGCCAGGAATTACATCTCCCCTTGGGCAAGCCGGTAAAAATACTACTTCGCTCCATTGATGTTCTGCATAATTTCACGGTACCCCAGTTCCGCGCAAAAATGGACTTGGTGCCGGGCTCAGTAACCTATATCTGGATAACACCCACAAAGGTCGGAAGCTTTGATCTCTTGTGCAACGAGTTATGTGGTGTTGGACATTTTGCGATGCGCGGCAAGATTGTGGTTGAGGAACCGATGGCCTACCAAGCTTGGCTCGACAAGCAGCAGAACAACACGCAACAGATGGCCGCATCTGTTGGTGACTTGATTATAGGCAAACAACTTTATGCTACCTGCGTTGCATGTCATGGCGCAAACGCCGAGGGTAATGCGCTGGTTAACGCCCCTAAATTAACTGGTCAAGGCAAATGGTATTTGCAACATCAACTTGCAAACTTCAAACAAGGGATTCGGGGAAGTAATGAAAAGGATGTTAATGGCAAGGTGATGGCTGCTATGGCCATGACACTCAGCGATAAAGCGGCCATCGCTAACGTGAGTGCCTATATCAATTCCTTGCCGGACACAGCTTCACAGGTCACCGTCAAGGGTAATACAAAAAACGGCAAATTACTTTTCGACTCTACCTGTTCGGTCTGCCACGGCGCTGCCGGTCAAGGCGTTCAACTAATGCACGCGCCCAGGCTCAAGGGAATGGACGACTGGTACCTGGTAACACAGCTAAAGAATTTCAAGCAAGGTTATCGTGGGGCGCATGCCAAGGATGATTATGGCCCGCAAATGGTGCAAATGGCTTCTATATTGACTGACGAGCAAGCTGTTCAAGACATGGTTGCTTATATCAATTTATTACCATGATCGGCCAGTATTGGTGCGGTCAAAAAACTAGGCTAAGGAGATATTGATGACCTACGTAGCACACGATGAAACTGCTTATGTCACACCGGCAGAAGTAGGTGAAATGGAGCTTTATCACCCGAAAACATTTATTGGCAAATACATCTGGAGTCAGGACGCTAAAGTTATTGCTATCCAGTATTCAATAACCGCAATCGCAATTGGTATGGTTGCGCTGGTTTTATCCTGGATAATGCGATTACAACTGGCATTTCCAAATTCTTTTTCTTTTATCGATCCCAGTAACTATCTTCAGTCCGTGACCATGCACGGCATGATCATGGTTGTGTATTTGCTGACAGCCTTGTTCCTCGGCGGGTTTGGTAACTATCTGATTCCACTGATGGTCGGTGCGCGGGATATGGTCTTCCCTTATCTGAATATGCTCAGTTTCTGGATTTATCTATTTGCAGTTCTGTTGCTGGTCTTGAGTTTTTTCGTACCGGGAGGACCCTCCGGGGCCGGGTGGACGCTTTATCCGCCACAGGCCATACTGAAGGGAACACCGGGAGCGACCTGGGGCATTATCCTGATGCTGGTCTCACTGGCGTTCTTCATCATCGGCTTCACCATGGGCGGACTGAATTACGTTGTGACGATACTGCAGGCACGCACACGGGGCATGACTTTAATGCGCATGCCATTGACAATCTGGGGCATTTTTACCGCCACAGTTCTGGCATTACTGGCCTTTCCGGCGCTTTTTGTCAGTGCTATCATGATGCTGTTCGATTTGCTGCTGGGGACCAGTTTTTTCATGCCCGCACTGGTCTCAATGGGCGAACAAGCCAGTTATACCGGCGGCAACCCTTTGCTATTCCAGCACTTGTTCTGGTTCTTCGGTCACCCTGAGGTCTATATCGTTGCATTACCTGCATTCGGTATCGTTTCTGACTTGATTAGCGTACATGCGCGTAAAAACATATTTGGTTACCGGATGATGGTTTGGGCTATTGTCGGTATTGGCGCATTGAGTTTCTTTGTTTGGGCGCATCATATGTACGTCAGTGGCATGAATCCATACTTTGGATTTTTCTTTGCAACGACAACACTGATCATTGCCATACCGACTGCCATCAAAGTCTACAACTGGGTACTAACTCTTTGGCAAGGGAATATTCATCTCTCTTTGCCCATGCTATTCGCCATTGGCTTCATTTTCTCCTTCCTACATGGAGGATTGACAGGCCTTTTTCTAGGTAACGTGAGTGTCAGTGTCCCGCTCTCAGATACCATGTTTGTTGTGGCGCACTTCCACATGGTCATGGCGGTCGCGCCTGTCATGGTTGTGTTTGGAGCAATCTACCATTGGTACCCCAAAGTCACCGGACGCATGCTCAATGAACGCATGGGAAAGATTCACTTCTGGTGTACTTTTATCGGAACCTATGCCATCTACCTGCCGATGCACTACTTGGGATTTCTAGGCGTTCCAAGGCGTTTTTATTCGATATCGGGTACCAGCTTCATTCCAGAGTCAGCGCATAGTTTAAATATTGGAATTACGCTGGCCGCCTTGTTTGTTGGCGCAGCACAGTTACTTTTCTTATTTAATATTGCGAGGAGCTATTTTAATGGGAAGCTCTCCGGGCCTAATCCATGGAACGCTACAACGCTTGAGTGGCAAACTGCAGATACTCCCCCAAAACATGGCAACTTTGGAGCAGAACTGCCCTTGGTGTATCGCTGGGCCTACGATTACAGTGTTCCAGGGGTTGCAGCGGACTTCATTCCGCAAAACATGGCACCCCATGAAGTCAAACACACCTAATTGAGAGCGGGGAAAACGTAAATGACTCTATTTAATCAACTGATGCTAAAGCCCTGGGAAGAGACAGGGCTGACGAACCAAGCAAGACGGTATTCAGGTAGTACGAAAGAAGCTGATAAAAAAGTTGCTCTTAAAGTCTTTCTTGGTGTCATTGCTGTCGTGTTCACTCTCTTAATCGTCGCATATGCAGCGCGTATGGGTTATGAGGACTGGCGCCCTGGGCCTGAAATAAAGTTGCTCTGGATAAATACTGCCGTATTGTTTATAGCAAGTATTTTTTTTGAATTAACCCGTTATTCTATCCGACAACAAAAGGTTAATTTTTTCCGAATTAGTTTGCTGTCCGCTGGATTTTTTACATTACTTTTTTTATATGGCCAGTACCAAGCCTGGCTTCAGCTTGACTCAATGACCTACTTCAAGGTAACCAACCCAGCAATCGCCTTCTTTTATCTTATTACAAGTCTCCATGGCATGCATCTTATCGGCGGCCTGGCTGTCTGGGCAAGAACTTGTTTGCGGATAATTAGTTATTCTGAAATATCTAAGATACGCCAGAGTATAGATTTGTGTGCACTTTATTGGCATTTCCTTTTCCTTGTCTGGTTAGTCCTGTTCGGATTACTTTTTACAGGTAACAACCTTGATTATTTGCTGATTATGTGTGGAATAAAGTCATAGGAGCCGAAAATGCTACACCCTGCTGTTTCGACATCTCCGCTTCACTCTCCCGAACTAGAGCCGGGAGTAAAAGGCATCGTTTCTGACTGGTCTGCTGATCAGCAGTCATTTAAGAAAGTGCCTTGGGGTAAGGCCATGATGTGGATATTCCTCGTCAGCGACACCTTTATTTTTGGTATTTTTCTAATCTCTTATATGACTGCGCGCATGTCGGCTACAGATCCGTGGCCGCATTCAAGTGAGATATTTGCACTGACGATTGCTGGGAAAAGCATTCCCCTTGTACTGATAGCCCTGATGACCTTCATTCTCATCACCAGCAGCGGAACAATGGCTATGGCCGTTAATTTCGGTTACAGGAAAAATCGAAAAGTTACATTTATCCTGTTAATGATTACTGCCCTTCTAGGCGCCTCTTTTGTAGGTATGCAAGCATTTGAGTGGACTAAATTGATCATGGAAGAAGGCGTTCGCCCCTGGGGCAATCCCTTGGGTGCGGCGCAGTTTGGTTCGGTTTTTTTCATGGTTACTGGCTTCCATGGTACGCACGTCTCGATTGGTGTGATTTTCTTAATTATTGTGGCCGTTAAGGTTTATCGCGGTGATTTAGATAATGAACGACCTGGATTTTTAACAGGGCGCAAAGGTAATTATGAAATTGTCGAAATTATTGGCCTTTATTGGCACTTTGTTGATTTGGTATGGGTGTTCATTTTCGCCTTTTTCTATCTTTGGTAGGGTAAATCATGTCTAAATCTGATAATCAACAACATCCCATTGCGATTTATTTAAAAATATGGGCATTACTCTTTGTCCTGAGCGCTGCCTCGTACATGGTGGACTACCTGAATCTTCAAGGTTATCTACGCTGGTCTTTAATTATTATCTTCATGCTTCTCAAAGCCGGCTTGATAGTGGCTATTTTCATGCACATGATGTGGGAAAGGCTCGCATTAATGTACGCCATTATGATCCCCCCCCTTTTATTACTTACCTTTATAGGTATTGCCTCGCTTGAGGCGGACCATACTTTTTTTACCCGTAGTGTATTTTTTCTAAAAAACTTGATCTAGCAGTTCTTAGTTTTTCTTGCGGACTCTTCTTCTAACTTATTCCAAGGTGAGATATGAGCATGCTTCAAAAAAAATACTTCATGCATTTTATTACTTTTGGAGGAGTTTTTACTGCACTTTCATTCTTTACCTATCAACTGGTCGATCACCATACAACGCTGCCCGACCGGCTTAACCATGCTCGTACGGCACTGTTATCAAACGGTCAAAGTATTCAGGACCGCATCACTCGTATTGGTTCAGTGACTTTGGCGGCGCCTGAGTCCCCTGCAAACTTGGCTGTTCTGGCGCCAGTCGCTATTAAGGATGGTGCGCAGGTATATAGCCAGAATTGTTCAGCCTGTCATATGCCTGGCATTGCTGGTGCGCCTAAAGTAGGGGATAAGGCGCAGTGGAAATTAAGGCTCGTAAAAGGTAACCAAGCTTTGTATGCTGGTGCCTTAAATGGCATTCAAGGGCCGCAGGGAGTCATGCCTGCAAAAGGTGGAAACAACTCTTTATCTGAGCTCGAAGTTAAATTGGCGGTTGACTATATGGTTTCGCAAGTGAAATAAATACCTCTCGATCCTCACTGGATTCACCGATATAAATTTTAAGAGGCTCATAAATGAATATGCAGAGACATTACTTTATCGGCACCAGCCTTGATGAGCTCGAGAACTTCGAAGATCAACTCGAAGCTGCTGGCATATCAACACCGCAAATTCATGTATTGAGCCTTGATGATGCTGAGGTGGCCAAGCATCAGCACCTGCATGAAGTTCAATCTGTGATGAAAAGTGATGTGGTGCACACCAGTTATCAAGGTGCGATTATCGGCGCGGTGCTGTCGCTGCTGATACTGTTGGCGGTACATCAGTTTGGCTGGGCAAATTCAGCTGCAGGCTGGATTCCATTTGTGCTTCTAGTGGTTGTACTGATTGGATTTTGTACTTGGGAGGGAGGCCTCATTGGCATCCAAAAAACTAATTATAAATTTGTCCGCTTCGAAGAGGTCCTGGCATCGGGCAAGCATGTTTTTTTTGTTGATCTTGAACCATCGCAAAAATTGATCTTAGATCAACTTATAAAAATCCATCCTAATCTGGAGCTGGCTGGCATTGAAGAGAGTCACCAGTACTGGCTTATTGTTCTACAGCGCAAATTAGGGATGGCCCGTCACACCTGAACCAGGCAGGATGAATATGAGTGTTCCCGCCAGCGCCTACTTACCTGCCGTTTTTCTGCAGCTTTATGCACTAACCAAGCCGCGTGTCGTTCAACTTATCGTATTTTGTGCATTGATTGGCATGGTTCTGGCCGTACCGGGGTTTCCGAGCGAGCAGGAGATCTTGCGCGGCTTTCTCGCCTGCCTGGGTATCTGGCTTGTGGCATCTGCTGCAGCTGTTTTTAATTGTCTGATAGAAAAAAGCATTGATGCCAAGATGAAGCGTACTGCTTGGCGCGCCACCGCTAAGGGCGAATTCATCGACAGCCAGATTTTGTTTTTCTCGCTGGTCCTTTTCGTGACAGGTTCTGTTTTGTTGTATGCCTGGGTTAATCCCTTGACGATGTGGCTCACCATTGCCACCTTCTTAGGCTATGCCATTATTTACACCGTCGTTCTTAAGCCACTAACGCCACAAAATATTGTGATCGGAGGTGCCTCGGGTGCGATGCCACCGGTACTTGGATGGTCGGCTATGACAGGGGATGTTGGACCTGAGGCACTGTTACTTTTCCTCATCATATTTCTCTGGACGCCACCCCATTTCTGGGCGCTGGCCCTCTACCGAGTAGATGAGTACCGCAAGTCAGGCCTTCCAATGCTTCCCGTCACGCACGGCAACCAGTTCACCCGACTGCATATTCTTTTGTACACCATCATTCTGTTTCCAGCGTGCCTGATGCCTTTTATTTACGGCATGAGTTCATGGCTCTACTTGACGGCGGCAGTGGTATTGAGCCTGTGTTTCTGCTGGTACGGATTCAGACTCTGGCGCTCCTATTCAGATGCACTGGCGCGCCAAACTTTCAAATTTTCTTTGATTCACTTGAGTCTGTTATTCGTAGCGCTATTGTTTGATCATTACTTGCTTTGACATCTGGACAAAAAGTGGTTTAAAGGTACTGGCGAGGACTGCATGGATGCCGTGCACGCCGCCTAGGCGCTCAGATCGGTGCAGTCCACCCAACGGTCCGCGCGCATGCTTAGCTCGCCGCGCGTGAGCAAGGCCATAAGCTGGAGCACCGCCTGAGCCATCACCGGCAGTGCCTCCAGTGCTGATGCATCAGCTGTCAGCTCAAGCCCAGGCACATCGGCCAACAAAGGACCAGCCTTAATCGGGGGCGATATGATGAAATTGAGTTTCCCGGCCTTTGGCGGGCAGCTTCTTTAGGCCCGTTGCGTTTACTTTTTTAAGACGAAAGCCCTATGACACGACTACTGAACAAGGTCAGCATCATCACCGGCGCAGCGCAGGGCATAGGCCTGGCAACCGCCCTCAAATTTGCCGCCGAAGGGGCTATCGTTGTCGTCTGCGACCTGCGGCAAGCGGGCGTTGATGCCGCTGTAACGCAATGCAAAGCCCTCGGGGCGCAGGCCATCGGCTGCCTGATGGACGTGACCGACCGCGAGATGGTCGATGCTGTAGTGCTGCAGGTGAAAAATCAGTTCGGTCGCATTGATGTGCTGGTGAACAACGCCGGCATCACCAAGGACGCCAGGCTGCAAAAAATGACGATGGCGCAGTTTGACCAGGTCATCGACGTCAACCTGCGGGGCGTTTTCCATTGCGCCCAGTCGGTGGCAGACACCATGGTTGCGCAAGGCAGCGGCGTGATTCTCAACGCCAGTTCGGTGGTGGGTATTTACGGTAACTTTGGCCAGACCAATTACGCCGCCAGCAAATTCGGCGTGATTGGTTTTACCAAAACCTGGAGCCGCGAACTCGGCCCTAAGGGCGTGCGCGTGAACGCTATCGCACCCGGATTTATAGCCACCCCGATCCTCGACACCATCCCTGAAAATGTGATGCAGGAAATGAAGGCCAGAGTGCCCCTTAAACGCCTGGGCAAGCCCGAAGAAATCGCCAACGTCTACGCCTTTCTGGCCAGTGACGAAGCCAGCTATATCAATGGTGCGGTGATCGAGGTAGCCGGCGGCATGACGCTTTGAGCCTGCGCCCAAAAGCCTTCAAACGGCCATAATCCAATTCATGAGTTCTTTGCCCGCCCCAGACCGCCCCCGCCCCCAATCTCTCACCGACTTGTTTATCTCCTTCACCTTGCTGACCTTGCAGGGCTTTGGCGGGGTGATGGCGATTGTTCAACGGGAATTAGTTGAAAAAAAACGCTGGCTGACCGCTGAGGAGTTCATTGAAGACTGGGCCGTGGCCCAGGTCATGCCCGGCCCCAATGTGATCAACCTGTCGCTGATCATCGGCGGACGTTACTTCGGGCTCAAGGGTGCCATGGCGGCCTTGTCCGGCATGTTGGCGGCACCCCTGCTGATGGTGCTGACGCTAGCCTTGATCTACGCCCAGTTTGCCAGTCGCCCGGAAGTTGTCGGCGCCTTGCGCGGCATGGGCGCGGTGGCCGCAGGCCTGATTGGCGCCACCGCTCTCAAACTGATAAAAGGGCTCAAAACCAATGTGTTGGGCTGGCGCTGGTGTGTGGCCTTTGGCCTGGCTAGTCTGGTGGCCATTGCCGCCTTGCGCCTGCCGCTGGTCTATGTGATCTTCGGGCTGGGCGGTCTGGCCTGCGCTCTGGCTTATAGAGAGTTGCAGCCATGAACGCGACGCAGCAACTGGTCTTCGGGGCAGCCGAGTGGCTGGAGTTTTTCTTTCACTTCCTCTCGCTGTCTCTGCTGGCCGTCGGGGGTGGGATTGCAACCATCCCGGACATGCACCGCTTTTTGGTGGACAACAATGCCTGGCTCACTGAGGCGCAGTTCAATGCGTCGATTGCCATAGCGCAGGCTGCACCGGGGCCAAATGTCCTGTTCATCGCGCTGCTGGGCTGGAATGTCGGCCTCAACGCAGGCGGGTATCTGAGCGGTTTATGGGGTATTTTTCTGGCAATGACCGGTATGCTGATCCCCAGCACTTTGCTGACCTACAACGCAGCGCAATGGGGCCAGCGCAACCGCGAACTGCGCAGCGTGCGCGCTTTCAAGCAAGGCATGGCGCCCATCGTCGTTGGCCTGATCATGTCCACCAGCCTGATTCTGGCAACCGCCAGCGGTCGCTCTCTGGATCACTGGCCGCTGTGGTTGATGTCCGCCGTCACCGCTTTGATTTGCTGGCGCACCAAGCTGCATATTTTGTGGCTGCTGACAGCGGGCGCCTTGATAGGCTGGTTCGGCTGGGTCTGATGTGCTCAGAAATTTTTAGCGGCGCTGGCGCAAAGCCTCATACAGACAGACGCCGCTGGCCACTGACACGTTCAGGCTTTCCACCGCGCCGTGCATGGGGATGCTGACGAGTTCGTCGCAGGTTTTACGCGTGAGCTGGCGCATGCCCTCGCCTTCAGCGCCCAGCACCAAGGCCACCGGGCCCTTGAGGTCCACGTCATAAATGGTTTTGGGGGCATCGTCGCTGGTGCCTATGCACCAGATGTTGCGCTCCTTGAGCTCACCCAGCGTGCGCGCCAGGTTGGTCACCATGAAGTAAGGCATGGTTTCTGCCGCGCCGCTGGCCACCTTGGCTACGGTGGCATTGATGCCGGCGGCATGGTCTTTGGGGGCGATCACGGCGTGCGCGCCGGCGCCATCAGCCACGCGCAGACAAGCGCCCAGGTTGTGCGGATCGGTCACGCCGTCCAGCACCAGCAACAGGGGCACAGCCACGCCGCTGGCCTCCAACTGTTCAAGCAATTCATCGAGCGAGGTGACCTGCGCCACGGCATTGACACGCGCCACCACCCCCTGGTGTCCGTGGCTGCCGGCCATTTTGGCCAAACGCAAACCGTCGGATTCAATCAGCCGCACACCGGCCTCGCGGGTGCGGTCGGTGAACTGGCGCATGCGCGCGTCTCGGCGCGCCACATCAAAAAAGACTTCAAGTACCGATTGCGGCGCAGTTTTGATGCGCACGCCAACGGCATGAAAGCCAAACAGAACTTTGGGTGTTGAGGACATGGGCAATTATCGCCGGCCCTGGCGGGCGCTTCAGGCCGACACCACCTGACCGGCTTCGATCGTGATCTTGCGCTGGCAGCGCTCGGCGATAGACTGGTCGTGCGTAACCAGAACCAGCGTGGTACCCAGCTCTTTGTTCAAGTCAAACATCAGCTGCATGACGGTCTCGCCGGTCGCAAAGTCCAGGCTGCCGGTGGGCTCGTCAGCCAGTAAAACGGCGGGCTTGACCACAAAGGCACGGGCCAGCGCCACCCGCTGCTGCTCGCCACCGGACAGCACACGCGGGTAGTGGCCCAGACGCTGCCCCAAACCAACGCGTCCCAGCATCTCCGTGGCCTGCGCGCGCGCGCCGCGTATGCCGGCCAATTCAAGCGGCAGCATGACGTTTTCTAGAGCGCTCAAATTGGCCATCAGCTGAAAACTCTGAAAGACAAAACCGACCTTCTGCGCCCGCAGGGCTGCCCGGTCATCTTCGCTGAGCGCAAAAATATCCTGGCCTACCAGCCGCACGGTGCCTTCGGTCGGCGTGTCCAGGCCGGCAATGATGGACAGCAAGGTACTTTTGCCCGAGCCGGAAGCCCCCACGATGGCTGCGGTTTCACGTGCCGCGAGGGAGAAATGGATATCGCGCAAAATACGCAAGGTGCCACTGGAGTCTGTAACGCTTTTGAAAACATGCTCAACGGAAATAATTGGCACTGCACCGGCCTCGGAACTCTCAACGGAACTCATTTCGGACATGACAGCCTTTTTGGTAAAAACGCGCACTATTTGCATCAGCACATGGAACTGTAACAAGCAGCGCTCCAGGCGCTGGCTGTCGGCCGAAAAGCCCCAAGCCGGCACCGGATCGCTGAGCGGGCGCGTCTGGCTGGCGCTGCGCACCGTAGCCCTGCTTTTTTTGCTGAGCGCCCTGCCCTGGGCGGCGCAGGCGCAAACATCGCCAGCGCCAGCGCAATCGCCAGCGGCCACGGCTCCGCTCAGGCTGTTGGTGGTGGGAGACTCTTTGAGCGCTGAATACGGGCTGGCCCGCGGCACGGGATGGGTCGCCTTGCTGCAAACACGCCTGCTCAGCGAAAAATATGCCCTCACGGTGATCAATGCCAGCATCAGTGGCGACACCACCTCGGGCGGGCGTTCCCGCTTGCCAGGCCTGCTCAAGCAGCATCAGCCTCAAATCGTGATCATTGAGCTCGGCGGCAATGACGCGCTGCGCGGCCTGCCACTGGACATGACCGAACAAAACCTGTTGGCCATGACGCAGGCAGCCCAAAAAGCCGGCGCCCGCGTACTGCTGTTGGGCATGCAGGTACCGCCTAATTACGGCAGCGCCTACACGTCAGCATTTGAGGCCGTGTACGTGAAGGTGGCCAAGGCCACGCAATCGCCGTTGGTACCGTTTTTCCTCAAGGGCGTCGCTGACATTGACAAGGCCTTGCAACTTTTTCAAAGTGACAGAATTCACCCCAATGAGTCAGCTCATCCCATCATGCTGGCCAATGTTTGGCAAGAACTGAGAAAGCTTTTGAAGTGAGCGTGCAACTGATCTCCGCCGAACAGGCACTGAGCCGGCTGGCGGAATTTTCCAGCGTCATCGACGCACGCAGCGAGAGCGAGTACGCCGAAGACCATTTGCCGGCCGCCGTCAACTGGCCCAGCCTGCGGGACGCCGAGCGACATCAGGTTGGCACACAGTACAAGCAGATCAACGCCTTCGAGGCGAAAAAGCAAGGCGCGGCCATGGTCGCGCGCAACGTGGCCGGCCACATCGAGCGCGAGGTGCTCGACAAGCCCAAAGACTGGAAACCGCTGGTCTACTGCTGGCGCGGCGGCAAACGCAGCGGCTCGCTGGCCCTGATCCTTGACCAGATCGGATTCAAGGTGAGCTTGATCGAAGGCGGCTACAAGGCCTTTCGCGCCGCTATGGTGACCGACCTGCCGCAGTTGTCAGCGCGATTGCACTTTGAAGTGGTGTGCGGCACCACCGGCTCGGGTAAGACACGTTTTTTACAGGCGCTGGCCGCGCAGGGCGCGCAAGTGCTGGACCTCGAAGCCCTGGCCAACCACCGTAGCTCGGTGCTGGGGCTGATTCCTGGCCAAGCTCAGCCCACCCAAAAAGCTTTTGACACACGCGTGTGGACGGAGCTACAAGCCTTTGACCCGGCGCGGCCTGTTTACATTGAGAGCGAAAGTAAGAAAGTCGGTAACGTGGTGATTCCCGAGAGCCTGATGACCGCCATGCGCCGCAGCCCTTGCCTGCACCTGCAGCTGAGTGAAGAAGAGCGCGTCAAGCTGCTGCTCGAGGACTATGATTTTTTTGTGCGCGACATCGAGTTCTTTTGCGATCGTCTGGATGCGCTGACCGAGGCTCGCGGCAAAGCCGTGGTGGCCGACTGGCAGGCCCGTTCCCGCGCGGGTGGCGTGGCTGGCGTGGTCAAAGACCTGCTGGTACTTCACTATGACCCGGTTTACCTGCAATCGATGCAGCGTAATTTTGAGCACTACGCCACGGCACGACCGCTGGCGCCGGCCGACCGCAGCGTGCCGGCCATGCAGGCGCTGGCCGCCACCTTGGCTGGCAACTGACGAAAAAAAACTGCAGGGCCCGGGGGCGCTGCAGTTGTTTTTGAACCAGCTGTTTCAGGCAGCAGGCGTGTCCGTAGCGCCAGGCTCAACCTGTGATGGGCCAGTGTCTTCTTCGCCGCCTTCAGCGCCGTCTTCGGCTTCATCTGGCTTGCCTTCGGATTTTCGCTTAAGTTTGTCTTCTTTTTTGCGCTTTTTAGCGAGCTCTTTTTGGCGTTTTTCGTACGAATAATTAGGTGTTGCCACAAAGTGCTTTCATGTTGGACAGCCCCAACTGTACTGCATCAGGCTGAGATCTTTGCAAGTGCTTGAGACAAGTCAGCCTGCAGGTCTGCCACTGATTCAAGGCCCACTGAAAAGCGTACCAAACCACCGCGGTGCGGCCATGGCGCGCTGCGGATGGACGGCACGTCATAGGGCGCGCAAAGACTCATAGGCCCGGCCCAGCTGTAACCCAGCTTGAAGAGTTGCAGACTGTCGCAAAACAGGTCCACCTGTGCCTGGCTGATCTCCGGCTTGAAGATGGCGCTGAAAAGGCAGGCAGCGCCCGCGCAGTCACGCAGCCAAGCCGCGTGCCCCGGCGAGCCGGGCAGCGCCGGGTGCCGCACCTCGGCCACCGCCGCCTGACCTTGCATCCAGACGGCCAGTGCGCGCGTGGCGGCGTCTTGCGCCTGGTAGCGCAGCGCCATGCTGGGCAAGCCGCGCAGCACGGCTTCGGCGTCATTGCCCGCCACGCCAAAACCCACCCGCATGTGGCAGTAAAGAAGTTGGTGATGCAGCGCCTCGTCACGCGTGACCACCGACCCCATCAGCACATCGCCGCCGCCGCTGGGGTATTTGGTCAGGGCCTGCACCGAGACATCGGCACCTAACTCAAACGCATTGAAGGCCAGGCCCGCGCCCCAGGTGTTGTCGATCACACTGACCAGGCCTTCGGGATGCCGGTCCGTGTGAGCGCGAATGACGCCGGCCAGGGCGCTCACATCCGGAAACTCGAGCGTGATGGAGCCCGGCACTTCGAGCCACACCAGCCGCGTCTTGGCACTCAGCTTTTGCCGCAAATCGTCTGGGTTCATGGGGTCGTAATAGCGGTGGCTGATACCCCAGGCCTTCATTTCGTGCTCGGCCAGCGTCTTGTTAGGGCCATAGGCGTTGTCGGGGATCAGCAGTTCGTCACCGGCACGCAAAAAAGCCATGTTGACCAGCGCCACCGCGGCCAGACCGCTGGGCACCAGCGTGCAATAGCGACCACCTTCGACCGTGGCCATACGCGCTTCCAGCGTGAAGGTGGTGGGCGTGCCTGCCAGGCCGTAGGTGTAGCCGGTTTTATGCGACCAGTCGCGGTGACGCAAGGCGGCGACATTCGGGAAGATGACCGTCGAGGCCCGGTGAACCGGGACGGTAACAGCTGCAAAACCAGCCGGTGGCTGGTAAGGGTGGTGAATGAGCTGGGTAGTGAGGTCTTTCATGACCCCGATGTTACAGACCTTGGCGCAGGGTCAGACTTTCCACTTTTCAATCAGTTGCGCCGGCCGCAAAGCGTCATAGCCTTCAAAGGGCTGGTGAATCCAGGGGTTGGTGGCCAGATAGTCCACCGAATAGTCGGGCTGGAAGGTGGACACGCCCTTGGTCCAGATAACAGCGCTGCGCAGCTCGGTAATCGGCTTGTAGTTGGTACGCAGTTGGTGAATCACGGTGTTGAGGGTGTGGCCGGTGTCAGCCAGGTCATCGACCAGCAAAACGCGGCCGGCAATCTCGCCCTTGGGCGTGGTGATGAAGCGGGCAATGTCCAGGTTGCCCTGCAATGTGCCCGAATCTGCGCGGTAAGAACTGGTGGACATGATGGCCAGCGGCTTGTCAAACACGCGCGAGAGGATGTCACCGGGACGCATGCCGCCGCGCGCCAGACACAAGATGGTGTCGAACTCCCAACCCGACTGGTAAATCTTGATCGCCAGTTTTTCGATCAGGTTGTGGTACTCGTCGTAGCTCACGTAAAGGTGTTTGCCGTCCTCAGTCAACATGAAGTGCTTCCAATCAAAAAGAGCGGTTCAAAAAACGATGAGGGTGTGGCAAGGAATCATGCCGCATAGGGGTTGCGCAGCAAGATTGTGTGGTCGCGGTCCGGGCTGGTTGAGACCATGTGAATCGGCACACCGGTGACTTCTTCAATGCGTTGCAAATAGCGCTGGGCGGCTGGCGGCAAGGCGGCGTAGTCGGTGACGCCGACAGTGCTTTGCGTCCAACCCGGCATGTCTTCATAAATCGGCTTGCAGCGGGCGATGTCCTCAGCGCCCATGGGCAGGATGTCGGTGAGAGCGCCGTCGAGTTCATAGCCGGTGCACAGCTTGAGCGTTTCAATGCCGTCGAGCACGTCCAGCTTGGTGATGCACAGACCCGACAAGCCGTTGACCTGCGCCGAGCGCTTGAGCAGCGCCGCGTCAAACCAGCCGCAACGGCGGCTACGCCCGGTGGTCACACCTTTTTC
>Ga0209442_1000745_pt1 | contig 18875 bp, 17 predicted proteins | sample LauGreSBDMM110DD_2_FD_187565 | JGI IMG/M metagenome (GOLD analysis project Ga0209442, IMG submission 187565) | Freshwater lake microbial communities from Lake Michigan, USA - Sp13.BD.MM110.DD (SPAdes) (version 2) | ecosystem: Environmental > Aquatic > Freshwater > Lake | place: Lake Michigan...
GCCTTGAGTTCGGTGCAAGCACAGGATTTGAGTGCAGGCATGCTGGCCAAACTGGCGTCCGATCAGATGGCCGAGATCAGCACAGCGGCGGTGAAAGCCCTCAACACCACCACGCTGAGTGCTCTGGGGACGGTTCAGCTCAATGCTTTGACATCAGCGCAGGTACAAGCGCTGAGTTCAACGCAGGTGCAGGCTTTGACATCGACGCAGCTCAATAGCGTGGCCACGAGGCAGATTGCGAACCTGAGTTCTGTTCAGGTCCGGTCATTGGGTACCGATCAACTCAATGCGATGACTTCAACGGCGATTCAAGCCATTGAAACATCTGATCTGAAAGCGCTTAGCACGGACCAGGTTACTGCCTTAAGCGTCGCACAGCTGAACAATCTGAGCACTGATCAGTTAAGCGCGCTGACGACATCACAAGTGAAAGCCTTGACCACGGTGCAGGTGCGTGATGTGTCAAGCACGCAGTTGAAGAGCTTGTCCTCTTTGCAGGTTGGTGTCTTGACCAGCAGTCAACTGGGTGTTTTGAGCTCAACCTCGCTGCAAGCGATAGACGCGCCGGATTTGCAGGCTGTGACCACAAGCACCTTGCGGGCTTTGGGTTCCGCACAGCTGAACAATCTGAGCACTGATCAGATTAAAGCGCTGACGACAACTCAAGTGGAAGGCTTGAGCAGCGATCAACTCAATGGGTTGACTTCAGTACTGGCCCAAGCCTTGACCAGCACAGAGTTGCGTGCCTTGAGTTCGGTGCAAGCACAGGATTTGAGTGCAGGCATGCTGGCCAAACTGGCGTCCGATCAGATGGCCGAGATCAGCACAGCGGCGGTGAAAGCCCTCAACACCACCACGCTGAGTGCTCTGGAGACGGTTCAGCTCAATGCTTTGACATCTACGCAGGTACAAGCGCTGAGTTCAACGCAGGTGCAGGCTTTGACATCGACGCAGCTCAACAGCGTGGCCACGAGGCAGTTGGCTAATTTGTCGACTTCTCAAATCCAGGCACTGACCACTGTGCAGCTCAATGCCCTCAACTCGACAGCATTGCAGTCCTTGGAGACCACTGACATCAGCAACTTGACGACTACCCAAGTAAGTCAGTTGACGACCAGCCAGTTGCATAACTTGTCAACTGGGCAGTGGGCTGCCTTGCCGACGACGACTGGGATTAATAATAACTCTCAAATTCAGCCATGAAGTGATGTCATAGTCAGACCTTAGGCTCGATATTGGGGGATGTCATTCATATGGCATCCCCCTTTTTTATTGAACGGGTTTTCGACACCCAATGGCCCTAAATAACTAGGCATACATTTTGCCTTCTTAGGGTGATTGCCGGGCTTTGCCCGTGCGACATCCACCCTGGGAGCATCTGCATGTCGTCCATTCAAGAGTTTATTCACGCTTCGCGTTTCACGGGGCAATACCTGCCCACCCAAGTGAGCCGCTTCACGGCCTTGGAAATTCGTCAACAAATTCAAGTTTTGATGGCCGAGGGCCGCATGGACTTGGCCCAGGCCTTGGGGGACGCCGGCTTGGCTTGTTACCCAGACAGTGTCGATATGTTGACGATCAACAGCCTCATGGCCGTGATGCGCCGTGACTGGCAAACCTCTGTGGACCTGTTGGTGGAGTTGATGGAGGGGCAGGGCGGCAATTTGCTGCCTTCTATATATGTCTCTTTGGTAAAAACCTTAAAGAATTTCATCACCACCAGCCAAATGAATACTTTGGTGGAGTTGGGATTGGGGCATTTTCCGACAGACCCCGTGTTGGTGGCGGAAAAGAAAGTCCTCGACGCGCAGTTCTTTTTGATGACTGATAGCGTCCACAAGCACTGATAAGAGAACTTAAATACAAATTTAAGCGCCGGAAAAATTGGCACACCAATTGCTTATATACATCTGTAACTTAACACCATCATGCCAGGAGTTTTTGCCATGACCCTTATTCAAGAATTGATGAAACAAGCTTCCAAAGGCGGCTTGTTAAACATTGCCACCTTTAACCGTTTTAGCCCGACTGAAATTCGCGAAACCATTCAAACCTTGGTGATCACCGAGCAAATGGATTTGGCCAATGCCCTTGGGGACGCAGGCATGAGCTTGTACCCCAGCAGCGAAGACATGTTGGCCATCAATGGCTTGTTGGCCATGATGCGCCGCGAATGGTCCACCTCGGTGGAATACCTGCAGGAACTCATGGATCTGCAAGGAAATAATACACAAGCATTCACTTTTGTGATGATGGTACGTGCTTTGCGATGCAATCTGGACCCGGCGCGTGCAATGCATGTTGTTCGCCAAGGCTTGGCGGCATTCCCGGAGCAGCTCGAACTGGTGGCAGAAAAACTGGCACTGGAAGATTATGCAGATTTGGTGGGCGAGAGCTCACAAATTCAGTAAGAAAGTATGTGCGGCAAACCGGCAAGCACTTGCCACCAGCCCATGACAGACTTTGCCACCGTGCCTTGGTACACCGGTAAAGCCCAGATTGGAATGGAAAATTCTGGAATTTCAATGAAAAATCAGAATTGGCATTTAAATTGCTTAATGTTGCAGGAAACCACTGGCCCAAGAGGTCTGGAGAAGTAAATGGCAGTCATCAATACCAATGTCAAAGCGCTGTTTTCACAAGCAGCTTTAAAGTTGACCGGGCGCAGCCAAGAAGTGGCGATGCAGCAGTTGTCAACCGGCAAACGCATCAACTCGTCTCGCGACGATGCAGCCGGTATGGCCATTGCGACACGCATGACCCAGCAAATCCGCAGCTTGAATCAAGCCGTGCGAAATGCGGGTGACGCGATCACGCTGATCCAAACCGCGGAGGGCGCGACAAACGAGATCACCGACATGCTGCAACGCATGCGTGAGTTGGCCATTCAAGCCTCCAACGACACCAACAATAACGAGCAGCGCAGCTACTTGGACCTGGAGTTCCAGCAGTTGAAAAAGCAAATCGTTCAGATTGCCAACAACACTGAGTGGAACGGTTTCCCCGTGTTGAACGGCAGCACGGGTGAGCGTGTGGGCATTCGGCCGGTTTATAAAACCACCTCAGAGCCAGCTGCCACCACTGCGGTGCGGGTGACTGCAGGGATACCCACCTCCACGTCGTTTGATGCTGATACATTGGGCATCACGGAAACCAACGAGGTGACCTTCAACGCCATGAACCCGGGTGAGACCATCGTCATGGGTGGCTTGAAGTACACCACCGATGTGTCCAACAGCGCAGGTGAAGTGGCCGAGGCTTTTGCCAACATCAAATTGCCCGAAGCCCCTGTGATTGATGACGGGGATGTGACTTTCAAGTCGCTCAAGGTCGGCGAGGTGGTGACCCTCAGAGGCTTGTCCTTTACCGCCAGTGAAGATTTGATCGCCGATCAAGTGGCGCAAGCTTTTCAAGAGTTAAGCAACGGCGCCACGACTGGCGGTAGCACCAGCTTAGGCAGCTATACCGGGGTGCTGGATGGTGGTACGGCCGCCGCCGCAGTGGGTGCCGTACTGGCTGTGAATACATCAGCTGGCGACGGCACAGGTGGACCCGTGACGGCTGTGCCTGGAATTGCAGGTTCCATCATGCCTGAGACGCCAGACCTTGCCATTGTGCAAGGTAGTGCAGGCACTGACGAAACCGCAACCTTTACGTTTAAACCTTTGAAAGCCGGTCAGTCCATCACCATCGCTGGATTGACGATTTTGGCCAAAGTAGACCTCGAGGCAGCTGAAGTCGCTTCTGCCATGGCAGGCCGGAGCTACGACGACACACTTCCATTAGTAACGCCAGATGGCGTGGAATTTTCTGGGCAATTGGTAGGCTGGTACAGTGAAGCTATTGATGAGGATGCCGATCCGGCCGTTGTAGCCGTTGTGTTCACTGCCAGGGCGGCAGATGTGAATGCGACCGATATCACCATGTCCTTGGACTCCAGCATTGAAAGTGCTTTGCTCAAGGGCAGCAAAGGCAGCTTTTCTGGCATTTTGTCGGGGTTCAGCACCGGCCCGACCAACGGCAGCACGGTGACTTTCAAAAGTTTCAGTAATTTCATAAATGTGGCCGACCTGAGCAACGGTGGGACTTCATTGGCGCCAACCATCAATACCGTAGATGGCGACACCGGCAACGGCGTCGCTTTGGGTGGCCTGGGCAGCTTTGCCAAAGCGGGCACCTTGAAAATCATTTCTGCAGACACGGTCGATAACGACCAAATTGCTCTCTATCCCAATGGGGTGAAAAGCGCCACCTACACGCTTGAAGATGGTCAAATATTGGACATCACAGCGGGCGTCACCATGGCGGGGGGTGTGGCGACATTGGACAAAGTGACATTGGATCGCGCAGGCTTTAGCTTGTTGGCCGATGATGATGTGACCATCTACCAAATTGACAATGCAGGTGCTCCCGTCAATTTTGCAACAACGGGTGGCGACGTGCTGGGCCTGAAAGTCGAGCGCAAGCTCAGTTTGCTCGAGCCCATGTTCGCCAGCGATGCCATCATCAACGGCATTCCGATTGGGGCCTCGCGCTTGGTTGACGACAAGTTGTCACCGCAAAACTCGGGCAACCAAATTGCCAGTGCCATTGCCAAAGCCGCGGCCATCAATGCCAAGTCTGATGCCACGGGGGTGTTTGCCACCGTTAACTCCACCCTCATGACCGGCGCATCCATGTCGGGCACGGGGGCTGTGACGGGTACGGTCAACATCAATGGGTTCACCACCCCTTGGATTCAAACGGTTTTAGACAATTCGCGGGACTCTCGTATCACGGTGGTCAATGCCATCAACTTTATTTCTGCGCAAACCGGTGTGCGGGCGGTTGATTCGCTGACCGACAACAAGGGCATCACCTTGGTGGCCGATGACGGACGCAACATCGAAATGGTGTTCAACACGGCCAACTCGGATTCGGACTTTTCACGCCTGACGGGTTTGAAGCAAGGTGTTCAATCAGGCACCTACTCCCTGGAGAGCGCAGTAGAGACGCCCATCACGGTGACCACAGCCACCAACGGCAAGATTGTTCGCGCCGGTTTGGAGTTGGCCGACTACAACAGCAAAACGCTGAGCACAGTCAATACCAAAACACGTGCCGAGGTGCAAACCGTGGCCCAGATCAAATCCTTGGGCATTGGCGACTTGAAGATCAATGGGGTGGCCATCCGCGCCGCTTCGCCAGCCGATGACACGCTGTCGAGTGTGCGCGCCAAAACGAGCACACGCGTAGCCAGCGCCATTGCGACCGCTGCGGCCATCAATGACAGCAGCGAACTCACGGGTGTGACCGCCAAGGCCATCCCCGTCAAGGTGGAAGGCAGTGTCACCAGCCGAGACAAACCAATTGCCGAAGGCGAATACTCATTGTTCATCAACGGGCAAAACGTGCCCGTGGCCATGACCACTGATCAAACCGATTCACAGCGCCGCGAGGCCGTGGTCAATGCCATCCACAGAAATGCCGGTTTGACCGGTGTGGATGGTGTGGACAACGGTGCGGGTGGCATCACCCTCACCGCGGTGGACGGTCGCAACGTGTCGATTTGGTTCGACAGCGAGTTGGTCAACGCCGGCAGCTTTGGCCTGGGGTTTGGCACCGGATCGAACAATCCCCCTGGAGTGACTGGTATTGCCGGTGCTGAGGTGACCTCTGATGGAGCCCACACAGCCTACGCTTCGATTGCCCTGGAGTCCACCAAAGCCATCACCGTGGAGCCGGGTGACAACGGTTTCACCTCCGATGGCGACTTTGTCAATCTAGGGTTTTCGCAAGGCACCTTTGGTGGTGAAGTGGACGAAGCCACCAGCAAAATGTCGCCTCCGCGCACCGGCCGTCTGGCTTTCCAGATCGGTGCCAATGAAGGGCAAAAAATCACCATCGACCTGGCCGACTTTGGCAAGGGCGGCCCCATCACCGGTGAGATCACGTGGGATGCGGATTTGGATCCGTTACCACCCGGCGCAGCGATCCCAGACGCGGTGCAAGGTGGCCCTAATTTGATGGGCAAGCCTTTGACGCGCACCTTCATCAGCTCCAGCGAAGCCGCGCAAGACGTGCTTAAAAAGCTCGATGTGGCAATGGACAGGGTCAACCAAACCCGTGCCACCATGGGTGCGGTGATGAACCGGTTGGACCACGTGATCAACAACTTGACCAATGTGTCGATGAACTTGTCGGGCTCACGCAGCCAGATCGAGGACGCCGACTACGCCATGGCCAGCACGGAGCTGGCCAAGACGCAAATCATGCAGCAGGCTGCCACGGCGGTGCTTGCGCAGGCCAATACCAGCCAGCAATCGGTTTTGAAGCTGTTGCAAGGTTAACGCGGTATCCTCTGATCAGTCCATGACTTGACCCTGGAGGATACGCAGTGCCTGACAAGACCCCTGAACCTGGCGTTGGCGTCTATGTGACGGGGCCCAATTGCTGGAAGTGTCATTACTTTGCCGTGAGTTGGGACCACACCAAGCCGTATGCCTGCCATTTGATGGGTTTTAAGAGCCGTCTGTTGCCCGCCCTGGAGGTGCTGCGCAACGATGGAGCGGCATGTCTGGGTTTTACTGAGAAAAAAAAGCGCCCTATTCCCCCGGTGCTGGCTGCCAAACCCGAAGCCAATGCCACAGCCAAGCCCATGGGCACGCGCCGCAAGCCGGCTTCAACGCAAATGTGGGAAGCCTGAAGGCTTTGTCGACACATCCGCGATGTCGGCATTTCGTCTGAATACCCCGCAACAAATACATTAGTATTTACTTTTGGGTCTATTTGAAATTGAAAGGGTTGCATTAGAGGTTGGCACAACCCTTGCATAACAGTCTTACCTTAATAACAGGCTGTTCAAAGTGAATGCTTCTTCTGTCAACGCCATTCAAGCCGTCTGGTTGGACCCCTTCAGTCCACTGGCCGACGCCGATCGCGCGCAGCTTGATGCCGCTGGCATCAACTTGCAAACCGTCTCCACCTTGGGCGACCTGCACGTGGCCTTGCGCCGTGCCCATGTGTTGATCATCCGCTTGGGTGACAACGCGGAGCTGTTGGGCGAAGTGCAAACCTTGATTGGCCAGCTAGGACACCGTGTCCCCGTGATTTGCCGTGTTGAGCGTCGCCGCATGGAAGTGGCTGTTGACGCCATGCGCCTGGGTGCTTTGCATGTGCTGCCCGCCGACGAATGGAATACCCGGTTGTGGGCCGATGCCGTCGCAGCCTTGCAGGTCAACACCCAAGCCCCACGCAGCTTTGTGTTTGTCGACCCCGTGAGCCAACAATTGTTGGCCTTGGCCCAACGCGTGGCACAAACCGAGGTCACCGCCTTGTTGGTTGGCCCAACGGGCGCTGGCAAAGAAGTTTTGGCCCGGGTGCTGCATGAAGCCTCACCCCGTGCCAAAGGCCCGTTTGTGGCCCTCAATTGCGCGGCTTTGCCCGAGCACTTGATCGAAGACATGTTGTTTGGCCATGAAAAGGGTGCCTTCACCGGTGCGCACAAAGAACACAAAGGTTTGTTCGAGCAAGCCCATGGCGGCACCGTGTTTTTGGATGAAATTGGCGAAATGCCCATCCATTTGCAAGCCAAGCTGCTGCGCGTGTTGCAAGAGAAAAAGCTCAACCGCTTGGGCGGTGAGGCCATCATCGATCTGGATGTGCGCTTGATAGCCGCCACCAACAAAGATCTGCGCGCCGCCATCGATGCGCGCGAGTTCCGCGAAGACCTGTACTTTCGCATCAGCACCTTCCGTTTGCGCATTCAACCCTTGCGCGAGCGCATGGGCGACATCTTGCCCTTGGTGGCGCAATCCTTGGCGCGCCATGCCAAAGGCGGCGTGCCCTTGTCGGTGGAGCCCGAGGCCCAGAGCCTGCTGCTGCAATACCCGTGGCCAGGCAATGTGCGAGAACTTGAAAATGTGGTCCAGCGCGCCGTGGTGCTGTGCACCGGCCGCATCATCACGCCAGCCCATTTGATGTTTGATGAAGTATCAACACCCGAGCAAAGCATGGGTTTGCCAGAAGCTCAGGCCAATGCGGCGCAAGCAGCGGACATGTTGACGCCTTTGTTTGCGCCTTCCACGCCTGTGGCGACACCTTTGGCCACAGCCTTTGGGTCCTTTCAAAGTGCCCCCGGTCATACCGTGGCCGATGTGGCCAGCGCCATGATGTCGGGCGCGGTGGCTCAACAAAGTGCAGCCATCCCCACATGGGCGATGCCCAGCCAGCCTGTGAACCCAATGGCCAGTGCGCCAGCAAATTGTTTCAATGGTGCGGAAAACATCCAATTGTCGCTGGACGGCTTGGATCTGCAACACGCGGTCAAGGCCAGTGAGCACCAAATGATCATGACAGCCATCCAAACCACCGAAAGCCGTCTGGAAGCCGCCCGCAAGCTGGGCATCAGCCCCCGCACCCTGCGCTACAAGCTGGCGCAACTGCGCGAGCGCGGCATGCATTTGGCTTTTGCCGATTGAAGGGGTAAAACATGATTGATCGCACATCCGCCACCAATATCCAGTCCATGCTGCAGACCATCCGTGCCTACCAAGCGCAGGCCAGTGGCCAGACCCAAAAAACCGAAGACACGGTGGCCCCCAAAGGCACACCCAGTTTCACCGACTCGGTCAAAAGCCTGATTGAAAAAGTCAACGACACCCAGGTGCAGTCGACCCGTTTGCAAGAGGCCTATCAGCGTGGCGACGACGTTCCCTTGACCGATGTGGTTTTGGGCATGCAAAAGTCATCGCTGTCTTTTGAGGCCACCTTGCAGGTGCGCAACAAAGTGGTCAAAGCGTACGAAGAAATCCTCAACATGCCGGTCTGAATTTAAGAGAAACCCATGGCAACAGCAACGATGAATACCGCGCTCACCGCGCCAGGCACACCTCCCGCAGCGGGCGGCAATGAAAACCCTGCACCGGCGCGAAGCAGCGAAACCGGCTTGGCGCCCGTGCGCAGCAACGACATCACCCGCGGTGCGGCCAGCACCGCACTGACCGACCCGATGGGCGTGGTGCGCGACATGATGCGCCAACCCACCGTGCGCAAGGTGCTGCCCCTGGCGGTGATTTTGCTGGTGGTGGCCGCCTTTGGTTTGGCCTCCTTGTCGATGAAAGCCCCGCCCTATCGCCCGCTGACCATGATGCTGTCGGAAGCCGACAAACAAGTGGCCTTGGAAGCCTTGAAAACGGCCGACTTCAAGCCCGAAATTGACATCAACACCGGCCAAATCACCGTGCCGGCAGCGCGCTTTCACGAAGCAAAAATGTTGATTGCCTCCAAAGGCCTGCCGCGCAACGACCAGCAAGGCATTGAAGGCCTCAAAGACATGCCCGCCATGACCACCAGCCAGTTCATGGAGCAGGTGCGCTACAACAACGCCATGGAGCAAGAACTGTCACGCAGCATTGCCCAAATTGCCGGCATCAAAAGCGCCCGTGTTCATTTGGCCTCGCCCAAACAAAGTGTGTTTGTGCGCGACCGCGTGCCGACCAAGGCCTCGGTCATCATCACCCGCGCGCCGGGTCGCGCTGTGTCGGCGGCCAACGTGACGGCCATCATCCAGCTGGTTTCGGCCAGCGTGCCCTATTTGGCCCCTGAAAACGTGTCGGTGGTGGATAACTTTGGCACCTTGATGAATGAAATGCTGGTTGAGCAGCCCTTGGGGCTGACATCGGCCCAGTTGCAGCAAAAGCAACAAATGGAAGATCTGTACCGCACCCGCTTGGTCCAGTTGCTCGCACCCATTGTGGGCGAGTCGAATGTGAGCGCCCAGGTCAGCATGACCCTGGACTTCAACCAAAACGAAATCACCACCGAAGACTTTGACCAGCGCAAAGAGGGCTCCAAAACCCGTTCTGAGTTGTATGTGGAAGACCGCAACACCATGCGTGACGCGATTGGCATCCCAGGCTCGCTCAGCAACACGCCGCCCGTGCCCAACATCAACCCAGCGGCATCGGGTGACAACAACCCCGATCCGACCAAAGGTCAATCCGAAAAAGGCGTGCAAGTCACCGCCCGCAGCACCAAAAACTATGAGCTGGACCGCCAAGTTCGCCACACCAAAACCGCCATGGGCAGCGTCCAGCGCCTGGGTGTGGGTGTGTTGATCAACGAGCGTCCCATTCCCGCTGGCATGAAGCTAGAAAAAGCCGCCGACGGTTCAACCCCCACCACCATTCCCTACACCCAAGAAGAGTTGGAGCGTTTGAACCAATTGGTGCGCGGTGCCGTGGGCTTCAAAGAAGACCGTGGCGACGTGGTCACGGTGGTGTCCACCCGCTTCGAGCCGCAAGTCGACCTCGACGCCGTGCCTTGGTACAAAGACGAATCGGTTGCCGGCATGGCCAACAGCGCTGTGGTGGCCTTGTTGTTCCTGTTGTTCCTGTTCTTGGTGGTGCGCCCCATGGTGCGCAAGCTCACCACGCCTGATTTTGATCCCGCCGTGATTGCATCCGCTGCTGCCGATGCGGCAGCCCGAGAGGCCTCTGCCGGTGAACGACTCAAGGCCGAACGCATTGCGATTGCCGTGGCCGAAGCCGCCGCCAAAGCGGTGTCAGACAAAGCCGCCGTCGAAGCAGAAGCCGAAGCCAAAGCCAAAGAACAGTCCGAAGCCTTGGCCGCCGCACAAGAAAAAGTGGCCGAGTTGAGCGCCAAGGTGGAAACCATGGAAGAGCCGCCGCAAGAGATCGAAATCCAAGAAGGCGAGAGCCTGGAGGAGATCAAGGCGCGCATGTCCAGCCTCAAGCCCAAAAAGCCCACCATCTCGGCCGATATGCTCAACACCGCCAACACCTACGACGACAAAGTGGCCCTGATCCGCATGATCGTCTCCGATGACTCCACCCGTGTGGCGGGTGTGCTCAAAAACATGATTCAATCGTGATCTGAACAAGAGACTGCAGGACAGCAACATGGCCGACGATAAAAACCCCTTGGACCGCGCCAACTGGACGCCCAAATTGCGTGCCGAAATGGAGGCCATGACCAGCACCCAACGCGCCGCCGTGCTCATGCTGTTGCTCGGCGAAGACCAAGCGGCCAACATCATCAAATACCTCAACCCCAAAGAGGTGCAAGCCCTGGGGGCAGCCATGGTGGCTGCGGCGGACCTGTCCCAGGAGGCGGTCAATGTGGTGTTGGACGAATTTGTCGAGATGCTGAAAAACCAAACCAGCTTGAGCTTGGGCAACTCCGACTACGTGGAAAAAGTCATGCGCCGCGCCCTGGGCGACGACAAAGCCAATTCGGTGCTCAACCGCATCATGCCCGGTCAAGGCACCAAGGGCTTGGACATTTTGAGTTGGATGGACGCGCGCGGCATTGCCGACATGATCCGCACCGAGCACCCACAGGTGATTGCCATCATCTTGTCCTTGCTCGATGGTGTGGTGGCGGCCGAGGTGTTGATCTTTTTGCCCGCTGAAGTGCGCCCCGAGGTGATTCAGCGCGTGGCCACCTTGGACACGGTGCAACCCGCGGCCATGGCTGAGCTCGAGTCCATCATGAAGCAGCAATTCTCCAAGAGTGCTTCACAACAATCGTCGAGCTTTGGCGGCATCATGGCAGCGGCCAAGATCATGAATTTGACCAAGACCGAGTTGGAGTCTTCCATCATGCAAGGCCTGGGTGACATCGATCCCGATTTGATGATGAAAATCCAAGACCAAATGTTCACCTTTGAAAATTTGGCTTCGGTGGACAACAAAGGTGTTCAGGTGCTCATGCGCGCGGTCGAACCCGATTTGCTCATGACCGCCCTCAAAGGGGCCAGCGAAGAGGTCGCCAACCGTTTTTACGACAACATGTCCGAGCGCGCCCGTGGCATGTTCAAAGACGACATGGAAGCCAAAGGACCGGTGCGTTTGTCCGATGTGGAAGAGGCGCAAAAGAAAATCATGCGCCAAGCGCGCAAGCTGTCCGACTCGGGCGAGCTGATGCTGGGGGGCGCCGATTTTGTTTAAGCCTGACTCACTGGCGCCCACACACGCTTGGCAGGGCGACCCCTTGTTGTCCTCAGCGTCTAAAGATGGCGGCTTTTTGTCTGCCGATTGGACGGCCGTGCCCAAAGTGGGCTTCGAGCGCGTGGTGATTCGCCAACTCGAGGAGCATCCGTCAGCACGGGTGTTTGACGATTCGGTGGGCTTTGAGTTGGCTGACTACGAGCGCCGGCCCAAAGCTGTCACGCAGCCGGTGGCTGCAACGCCAGATTTCACGGTCGATGCCAAGCCACCCGCCACCCTCGACAGCGCTGCCGAAAGCGACGCCGTTGCTGCACCCAGTGAGGCGACCGGGTTGGCCGTTGCCGATGGCGGCGCAGAAGACGCCCACCCAGATCTGTCCATGGCCCAAACACCAGAACCCAGCCCGTCGGTGCAGTCGCCAAATGAAAACGATGGCCAGGCTGCGGCCGATGCGGCCCAGACCGATCCGGCCATGTTGGCGCAGTTGCGCGAGCAAGCTTTTCAAGAAGGCATGGCCCAAGGCTTGGACCAGGGGCACAGCCAAGGTTTAACCCAGGGGCAAGCCGAGGGCGAAGCGCTGGGCCGTGCCCAAGGCGAAGCCGAGGGTGAAGCGCGTGGCGTGGCTTTGGGTTTGCAGCAAGCCGAGGAAGCCCAAGCGCCGCAAATGCAAGCCCTGCAAGAACAAATGCAAGCCCAACTCGATCCTGAATTGGCCTTGCTTCGCGAGGTGACACAGCGCTTACAAGCATTGGTGGAAAACCCCCAAGACCTGTACGAACCCCTCAAACGCTTGGCCTTGCATGTGGCCGAACAATTGGTCTTGGCCGAGTTGACTTTGTCGGGCAGCGCCATTGAGCGCTTGGTGCAACGCTGTTTGGACGAGTTGGACCTGCATGGCCAGGGCTTGGTGACCATCGAGCTCAACCCCCAAGACAAAGCCCGGCTGGAAGAAAAAGCGGGCGACATGGTGAAGAACATTCAACTGCACGGACTCGCCCAACTCAAGCCAGGCAGCGTGCGCGTGTTGGCCAACGACACCCAAGTGGAAGACCTGGTGCAAACGCGTTTGCAAGCCCTGGCCAACAGCTTGTTGGGCCAGCCCGAAGCTTGGCGTGAGCAATCTTCGTTTTTCAAACAACCCCTGTCGCAACGCGACACCGAGGTGACAGACGCCGCACCGCGCGAGGTGGTGGACCCGCGCCAAGTGGTGGATGCGCGCAAGTTGGGAGACATTCAACATGGTTGACCTGGTCAATGTGTTGTTGCGCGGCTTGATGTGCATCGCCTTCATCATGTGGGTGGTGCGCCCCATGCTCATGACCTTTAGCCGGCGCGAGTTGGACCAGGCCGAAATCGAAGAAACCGCCCAAATGGCCATCACCTCGGCCTTTCAAGCCTACAGCAACAACACCACCAACTATTACGACGACCCGCAGTTGGCTGTGTTCATGGCGCAAAACCCTGATTTGCACATCCCCACCAATGAAGAGATGGCCCAGCGCCAAAAAGCCGCATTGGAGCAGGCCCAGGCCGATGAAGCCGCCGCTCAGCTGGCTGCCGCCAATCCCGTGGCAGAGCTGGCCGCCACCGAAGGCCCCACTGAAGGTGCCAGCGCTGACGTCGCCACCGATGTCAAGCCGGTCAGTCCCGATGGCTTGTCTACCGACGCCACCGCAGTGGCCGTGGCAGATGTTTTCCAAGAGGACGATGAAGCCGAGACCTTGGAGCAAATGCGCGAGCGCGTGAAGCTGGAAAACAAGCAGAAAAAACCCACCATCCCGCCCGAATTGCTGCAAAACGCCAACAGCTATGAGGACCAATTGATGGTGGTGCGCATGATCGTCGATCAAGAGCAAAGCCGGGTAGCATCGGTGATTCGCAACATGATTCAGGTGAAGTGATGGCGCGCATCGTGGAGTTTGATACCGAGGTGACCCGCAGCATGGCCCAGTTGCGTGCGCCCGAGCCGCAACGCAGCGGCACCTTGGTGCGCTTGGTCGGTCTGACATTGGAGACCCGCGGCATCATGGCCCCTTTGGGTGCATGTTGCGAGGTGCTGGGCCGCCACGGCCACCGGGTGGAAGCCGAGGTGGTGGGCTTCAATGACAAAACATTATTTTTAATGCCCTTCAGCGAGCCCACGGGCGTGGGCCCGGGAGACGTGGTGCGGGTGGTCAGCCATTCCTCCAACGTCAAGCTGGGATCGGCATTGCTGGGGCGCGTGATCGACGGCCGTGGCGATCCCTTGGATGGGCTGCCCGCGCCAGAATGCCACGACACCCTGAGTTTGCTGGGACGACCACTCAACCCCATGGAGCGTGGCCCGATAGACAAAGTGCTGGATGTGGGTGTCAAGGCCATCAATGGCATGCTCACCATGGGGCGTGGTCAGCGCATTGGTTTGGTGGCGGGCTCTGGCGTTGGCAAGAGTGTGTTGCTGGGCATGCTCACCCGGTTTACCAAAGCCGATGTGGTGGTGATTGGTTTGATTGGTGAGCGTGGCCGAGAAGTGCAGGCCTTCATCAGCGAATCGCTGGGCAAAGAGGGTTTGGCCAAATCGGTGGTGGTGGCGTCGCCTGCCAATGTGTCGCCGGTGCTGCGCCTCAAAGCCACCCACATGACCCATGTGATTGCCGAATATTTTCGCGACCAAGGCCTGAATGTCTTGATGTTGGTCGACAGCCTCACGCGCGTGGCCCATGCCCAGCGTGAAATTGGTTTGGCCATTGGCGAGCCACCCACGGCCAAGGGATACCCGCCATCGGTGTTTGCCTTGCTGCCGAATTTGATTGAACGCGCCGGTGTGGGCCGCCACGGTGTGGGCTCGATCACCGCGATTTACACCGTTTTGGCCGAAGGCGACGATGCTTCAGACCCCATTGTCGACATTGCCCGGGCCTCCCTGGATGGCCAGGTCATGTTGTCGCGCAAATTGGCCGACGCGGCGCATTACCCAGCGATTGACTTGACCGGATCGATATCGCGGATCATGCAAAGTTTGCTCGACCCCAATGACCTCAAGCAAGCCAATCGTTTTCGCCGCATGTGGACGCTTTACCAGCAAAACCTGGACTTGATCCAGGTGGGCGCTTACGAGCGCGGCACCAACCCAGAACTGGACGACGCCATCCGCTTGCACGACCGCATGGTGTCTTTTTTGCAGCAAGACATGCACATCGACCAAGACTATGAAAGCACGCGCACTGAACTGCGCGCATTATTGGAATCATGAAAGCCCGTGCCGCCTGGCCTTTGTTGGCCCAAAAAGCCGAAGATGCTGTCAACGCCACCATGGTGGAGTTGGTGGCATCGCGCAAACGCATTGAGCATTTGCAAGTCAGCCGCGCTCGCATGCAAAACTTGTACGAAGACTACAAGCGCCGCGCGATGCAAGCGCAGGAAAAGCTGCACACCATGGTCGAGACCATCAGTTACCGCCATTACATGCTGCAACTGCAAGGATTGGTGCAGCGGGTGGATAAGGATTTGCAATTGGCATTCCATGACCAGCAGCAGATCAAAAGCAAATTGCTCAAAGCCGAGCAACACCTGATGCGCATGAAGTCTTTGGTTGAACGTGATTTGGAAGCCATTCGAAAGCACAACCGGGTGCAAGACCAAAAGCAAATGGACGCTTTGGGCCTGACGCTGTTCAATCTGCGCTCTTGACCCAGCCCGCTTGCAGCCAGTGCCAATGGCGCGGGTTGAAAGCCCAGGGGATCATGCGCCCTGGCGTTTGCGGTGGTAAAACTTCGGCGGTGAGGTGGTCCAGCCACTCACCCTCAGCGCCGACGGATGCCAACAGGTGCTGCGCCCATGCACTGTGTGTGAGGGCGCGCCCTGCATGCACCACGCCGCTGGTGCTGCGTTCAAACGCCAGTGACATGGCGCCATTGATCGCGGGGGGATGGGTGCGCACACGGCCCGAGTAGGCGTCGTGCACGCTGCCCCAGGGGTGGCCGCGCAGGCCATGGTGCAGTTGGCGCAAGCGCTCTTGGGCCGCATCGGTGTTGCCAAAACGATAGCGCAGTTGTCCCAGCAGATTGTCAAACCATACGCAGGCCTGTGGGTTCTGGGCCAGCAAGTCGGGCAATTGGGCGATGGCGTCGCAGCGGTGGTAGCGCAGTGCCACGCCATGCGCGCGCAAATGCTTGGCGTGTCTGGAGCGAAACCAAAGCCCGGCCAGGGGGTCGATGTCATAGGCATCAATGCGGTCAAAACGCCGCAAGAAGGCGGGCGGCATCATCCACCCCGCACTCGCGCCGATCAACAGCAAATGACGCCGCTGGGGGTGGATGCCATCCAGATAGGCTGCCAGTGCCTGCGCCGTGGCAAGCCAGCGATGGCGCGATTGAAGGGCATGCAGGTGCCAGATCAGCCCGCCCGTGCCACCGGCATGCCAAGCCTCGCTCAGCCAAGTCAAACCAAACTTGCTCGACTCAGTGGGCACACACCGCCTTCAAAATGTTGGTCATCGGGGTGTTCGGCGGCACGCCCATCCAGTCTTGGAACACGCCTTCGCTCACCAGGACTTCGCCAGATAGCCTGGCCCCACTGTGAAACGACACGGTAAGGGCGCGCACCCGTTTGTCTTTGCAGTCGAATTCCATTTGCGCCCGGGTGGACTTGAAGCTTTGGCCTTGCTTGTTTTTTTGGGCGTCGCGGTAATCGAGCATGGTCCAGGCACGGCGTCGATCACCTTGGTGCTCAATGGATGCGCTGTCATAGTAATAAATGCCTAAATCGTGCAAGCCTGCAGAGTTCCAAGTGGCCGCATGCGCCACTGTGCCCAAGAGCAGGAGCGACAACATAACAAAGTGTCTGGAACGGTTCATGCTTAGATGATAACGCTGGACCTGTCGTGTCAAAAAATTGGCACGCCTTTGAATCATTTGGTATTCATCAACATCTGTTTTATCTGGACACACATCAATGCAAGCCACCGATTGGTTTCAATATGCTTTCAGCGCTGTCGTGGTTTTCGCCACCTTGGGCGCTGTGTTGTGGGTTTTGGTGCGCCGCAAAAATGCGTTTGCGCCCAAAGACCAAGGCCGCAAGATTCAATTGCTTGAAACCATGCCTTTGAGCCTCAAGCACAAGCTGATGCTGGTGCAGGTGGACAACCAAATGGTTTTGCTCAGCGTCAACCCACAAGATATCCAGACCTTGCACGCTTGGCAGCCTCAGGCCAGCACGGAGTCCAGCGCCGCCACCCCCACTGCACCCGCCATCGATTTTCGGTCGGTGATGCAGTCCAAACTGTGAGAGCCCCATGCGCAAAAACACCCTGATCACGGTTTTGTTGTTGGTGGGCTTGTTGGTGCTCGCACCTTGGGCGCAGGCCCAGGGCATTCCCATGTTCAATGTCAGCAATGCCAAAGGCGGTCAGCAGTACAGCTTGACCTTGCAGTTGTTGGCCTTGATGACCACATTGACGCTGTTGCCGTCCATGTTGCTGATGATGACCTCGTTTGTGCGCATCATCATCGTGTTGTCGCTGCTGCGCCAAGCCCTGGGCACCGGCCAGACACCACCCAATATGGTGTTGGTGGGTTTGTCGCTGTTTCTCACCTTGTTCATCATGTCGCCGGTGTTTGACAACATTTACCAAAATGCCTTGTTGCCCTACATGAACGGCAGCATGCCGTTTGAAAAAGCCTTGGCCTTGGCCGAAGCCCCGGTGCGCAACTTCATGACGATGCAAACGCGTGAAGACGACATCACGATGTTCATGCAAATTGCGCAGAAAAAAGAAGTGGTCAGTGTCGCTGAAGTGCCCTTCACCACCTTGATGCCCGCCTTCATCACGTCTGAGCTGAAAAGCGCGTTCACCATTGGCTTCATGATCTATATCCCGTTTGTGGTGATCGATTTGATTGTGGCCAGCGTGCTGATGTCGATGGGCATGATGATGCTCTCGCCCATGATCATTTCGATGCCCTTCAAGCTGATGCTGTTTGTGTTGGTGGATGGCTGGACTTTGCTGATGGGTTCATTGGCATCGAGTTTCATTTTTAAATAAGGATCGCACCATGTTGGATACCGCTTTGGTAGTGGATTTGGGCCGCCAAGCCCTGTGGATGACCATGCTCATCTCGGCGCCGATTTTGGGCATTGGGTTGCTCGTCGGTTTGACGGTGGGTATTTTTCAAGCGGCCACATCGATCAACGAGCAGACTTTGAGCTTCATCCCCAAGTTGGTGGCCATGGCGGTGACCATGGCTGTGGCTGGTGGCTGGATGATCAACACCTTGGTGGACTACACCCGGGTGTTGTTTGGTCGCATCCCCACCTTGTTTGGTTGAGCGCAGACCATGAACCTGGAGATGCTCAACCTGTTGGACAAGTTTTATGCCTTGATCTGGCCCTTGTTGCGCATCACTGCTTTTTTGGCTTTTGCATCCATTTTTTCCATCCGGGCCGTCAACTTGCGCATTCGCATGGTGTTGTCCTTGGCGTTTGCTTTTTTCATTTCGATGCAAATCGACATCCCCGTCATCGACCCCCTCACGGGCCCAGGGCTGGCAGAAATTTTTAACCAAGTGTTCATTGGTTTTGCCATGGGCATGATCATGCAAATCGCCACCGCGGGTGTGGTGGTGGCGGGCCAAGTGGTGTCGGGCTCCATGGGTTTGACCATGGCCACCTTGATCGACCCCAATGTGGGCAACGTGCCGGTCATCTCGGGCTTGTTCAATGTCTTGGGCACTTTGTTGTTTCTGGCCATGGGTGGCCATTTGATTGTGTTTGGCATTTTGTTGGACTCGTTTAACGTGTTTCCGATTGGCAAGAGCCTAATGACCCAAGACGTCTACGGCAAGATGTTGGCTTGGAGTGCCATGATGTTTTTGGCTTCGGTGCTGATTGCCTTGCCGGTGTTGATGACCTTGCTGTTTGTCAACGTGGGCCTGGGCTTTGTGACCC
>Ga0209442_1000753_pt1 | contig 18787 bp, 19 predicted proteins | sample LauGreSBDMM110DD_2_FD_187565 | JGI IMG/M metagenome (GOLD analysis project Ga0209442, IMG submission 187565) | Freshwater lake microbial communities from Lake Michigan, USA - Sp13.BD.MM110.DD (SPAdes) (version 2) | ecosystem: Environmental > Aquatic > Freshwater > Lake | place: Lake Michigan...
CCTGAGCCACTTAGAGAGCGCCACGCTTCACTCGCCGAAACGTTGCAGATCGCGCGCGCCGCGCTCGTCGCTGGTGACGCACCCGCCGCACTCGCCGCGCTGGTAAGCGAGCGAGCGAAGGGCCGACCGATCAGCCACCTCACTGGCACGCGCGGCTTCCGTGCGCTCGAACTTCTCGTCACCCCCGACGTGCTTGACCCGCGGCCAGAAACAGAGCTCGTTGTAGAGACGGCGCTTGCCTACCTTGCGGATCGCGTCGCGGCGGCGCGCGCGCTCGGTCGTGCACCGCAACCGCTGAACGCGGCGGAGATCGGCACGGGGAGCGGCGCGATTGCTATTGCCATTGCATCGGAATCACCAGCGCCGCTTCGGCTCACCGCAACCGATATCTCTGGCGAGGCGCTCGCCGTTGCGCGTGCCAATGCACTACGCGCCGGTGTTGCCTCGCGCATCACCTTCCTCCACGGCGATCTTGCCGAACCACTCCTCGCCGCTCGTGCCCCAGGCGACCCGGCGCACCTTGATCTCCTTCTCGCCAACCTCCCTTATGTGCCGAGCGACGAGGTGGACGCGGCGCGCAGCGCGATCGGATTCCAGCGCGGCGCAGAGAGCGATCCAGCACCGAGAGACCTCTCGCAAATCTCGATTGCCGCTGAGCCGCGCCTTGCGCTGGACGGCGGGAGCGATGGCCTTGAGTGCATTCGCCGCCTGATCGCCGAACTGCCGAGACTCTTGCGTCCAGGAGCCGCAGCGATCTTGGAGTTTGGGGACGGTCAGGCGGACGCAGTGAGCGCGCTTGTTGGCGGGCTCGGCCTTGGTTGGCGCGTCAGCATCCGCGGCGATCTCTCCGGGCGCGCGCGCGTCGCGGAGATTCGGCGCAGCGGATAGGTTAGTCAGATGAGCGACACGCCAATCAAGCTACTCGTGATGGACCTTGATGGAACGCTGCTCCCCCATGGCGGCGTGATCTCCGAGCGCACCATCGCCGCTATTGGTGCCGCGCGTGAACTCGGCGTGATCACCACCATCTCCTCTGGCCGAAACATCCCAAGCTTTATTGAGTATGCGCGCACCGCGGGCGTCAACGGACCGCTCATTGGAATGCAAGGAGCGATCGCGCGAGAACTGCCAAAGCCGGGCGAAGTTGGAAGTGGCGCACTGCTGCGACACGTTCCATTCGCCTCAACGCTCGCCGCACGCGCGGTTGAGTGGTGTCGACAGAATGATCTCTGGGGGCACGCGGTCATTCAAGACGACTACGCCTTTGATGCAACAGACCCGCACTACGAAACGTATAAAGGGTGGCTTGCTGGCAACCCTGCTGAGCGCCTCCACTCCATTAAAGATCTTGCGCACCATCTCAAGCAAGAGCCGCAGGAGATCTCAAAGGTTGTTGCACATGCCCCAGCAGGTCATCCAGAGGCGGTGCTCATGCGCGCACGTGAAGCCTTTGGCGGAGAGCTCGACATCACGATCAGCCACCCTGAATACCTGGAGTTCACCGCACCTGGCGTCAATAAGGGGGCAGCACTTGAGTGGCTCGCGGCGCGCCTCAACATCCCACTGGTCGCAACTATGGCGATTGGTGACCAGCACAACGACCTTGAGATGCTGCTCGCTGCTGGCCACGGCGTGGCAATGCACGGCGCCCCTGAGGCGGTCCAGCGTGCTGCACGGTACCTCGCCCCGCCGAGCGAAGAGGACGGCGCAGCGCGCATGATTGAGCGCCTCATTCTTGGTTTGGACGGAGAATAGGGCCATGAACAGCAGGAGAACTCCGGAAGAGATCCAGGCGCAGCGTGATCCGCGGGCGGATCAGAGCCTGCGTGCAGTTGACCCCGCGCTCAATGCAATCCTTGAGCGCGAAGCGGTGCGTCAGCGCGATCACATTGAGCTGATCGCGTCAGAGAATTACGCCTACGCCGCAGTGCGTGAAGCTCAAGGAACAATTCTCACCAATAAATATGCAGAGGGATATCCTGGAAAGCGTTACTACGCAGGGTGTGAACACATTGACTCCGTTGAAGATCTCGCCCGCACCCGCGCGCTCGCACTATTCCCCGGAAGTGAACACGTCAATGTGCAGCCACACTCAGGAGCTTCGGCAAACATCGCAGCGTTCGACACCTTGATGAAGCCAGGCGATCCGTTCGTTGCCATGAGCCTTTCGCAGGGCGGCCACCTTTCGCACGGCGCCTCCGTCAACGTCTCCGGGAAGTGGTTCACACCGCACTTTTATGGCGTTCGTGCGGACGACGGTCTGATTGATTGGGAGGGGGTTGAGCGCGCAGTTGCCGAAGCGAAGCCGAAGGTGCTGATCGCTGGCGCATCCGCCTACCCACGCACACTTGACTTCAAACGCTTCGCTGAGATCGCCCATGCCGCTGGAGCAAAGCTGATGGTGGATATGGCGCACATCTCGGGTGTGATTGCGGCGGGCCTCCACCCATCACCATTCCCGCACGCAGACATTGTCACTAGCACCACGCATAAGACACTGCGCGGCCCGCGCGGTGGGATCGCCTTCGGTCGCGGCACAGATGGCGCCGCAATTGATAAGAGCGTCTTCCCAGGGAGCCAAGGCGGACCACTGATGCACGTGATCGGCGCAAAGGCGGTTGCCTTCTCACTCGCCCTTGAACCTGAGTTCCGCAGCTACATGAAGCGCACACTTGAAAACGCGCAGGTGCTCGCCGCCGCACTGAAGTCAAACGGATTCGGCGTGGTGACAGGCGGAACAGATAACCACCTCATCCTCTGCGACGTCACACCACTCGGTGTCACTGGGAAAGAGGCTACTGCCGCGCTAGAGACGGCGGGGATCACCATCAACAAGAACAGCATCCCGGGCGAGACGCGTTCACCAATGGTGACGAGTGGTGTTCGTTACGGCACACCAGCAGCCACCACGCGCGGCATGGGTCCTGCGGAGATGGAACAGATCGCCGTCTGGTCAGCGGAAGCGATCGCGCGACGCGAAGATCCTGCAGCACTTGAGCGCATTGAGGCAGAGGTGATCAAGATGGCGAGCGCCTTCCCAGTTCCAGGATCCGACGCATCAGCACTTGCGGCGGCGGGAGACAAGCAGCGGTGATCGTTCTCTTCGTCGTTGTCGCCGCGGTACTGACGTCGCTCGGCACGCAGTTCATGCGCAAGGTTGCGCTTCGCTTCAACATCGCCGATCACCCGAATGAGCGACGCATCAACATGCAGCCTGTTCCACGCGCCGGTGGCCTCTCCGTTGCAGTCGTCTTCACACTTGTTGGCGGCGCGCTCATCCTTCTCGCACCACAACTCCAGATCAGTCCGGGGAGTGGCGCAGAGAGACTTACCGATCAAGGAGCCGCAGCGCTACTCGGTGGAACGCTGATCGCCGGCGTCATTGGATTTATTGATGATCGATTTGATCTGCGCGCGCGATGGCAGATCCTTGGTCAGCTGCTGATCTCACTGATCCCTATTACATTCGGACTACGCATCCTCTTCGTTTCAAATCCGATTGGTGCAGGAGTCCTACTCTTTCCGGATGCGCTTGCGCTTGGCGTGACGATCTTCTGGACGCTTGGCATGCAGAACAGCATGAACTTTATTGATGGGCTGGACGGGCTCTCTGGCGGTATCTCGCTCCTCGCGGCGGTGACACTCGGCCTGATCGCGCTCCCCACCTCGCCACTTCTTGCCGCACTCTGCTTCACGCTCGCCGGCGCGCTGGTGGGCTTCTTGCGCCACAACTTCCATCCCGCCTCCATCTATATGGGGACAAGTGGCATCCTTGCCGTTGCCTACGCCCTCGCCGTCCTCGCCATCCTTGGCACCGCAAAGGTTGCCGCCGCGCTGCTCATCCTCGGCGTCCCCATCATTGATGCCTTCTTCGTCATCCTTGGACGTCTCCTCGCCGGCCGCTCCCCCTACACGCCAGACAAGAGCCACATCCATCGCCGCCTCCTAGATAACGGCTTCTCGCATCGTTCGGCCGTCCTTGTCCTCTACGGCATCACCGCCCTCCTCTCGATCGGCGCCCTCCTCCTGACAGAGAGCGCCACCCTCTACGCCTTCGCTGGCCTCCTCGTGGTGCTCGGCGGGGTTGTCGTCTACCTCTCCCGTAGGGCAGAGGGGCTCTAATGAGCGAGCACGAAATCGAGAGCCCTCCGCTAGAATCCGATCGTCCAAACGAGCATGCAACAGGCACGGGGAGCCTCGGCAGCAAGAGTGCGTACTTCGCCCTCTTCTCGCAGATCGGCATCACCCTTCTGGTGGCGAATCTCGGGGGGGCGCTTCTCGGACGATGGGTGGATGGCCTGCTCAACAGCGGGCCGATCTTTCTGGTCGTTGGTTTCGTTGGCGGATTCGTCGTTGGGGCTCTCGGTGCGGCGCAGATCGTTGCGCGAGGGTTGAAGCAGTTCGAGGCACAGGATGTGATTGAAAAAGCGGCACGACTCGCGCGTAGACGCGCCGAGTCAGAAGACAAGGAGTTGAGATGACGGTGGCCGTAGCCCGAAAGAGCTCGACCAGGCGCACCCTACTCCTCGCCGCACTCGGCGTCATTCTCCTTGACGCATTCGCCATTGCAACGTTTGGCGGCGTTGGGCTGAATGGTTTCCCAGGAGACGTGATTAAGCTCGCGCTTGAACCGATTGTTCCACATAGCGTCATCAATCTCGGCAGCGAAGAGCATCACGTTGCAACACTCTTTGACTTTTATCCGTCGATCACTGGCTCCATCATCATGAGTTGGATCGTGATGGTGGTGGTGATCGTTCCGTTGATCCTCCTCACACGAAGCCTCAAAGAGATTCCTGGGAAGATTCAGAACGCGATGGAGTTCGCCATTGAAGGCCTCTCTGGATTCGCGATGGGGATCGGTGGTCCGGGCGCAAAGCCGTTCATCACCTTCTTCCTCGCCTGCTTCCTTTTCATCGCCGTCTCCAACTGGTCCGGTCTCATTCCAGGCGTTGGTCGAGTGCATGAGTTCCGCGCCCCAACGAGCGATGTGAATGTGACCGTTGGACTCGCACTCGTTGCCTTCGTCTACTTCCACTACCAAGGGATTCGCGCGCTTGGGATTGGCGGCTACCTTGGGAAGTTCTTCAGCCTGAAGAACGGTGGCATCGGCCTCTTCGTTGGCGTGCTTGAGTTCTTCCTGGAGTTGGTGAAGCCGGTAACGCTGGCGATGCGACTCTTCGGCAACATCTACGGTGGTGAACTTGCGCTCACTGTCATGACCACCATCACCCTCGCCTTCATCCCGATGGCCCTGTACGGTCTCGAGCTCTTCGTGGGCCTAATGCAGGGGATTATCTTCAGCGTGCTCGTCCTGGTCTTCACCATGCTTGCCATGGAGGGGCACCACGAAGAGGGGCACGATGAACATCACGAACCTGCAGTGGCAGGGGGGAGCTCCGCGGCGGGAGCAGAATCACAAGTTGCGGCACACTAGCCGTAGCTGAGCAGCAGCAGGCTGACCGAGCGGAATCGTTCGATCGGCAGCCGTAAGTAGGAGGTATCACAGATGGAACAGCTTCAGGCGGGCATCGCAGCCCTCGGCGTGATCGGGCCAGCCCTCGGCGTAGGCATTGCAACCGCCGCAGCGGCGAGTGCAATCGGTCGTAACCCAGAAGCTGCCGGAGCAATCCGCGGCGTCTTCATCATCGGTGCAGCGTTCGCAGAAGGCCTCGGCGTTCTTGCGATCGTGCTCGGCATCCTCTCACTCGTTCTCTAATTCGAGATAGTGCAGATCGTTGAGGCGCAGATGATTGATTTGATTCAGGGAGTGCTCGGAGCCTTTCCGTTCGCTGAGGCCGCCGCGGGCGAAGCCGAAGGTGCGGGACTCAGCTTCAACCTCTTCTGGATTTTGATCTCTGCGGCGAACTTTGCCTTCTTCATCATCGTGTTGCGCGCAGCGGCACTCGGCCCCATCACCAAGATGTTGGACGAGCGACGTGAGCGCATCGAGCGCGGACTTCGCGACGCGGCAGACGCCGCACTCGCAAAGAGCCGTGCTGAAGTTGCAGCAGACGCATCACTCGCAGAGGCGCGACGTGAATCCAACGAGATCCGCGCCAACGCTGATAAGGCGGCGGCGCAGATTCGCGATCAGCAGGTTGCAACGCTGAAGGCAGAACTGGACAAGATGCGTCACGACGCAGCGGCGGAGATTGAGGCGGCGCGCGTGAGCGCACTGGCGTCAATTAGAAGCGAAGTTGCAGACCTTGCGATCAGCGCGGCGACCAAGGTGGTCGGCGCCTCCATGGACGGCGACCGACAGCGCAAGCTTGTTGGCGAGTTCCTGGATGAGCAGCACGGGAAGAAGAACTGAACATGGATCGACCACTCGGTTCAGCACGACGCTACGCAGCGGCCCTCCTCTCCCTTGCGGGCGAAGGGGCTGCGGCGGAGACGATCGCGGCAGATCTTGACCGAGTGGCGGAGGTGGTGGCCACCCCGGGTGCACGCCTGATCCTGGATGACCCACGATCCCCCGTTGCGGCGCGCGTGAGCGCTGTTGAGGCGGCAGCTGGAGCACCAGTGAACCCAGCGGTGCACACACTGATGACGATGCTTGCCGGGCGCAGGCACCTTGGGGCGCTCCCGGCGATCGCCGAGGCGATGCACGAGGCGTTGGATGCACGGGACGGGATCTCCACTGCGCGCGTGAGCACACCTTCAGAGATTGGCGCGGAGGAGCGCAGCACGATTGAGGCGCAGGCGAAAGAGATCGCTGGTGGCGCAGTGCGCGTCACTTATGACATTGACCCAAGCCTTGTAGGGGGCGTCACGCTTCGCGTGGGCGACCTCCTGATTGATGGAAGCGTCAAAGGAAAGCTCGCGCGTATGCGTGAGCGCATCCTTTCGGCAGCCGGCTGAACCGGCGCAGCGCGTAGAGCAGCGAGGAGCAGAGAACCATGGCAATCAAGTCAGACGAGATCATTAGCATCCTGAAGTCGCAGATCGCGGGCTTTGATGGCAGCGCCGAGTCGCGCACCGTCGGCACGGTTGTTGAGGTCGGCGACGGCATTGCGCAGGTCTACGGACTCTCCGGCGCACTCTCGTCTGAACTTCTGGAGTTCCCTGGCGGCGTTGCTGGCATGGCACTCAACCTTGGCGAAGAGACGGTCGGCGCCGTGCTCCTTGGCGATGCGAAGAGCATCAAAGAGGGTGACACCGTCAAGACCACCGGCCGCGTTGTTGAAGTTCCGGTTGGACCGGAGCTGATCGGCCGCGTTGTTGATCCGCTCGGTCGTCCACTGGATGGCAAGGGCCCAATCAACGCAAAGAAGAGCCGCCCCGTTGAGCGCATTGCGCCGGGCGTGATCAGCCGCAAGTCGGTCACCACGCCAGTGCAGACTGGCATCAAGGCGGTTGACGCACTCATCCCAATCGGCCGCGGTCAGCGCGAGTTGATCATCGGCGACCGCCAGACTGGCAAGACCGCCGTTGCGATCGACACGATCATCAACCAGAAGGGGAAGGGCCTGATCTGCGTCTACGTTGCGATCGGCCAGAAGCTCTCCACCGTGCGCACCGTTGTCGCCATGTTGGAGAAGCAGGGGGCGATGGGCCACACCGTGGTCGTCGTCGCTGGCGCTGAAGACCCAGCACCACTGCAGTACCTTGCACCATTCGCCGGTTGTGCAATCGCCGAAGAGATCATGGAAGTTGGCGTCACCGTTGATGGCAAAGAGGTGCGCGACGCACTCTGCGTCTACGACGACCTCTCCAAGCACGCCGTGGCGTATCGCGAGATGGCGCTGCTGCTTCGTCGACCACCAGGACGCGAAGCGTACCCAGGCGACGTCTTCTATTTGCACAGCCGACTTCTTGAGCGCGCTGCGCGACTCTCGGATGATTTGGGTGGCGGTTCAATCACTGCGCTGCCAATTATTGAGACGCAGGCGGGTGACGTTTCGGCGTACATCCCAACCAACGTCATCTCCATCACAGACGGTCAGATCTTCCTTGAGACCGACCTCTTCAACGCGGGTCAGCGACCGGCGGTGAACGTTGGTATCTCCGTCTCGCGCGTCGGTTCCGCCGCGCAGACGAAGGCGATGAAGAAGGTCGCAGGTCCGTTGAAGCTTGACCTTGCGCAATACCGCGAACTCGCGGCATTCGCGCAGTTCTCCGGTGACCTGGACAAGTCAACACGCGATCAGTTGACGCGCGGCGAGAAGCTCTCCGCCATCACGCGCCAGCCACAGTACGCGCCGGTCGCAGTAGAGAATCAGGTCGCCATTCTGTACGTTGCGTCAAAGGGGAAGTTGGATGACGTCCCTACGCCGCGCGTCAGCGAGTTCGAGAGCGGCTTCTACGCCTTCCTTGAGCGCGAGCGACCGCAGGTGCTTCAGGAGATTGCTAAGGAGCAGGCGCTCACAGATAGCGCAGCAAAGGGTCTGGATGACGCCGTTGACGCGTTCAGGAAGGGGTTCCTCGCCTAACGGCGGGGAGTAGGTCGGCATGGCAAGCCAGCGCGAGATTCGACGTCGCATCGGCGCGGTGAAGAACATCCGCCAGATCACGCGCGCCATGCAGTTCGTTGCCGCCTCAAAGTTGAAGCGCGCGCAGGAGTCAACCATCGCCGCACGCCCATACGGTCACTCCATTGATGAGGTGATCGCCGATCTTGCCGCCGTCCTCGGCGAAGAGGGACACGCTCTTCTCAGCAAACCGGCGGATGGTGGCGCCAAGTCGATCGTCCTCTTTACCACCGATCGCGGTCTTGCCGGCGCGCTCAACTCCAACCTGATCCGCTTCGCCATGAAGGAGCTCGAGAGCGCAGGGCCAGGCACCCGCGTCGTCACCATCGGGAAGAAGGGGCGGGACGCGCTCGCCCGAGGCGGTTTTGAGATCGCTGCCGCCTTCCCTGGTTACGGCGACAAGCCCACCTTTGCCGACGTGACGCCCCTCGTCCGACTCCTCGTGGATGACTTCCTCGGCGGCCGCGCCTCAAGCGTCACACTGGTTCACCCAACGTTTGTCTCCACACTGGTGCAGCGACCAGAGGGGATCCAGCTCCTGCCGATCCAGCCAACCGCAGACACGGCGGGGATCCCAGGGAATCAGTTCCTCTTTGAGCCAGACCCGGCCACGGTCCTTGAGGCACTCCTTCCACGCTACGTTGCCACCCGAATCTTCCAGGCGGTCCTTGAGACCACAGCGTGCGAGCAGTCGAGCCGCATGGTGGCAATGAAGAATGCAACGGAGAGCGCTGGTGATCTGATCAGCGAGCTGACGCTGACATACAACAAGGTGCGACAGGCGAACATCACGCGAGAGATGATCGAAATTGCTTCGGGCGCAAGCGCGCACTGAAGCTGAGAGCGTAGGAGGAGTTATGGCAAACGCAGGGACAAAGAGCGCAGGAGCCGTGGGAACGGTAGTGCAGGTCACAGGACCGGTCGTTGACATTGAATTCCCCGCGCGCGAACTACCCGCAATCTATAACGCGGTACGCGTTGATCGTGCAGACGGATCACTCGTTGTAGAGGTGCAGCAGCACCTTGGCAACAATCGTGTCCGCACTGTCGCCATGACCACCACTGACGGCCTTGCGCGCGGCGCAAAGGCGACCGATCTTGGCGCGCCGATCTCTGTCCCCGTTGGCGCGGGAACGCTCGGTCGCGTCTTCAATGTGCTCGGTGATGCGATTGACCAGGCGGGTGATGTGAAGGCTGATACGCGACTTCCAATCCACCGCTCTGCACCACCGTTCGACGATCTCACTACTGAGACCGAACTCTTTGAGACTGGCATCAAGGTGATCGATCTTGTCTGCCCATTCAAGAAGGGTGGAAAGATCGGTATCTTCGGCGGCGCTGGCGTCGGTAAGACGGTGGTGATCCAGGAGCTGATCCGCAACGTTGCGCAAGAGCACTCCGGCTACTCCGTGTTTGCGGGTGTCGGTGAGCGATCGCGCGAAGGGAACGACCTGATTCACGAAATGCGCGACTCAGGAGTTATCGACAAGACCGTGATGGTGTTCGGGCAGATGAACGAGCCACCTGGAGCGCGACTCCGCGTAGCACTTTCGGGCCTGACGATGGCGGAGTACTTCCGCGACGAAGAGGGCCGCGACGTGCTCCTCTTCATCGACAACATCTTCCGCTTCACGCAGGCGGGTTCCGAGGTCTCCGCGCTGCTCGGCCGCATGCCGAGCGCCGTGGGCTACCAGCCAAACTTGGCAACGGAGATGGCGGCGCTCCAGGAGCGCATCACCTCCACCAAGAAGGGTTCGATTACGTCACTGCAGGCCGTCTACGTGCCAGCAGACGACTACACCGACCCAGCACCGGCAACAACGTTCGGACACCTTGACTCCACAATTCGCCTCGAGCGAAACATTGCGGAGTTGGGAATCTATCCGGCCGTGGATCCGTTGACGTCAACGTCACGCGTGCTCGATCCGAACGTGGTTGGCGCAAGCCACTACGAGACGGCGCGAGAGGTGCAGCGTGTGCTGCAGCGCTACCGTGACCTGCAAGACATCATCGCCATTCTCGGTATGGACGAGCTCTCGCCTGACGACAAGTCGCTCGTTTCACGCGCGCGACGTCTGCAGCGCTTCATGAGCCAGCCATTCTTCGTCGCGGAGGTCTTCACCGGCCGCCCCGGCAAGTTCGTCAAGATTGCCGACACGGTGGCATCGTTCCGCGAGATCCTGGAGGGGAAGGCCGACGCACTGCCAGAGCAGGCGTTCTTCCTCGCCGGCACGTTGGATGACGTGCGCGCAAACGCCGCCGCGATGGCCAAGTAGTTCATGTCGTTCACGTTGGAGATCGTCACGCCGGAGCGACTCACCTGGAGTGGTGAGGCAACGGCGCTCGTCCTTCCAACAGTGGACGGCGAGGTTGGGATCCTGCCGAAGCACGAGCCGTACGTCACGGTGCTCGGGCTCGGCGAGGGTCGCATCACCACCAAGGATGGCGGCGTGGAGCTCCTCGCCATCATCGGCGGCTTCGTGCAGGTTCGGCCGGACCGCGTGCTGGTGCTCGCCGAGTCGGCCGATCTTGCCGCGGACCTCGATCTCACCACAATTGAGAAGGCGAAGGCTGACGCCGAGCAGGCGCTCGCCCAGGTTGACCAGGCAGACCCAGGGGCCGTAGCAACGGCACGCGCCGCCATGGCGCGCGCCCTCCTGCACCTGAACGTTGCGGAGCGCCGCCGCCGTCGCGGCTAGCTCCTCCCCCTCGCACCCAGCGCGCGTGCGTCATACGCCGCTCAGTTGGACGCAGCGCCACCAACAGAGGAGAATCCACGGATGAGCAGCACCCCTTCACCGAAGCCCTTCTCCTGGGAGTACCGCCCCACCGCGCTCGCTAAGGAGGCGTTCCACATCACAGGCGGTCGTCCACTGAGTGGAAGCGTGCGCGTCTCCGGCGCAAAGAACGCGGCACTCAAGATGATGGCCGCCTCCGTGCTAACGGGCGAACGACTGCACCTAGAGAACGTGCCAGAAATTCTTGACATTGAAGTGCTGCGCGACACACTGCGCGATCTTGGCGTCACCGTTGAACGCGAAGCAGACGGCAGCATGGATCTCACCGCTGGTGACGTTGAGTGGCTCTTCGTTCCACTTGAAGCAGCGGCAAAGATGCGCGCAAGCTTCATGCTGCTCGGCCCGCTCCTGGCGCGATTCGGCCGCGTCATCATCAGCAACCCTGGTGGCGACCGAATTGGACGACGTCCAGTAAACCTGCACGTTGATGCAATGCGCGCACTCGGTGCAGAGATTGATTACCGCGATGGCTACTACTTTGCAAAGAGCAGCGGTCGACTGCGCGGCGCGCAGATCACCTTTCCACACGTCACGGTGATGGGGACGGAGAACGCAATGCTCGCCGCCGTTCTTGCAAAGGGGACCACGCGTATCACCCCCGCTGCGCAAGAGCCAGAGATTGACGACCTGATCACGTTGCTCAACGCCATGGGTGCGCAAGTTGCGCGCACTGCGCCAGACGTGATTGAGATCCAGGGCGTCGACGCGCTGCACGGCGCAACGCACCGCGTGATGCCGGATCGCATTGAGGCTGGCACGTTCGCCGCCGCCGCCGCGGTAATCGGTGGCAGCATTGAGATTCAAGAGATTGAACCGAACCACCTCACATCATTCCTTGAACTGCTTGAGCGCACCGGTGTGGAGCACAGCGTGAGAGGATCAAGCTTACGCGTAACCGGAAAGACACAGAACGAAGGTTCATACAAGGCAACAGACATCACCACAGCACCGTACCCAGGACTCGCAACGGACTTGCAGCCGTCCGCTGGGCTCATCCTCACGCGCGCGGAGGGCGTGAGCAACATCCACGAAACAATCTTTGAGGACCGTCTGGAGTGGCTGGTCGGCCTTCGCAGCTTCGGCGCGCAAGTAGAGATCAAGGATGCGCGCCATGCACGCCTCACCGGCCCAACCGCATTTCACGCCGCCGAGGCGGATATCCCCGACCTTCGCGCTGGCGCCACCCTCATGCTCGCCGCCCTTGCAGCGCCCGGAGAGAGCAAGATCCACGGCGCCCACCACATCCGCCGTGGCTATGCCACCATTGAGGAGAAGTTCCGTGGCCTTGGTGCGGACCTAACGCACGTCAGCGAAGAGGGGAGCAACGCCGAATGAAGATCGGAATCGACCTCGGAACGGCCAACGTCCTCGTCTTCGTCCAGGGCCAGGGGATCACCGTGCGCGAGCCGAGCGTCGTGGCGATCGACTCTGACGACCGCATCGTTGCTGTGGGGAGCGAGGCGAAAGAGATGCTCGGTCGCACACCGGGTTCAATCACCGCAATCCGCCCGCTGCGCGACGGCGTGATCGCCGACTACGTGGTCACGGAAGCGATGCTCCGCTACTTCATCAAGAAGGGGACCGCTGGAAAGATCTCCTTCGGGCGACCCGACGTGTTGGTGAGCGTCCCCGCCGGCTCCACCTCCGTAGAGAAGCGCTACGTCCTTGACGCTGCACGCCAGGCTGGCGCTGGGAAGGCGTATCTCATTGAAGAGCCGATGGCGGCCGCGATCGGCGCCGAGCTCCCCATCAGCGGACCATCGGGGAACATGATCGTGAACATCGGTGGCGGCACGGCGGAAATCGCCGTGATCTCGCTCTCAGACATCGTGGTGGCGAAGAGCCATCGCGTGGGTGGCAACCGCTTCGACGAAGCGATCGCCCTCTACATTCGCCGCAAGTACAACCTGATGATTGGTGATCGCACCGCCGAGCAGGTGAAGATTGAGATCGGCAGCGCCCTCCCACTAGAGGAGGAGTTGACGATGAGCGTGAAGGGCCGCGACATGATCGCCGGCCTTCCGCGCGAAGTTCTTATCACCTCAACGGAGATCACCGAGGCCATGGAAGTACCGCTGCGCAACCTTACCGACGCCATTCGCGGCGTGCTGGAGCAGACCCCACCCGAGCTGAGCGCCGACATCATTGACAAGGGGATCGTCCTCTCCGGCGGCGGCGCGCTGCTGCGCAACATTGACCGCCTCATCACAACGGTTACCGGAGTTGCAACGCACGTTGCTCCCGATCCACTCAGCTGTGTTGCGAAGGGGACAGGCATCGCACTCGAACACTTTGACGTTTTCGCGAAGTCCCTCACCTCACAGGCCTGACTCGTGTCGCTCGATCGGCGAGCGGTGGTCGATCTGCACAGCCACTCCGCTGCGAGCTTTGATTCACTAAGTAACCCAGTTGCGCTCGCACGCGCGGCGGCGGCGCGTGGCATCACGCACCTCGCAATCACTGATCACGATCGCGTAGATGGAGCGCAGCGCGCACGTGATGCGCAGGTTCCGGGGATCACGATCATCGTTGGTTCAGAGGTTCGTACGCAGGCGGGCGACTTGATCGCCCTCTTCATTGAGCGACCGCTTCAAGTTGGCCTGCCGCCAGAGGAGGCGATCGCCGCCATTCGCGCACAAGGTGGCCTTGTTGGCATCCCGCATCCGTTTGACGCGTGGCGCGGCTCGCTCCTTCTTGACGACCGCTTCCTTGCGCTCCTTCCACTGATTGATTTCATTGAAGGGTGGAACGCGCGGCTTGTTGCACCTGGAGGAAATCAGCGCGCTGCAGAACTTGCGGCAAACCACGGCATCCCGAGCGTTGCGTCATCTGATGCGCATAGCATCATGGAGATCGGCAACGCCGCATCAATCTTGACCGGCAATCCCTCAACTCCGGCGGGCATGCGCGCTGCGCTCGCAGCACCGCACGAGCTGATCACCGGACGCGGTTCGTTTGTTGCGCGAGCGATCATGCCCGCCGTCAAGCTCATCAATGCGGCACGAGGAAATCGGCGCATTACGCCAGGGAGAACGTTCGGCGCATGAAGCGCGAAGGCACAACGTTCAGCATTCGCGATCGCGCGACGCGTCCATCAACGCTCTTCGCCTTTGCGCTGACCGCGCTGCTTCTCTTCGCACTCTGGAACGCAGCGAGCAGTTTTAACCTTGAGCAGGTCGCGAGCGCAATCACGAGCGCAAATAGTGCAGCCCTCGCCGCCGCACTTGCTGCGTGTTTCGGCACACTCATCCTCCGTGGGCTCCGATGGAGAACGTTGATCACAACGATTGATGTCAACATCTCACGACGCGCTGCAGTAGAGATCCTTGCACTCTCCTTCTGGGTCAATGTGATCTTGCCGGCGAAGATCGGTGATGTGTATCGCGCCTGGCTGCTAAAGAAGAATGGCGGGTCATCTTTTGGTCGAGCGGTCGGCACGGTCATTGTGGAGCGCGCGGTTGACCTGATTACGGTGGCGCTCCTCGGCGCACTCTCTGCGTACGTTGCGTTCGGCGGCAATCTGAGTCCTGCGGTTACCGCACTCACCATCGTTGCGCTTACGCTCGCCTTTGTTGGCGCCGCGGTGCTCCTCCTTGGGCGCGGCCCAGCTGCACGGCTCGTCGCGCGGCTCCCCCTCCCCGCCGCTGCGGCCGAGCCGATCGCCCGCGCCTTCGATGCGCTCAAGGCAGGAAGCCGCAAAGGAACGCTCATCGCCGTTACGCCATACACGGTGATTATTTGGGGGCTTCAGGCTGCACGCCTCGGCTGTGTAGCGGTGGCGCTCGGCCTCTTTCAGGTAGACCCGGCGCCAGGCTTCCTCGGCATCTCCGCCGTGGTGTTCACCGCACTCGTCTCGGCGGTGTTGAGCACGATCCCCTTTACGCCAGCAGGGATCGGCATCGTTGAGGCGGGGAGTGTTGGCATCCTGATCAGCATCTTCGCCATGCCGCCAGAGGCGGCGATCGCTCTCACCCTGCTCGATCGCGTGATCGACATTGGCAGTCTTATGGTTGGCGGCGGGATCCTCTTCGCGGTTTCGCCGTACCCGCGCGGCGCCGGCTCGCTGCGCTAGCTCGTTTCGCTGCGCTAGCGCGCTTCACAGGCTTCTTACCGGCGACCTTCGCCACCTTCGCCACCTTCACCACGCGCTTGGCGGGCTTCGGAACGCCTGGTGATTCGGCGGGGAGTGGCTTCAGCTTCAAGTTGCCTTGCGCAAGCTGGATGGTGCGATCCACGTTCAGCCTGTCCCAGCCCTCCTCCATCCCTGGTGTCTCCAGGTAGTAGGCGGCATGCGCAAGCTTCGGATGACTGATCAGCGCGGCGAGCCCGCGCGCGCCAACCTCTCCGCCACCGATGTGCTGATGGCGATCAAGCTTTGAACCGTGCGCCGCCTTGCTGTCGTTGTAGTGAATCATCACAAGTTTCTCTAGGCCAATACGACGATCAAACTCGTTGACCACGCGATCAAGTTGATCAATGTCAGACATCTCAATACCAGCGCCCCAGAGGTGCGCTGAGTCAAGGCAGTAGCCAACGCGCGACATATCAACACGTTGCTTCGCCATCGCCTCATGAATTGCAATCAACTCTTCAAGGCTCTCGCCAATACCGTTACCACCGCCAGCAGAATTCTCGAGCACCAAGAGCGCGTCGCTTGATGCCTTCGGTACGCCGTCAAGAATTTGGTCAACCGCCTCTGCAACGCGCTTCACGCCCGCCTCAACACCAGTGCCAAGGTGTGAGCCAATGTGCACGTTGACAAACGATGCGCCGTACTCAGGTGCAACGCGAAGTTCGTACTGCAACAGTGCGATGCTCTTCTCGCGAATCTCTGGCCGTGGTCCAGCGAGATTGGCAAGGTAGGCGGCGTGCACGGCGAGTGGACCAAAGCCATGCTCTTTCATGCGCGCGCGGAACTCTGGCAGCTCCTTTGGAAGTTCGGCGCGACGCGCCCAACCGGTTGGGTTGCCAGTGAAGATCTGTAGCCCCATCGCGCCGACTGACGCAGCGCGATCCGCCGCCTTCACGAGGCCTGGGCCAACGGCAAGGTGCGCGCCGAGCATGCGATCGAGCCGCCCCGCGGCGGAGGCTGGAGCCGAGCTCTTCAGTTTGCGCGCTGCTGCCATGCGCGCATCCTCCCACAGAAAAGCTATTCGCTAGGGAAGCTCTTGACGGTGATCTCGATGCCGAGCCCATCCTCAAGGACGACCGACTCGGCGCTCGTTACCAGTTCACCAACCACGCGAATCTCTGCAAGACCGGCGGCAACCGCATCTGGGATGGATGGATTTGCACTGCGGCGCCAGAGTTCAAGGAAGTCCGCAAGCGTTGCTACCGTCTCACTTGGTGCCTCAACATGCAACTTTCCGTCTGTCTCATGCGTGTGCAACCAGTACATGCACTGCTCCTTGACGCCGATGTTTGCAGGAACCTGTGCGGTGACACCGCTCGGGAGGATCACCGTTAGTTGTGCATGAATGTGATACGCAGCATCGTGGCCACCAAAGTCACATGAGACGGCACTTACGGTCTCTCCAAACCCTCCAACAGGGTCTGCGTTCGGAACGCCGTACTTATCCGCCCCAGCGCAACTAGCGGCGAGCAGGGCGGCGGCAACTGCAACGGAGAGCTTCTTCATGCATAGATGATACCAAGGAGCGCAGAAAAGATCCTAGCGTTAGTAGGCCACGCTCACGCCAGCCACCCACTGGACGCCTGATGCGTGCAACGCCCGCGCCGCTTCACGCATCGTGGCCCCACTTGTGCGCACATCATCAATGAGCACAACCGTGGGCGGGATAGAAAGCGCCGGAGCGGTTGCCATTGCGCCGCCCAGAGCTGCGGCGCGCTCGTCACGATGTGCAGTGTGAAGCGGCGGGGTAGGGCGTGTTCGTACCAGGAGCTGTGTGACCGGCGCCCCACAAGCCAACCCCGCCGCCTCTGCGATCAGCAGGGCGTGATCAAATCCCCGCTCATGCACACGGCTCTGGTCCGTTGGGATAGGGACGAGCGTTGCCTGGAATGGCGCGTTGCGTGTGACATGCGCGATGGCAGGGCGCAGTGCCGCACCGAGCTCTCGCGCGAGACCTGGAACACCACCGTATTTCAGGGTGCGGATCGCCGTACCGAGCCCACCCTCGTAGGTGCCAAGCGCGGCGGCGGCACGCAGGCCAGTTGCGGGGACCGGTTCTGGTCGCGTGGGGATCCACAGGGCACGACACGCTTGGCAGAGGAGGGCCCCCTCGCAGTCACAGATGCCGCAGCGCGGCGGCGCGAGGAGTTCGATCACAGGGGCGAGCGCGCTCAGCACGAGGCGCTGCACGTTTGGGCTGATCGTCCACATCATGGAAGCGTGGCGTACGGCACGTACGGTGGATGTAGCACCTACGATACGAGCATGCCGACCCCAGCCCGCACCATCGCTATCTCCGCGACCCCGCTTACTGGGGTCAGCGCCGCTGAATGGGAGCGGCTCTTGGCGGCAAACCCCACCGCAACCGCCTTCTCGGATCGCGCTGTGCACGCCGCCTGGTGGAGCGCACATAGCGACACGGCGCAGGATGTTAGCTTGGCAGCGCGAGACGCGGCGAGTAACGAATTGATCGGCTACCTTCCACTGATGAAGCGACCAGACGGCGTGATCTATTCAGGTGCAACGTTTCACATTGATTACGCCACCGTGCTACTCGCGCAAACATCATCCGAAAAAGAAGATGACGTTGCAGCGGCACTTGCAGGGGCGCTTATTGACACCAACGCAACGCTCAACCTGTTGCGACTACGAAACGAAGACGCCACGCACACGCGCATGATCAGCGCCATCACACGCGCTGCTCAAGCAAACCACAGAACCGCAACGTTCGGTATTGAAGAGCCGGCGCCGTTTATTGATCTTGTTGGCATAAATACGTTTGATGAACACCTAGAACGACTCGATAAGAAAGAACGCCACGAGATTCGGCGCAAGCTGCGCCGCGCGGAAGTGGCTGGCGTGCAGATTAGCGAGAGCAAGGATCTCAACGCAGATCTTCCAGAATTCATTCGGCTGCACCGCGCGCGCTGGGGTGAGGGCGGCCTCTTCACTGCAACAGATAAGGGAGCGTCAGAGGAGCGCTTCATGCGTGAGATCTTTTCAACCGCACCGGCAGGGATGATCACACTCCTACTTGCGCGGAACGAAGAGTTCGGCACGTTTGCGGCGGGACTCTTTTTGCGGGACGCAAGCGCCCTGCGCTACTGGAATGCCGGTGGTGATATTTCAGCGCGCGCACTCTCACCCGGCGTCTTACTCTTTGCGCACGGACTCACGATGGCGATTAGTGAGAAGCTGCCGTGCTTTGACTTCTTACGCGGCAACGAAGCGTACAAGTACGAATGTGGCGCGGTTGATGCGCAGGTGATGCAGCTCCAGGTGCCAGCATGATTCATAACAGTCATAGCGAACCGTGCACCGCACGTAAGCCGATCGGTCCGCTCCCTGACGGGAGCCGCATTCACGTGGTGCAGCTCTTAGCG
>Ga0209442_1000758_pt1 | contig 18739 bp, 22 predicted proteins | sample LauGreSBDMM110DD_2_FD_187565 | JGI IMG/M metagenome (GOLD analysis project Ga0209442, IMG submission 187565) | Freshwater lake microbial communities from Lake Michigan, USA - Sp13.BD.MM110.DD (SPAdes) (version 2) | ecosystem: Environmental > Aquatic > Freshwater > Lake | place: Lake Michigan...
TTTATCGATCCGCATGATATGGATGCATGGCGTTCTGAAATTCGTCCCAACACTAAAGTCTTGTTTGCAGAGACCTTAGGTAATCCTGGACTGGATGTTTTAGATATCGCTCGCGTGGCAGAAATCGCGCATGAACATTATCTACCTTTGATGGTGGACTCTACATTCACCACACCTTATTTACTCAAACCCTTTGAACATGGTGCTGATTTAATTTTTCATTCAGCCACAAAATTTTTATGTGGGCATGGTACTGCCGTTGGCGGCCTGCTAGTTGATGGTGGTTGCTTTGATTGGCAAACTGCTTATGAAAAAACCGGTCGCTTTGCAGAGCTATGTGAACCCTATGATGGTTTTCATGGCATGGTCTTCGCTGAAGAATCTTCTGTCGCCCCCTTCTCATTACGAGCACGACGCGAAGGCTTGCGTGACTTTGGTGCTGTCATGAGTCCTGCCAATGCCTTCACTATTTTGCAAGGGGTAGAAACATTGGGATTGCGTATGGATAGACATGTTGCTAACACACGCAAGGTGGTCGAGTTTTTAGTTAATCATCCTGCGGTTACATCGGTTGCTTATCCTGATTTACCTGAACATCCAGATTACGCATTAGCACAACGTCTGTTACCTAGAGGTTGTGGTGCTGTGTTTTCATTTGCAATTAAAGGGGATCGTGCTGCAGGTAGACGATTTGTAGAAGCCTTGTCCTTGTTCTCTCATTTAGCGAATGTAGGTGATGCAAAATCGCTCGTCATCCATCCAGCTTCTACTACCCACTTCCGTGTACCGGATGAACAGTTAGCTGCTTCCGGCATTAGCGAAGGTACGATGCGTTTATCAATCGGATTAGAAAATGCAGATGATTTAATCGATGATCTCAAGCGCGGCTTAAAAGCTTCGCAAAAAGGAGCTTAAGTCATGCTATTAAATGTATTAGGTCATGCAGCTTATGCTTATACCGGCGGTAAAACATTTGATCCACAGTTACCTACAGCAGTGTTCATACATGGCGCACAAAATGATCATTCAGTATGGATATTACAAACACGCTATTTTGCTCACCACGGATTTTCTGTTTTAGCCGTTGATCTGCCTGGGCACGGTCGTAGTAAAGGTGAACCACTGAAAACTGTGGAAGCCATGTCAACATGGTTAGAGGCATTGTTAGAGGTAGCGCAAGTGCAGCATGCTGTTTTAATTGGGCATAGCATGGGTTCATTGATTGCCTTAGAAACTGCTGCGCATCTCACCATAAAAAATTCAGCTCTGATTAAAGCGATTGCCTTAGTCGGCACCGCTTACCCCATGAAAGTATCTCCACAATTACTGCAAGCATCACGTGAACGAGAACACGATGCTATAGATATGGTGAATATTTGGTCGCACTCAGGCATTGCACAAAAACCTTCATTTCCCGGCCCAGGATTTTATGTACAAGGTGGGAGTAAACGCTTAATGGAATATGTGGCACGCCATAATGAAAAGCCAGTTTTTTTCACTGACTTTAGTGCTTGTAATGATTATCAAAATGGTGAAGTCGCTGCCGCTGCTGTCACCTGCCCCGTTTTATTTTTATTGGGTAAAAAAGATATGATGACCACACCCAAAGCAGCAGCGCCATTACTTCAAGCATTACCTGCTGCAAAAATTATGCAGCTTGAAAATTGTGGCCATGACTTAATGGGTGAACAACCAGATCAAGTTCTTGATTCACTGTTTAATTTTGCATCGGGCGTATTGAAATAATCCGCTAGCGAGAGTGACAAACCACGATCTAGCAATTGATTAATTTCTCTACCTAATGCATGCGACGATTCTGAAAAAGCAAACAGCTTCATTACATCGGCTACCACCAACTTATTTGGATTGATAAGTAAAGTCCAATGATCATGTTCGCCACGTGCCAACTGCAACCATCTACTAGCTTTATTTTTGACGACTTCAACCCGTCCCACCCAACCTGCTTCTAACAGACGTTGTAATAAAGATTCTGCTTCATCAAAACCCAAACGGGTTTTACTGCGTATAGACAATAAACTAATCACACCTTGATGTTGATGAGCATGTACTAAAACCTGTAACACCGACATCGCATCAATAAATTCTCCACCTGGCACTGGCTTATGCCACCAGCGCTCATGTTTTACCACCGGTAGCGCAACTGCTAACACAGCACCTAATAAGGTGATTAACCAAAATAAATACACCCACACCAGAAAAATAGGTACAGCAGCTAACGCACCATAAATCACACGATAACTAGGAAATTTTGTGATGAAGAATGCAAAGCCACGATTCGTCATTTCAAATGCGATCGCAGCTACTAAGCCTCCAATTAAGGCATCACGCCAATCCACTAAGCGATTTGGCACAATCAAATACAACAAACCAAAAAACATCGTCATCAATAGCAACGATACCGAGATAGCAGCGACCGTGCCCATCCAAGGTAGTTGTTGCGCCAATGTGCTCGCTACTGGAGATACTAATGTTGTCAACGATAAGGAGGCACCGATTAATAAAGGGCCTAAGGTCATGATGGCCCAATACACAATCAAGCTTTGGGTGAAGCTACGAGGTGTTTTAACGCGCCAAATACGATTCAAGCTACGGTCTACAATCGCAAACATCATGATAGCGGTCAGCACTAAAGTTACCGCACCCACTGCAGATAGACGATTAGCTTTAGCGGCAAACAAACTCAGGTTATCGAGTATGGTGTTGGTCACGCCTCTAGGCATTAAACTTTGTATAAAGTAGGCTTCGAGCGCATCTCTAAAGGTATTAAACAAAGGAAAGGTCGTGAAAATCGCAAAAGCAATCGTCATCACAGGCACTACTGCCAACACCGTAGTGAAAGTCAGACTTCCTGCCACCTGAGGTACTTGCTCTTCGCTCAAGCGACGCTGCATAAAGCGCCATAAGTCGCGCAGTCGCGATAGTCGTGGTGCATCAGCACTAGTAAGTGAAGACTGATTAAACTGACTCATAGAATCTGACGTCCTACTTTAATAAAACGGATAAATTTTTACGCATGACCACTCGTTTCGTCCAGCTTTAGCCTTTACTAGTGAGAACACTGGCGCAAGATGCCAGCTAAACCAAGAATTTTTTTTACAAACGTATAATACCAAGCATGAACCCTGCCTTGCTGCCCATACTCGTACTCTATTATTCGCGCCACGGTGCCACCCGCAAATTAGCGGAATGCATAGCACAAGGTATTGAGAGCGTATCTGGCTGCGAAGCGCGTCTGCGTACAGTGCCACAAATCTCTACCGTCACCGAAGCTACCGAAGCGCAAATTCCTGCATCTGGCGCGCCGTATGTGGAATTACAAGATCTGCAAGAGTGTCAGGGATTAGCACTAGGCTCACCTACTCGCTTTGGCAATATGGCAGCGCCTTTGAAATATTTTTTAGATGGGACTAGTGCGCAATGGCTTTCCGGTGCACTGTCTGGTAAACCTGCCTGCGTGTTCACCTCCACCGGTAGTTTGCATGGTGGTCAAGAAAGCACCCTACTTAGCATGATGCTGCCGCTACTCCATCATGGCATGCTCATCATGGGTTTACCCTATGCAGAAAAAAATCTCATGACCACACACAGTGGTGGCTCACCTTATGGCGCAACACATTGGTCAGGAATAGGTGGCGACTTAGTGATGACAGAAGAAACACGTGAACTCGCTATTGCGTTAGGTAAAAGACTGGCACTTAACGCACGTAAATTGCAAGCTTAATTATGGACACACCAACTATGCCACGCTCTCAACGCTTGCTACACATCTGTGCAGTCATTAGTCTGGTGGGATTGATTGTGCTCTGTACCACTTGGGAATTAGTGTTAGCACCACTGCGTCCTGGTGGTTCATGGATGGCAATCAAAGCTCTACCGTTGTTATTACCTTTAGCTGGTGTATTACGACGCGATATCTATACCTTGCAATGGGCATCGATGATGGTGCATTTATATTTCATTGAGGGTGTCGTGCGGGCTTGGAGTGAGCGCGGCACCGTCGCAGTATTATCATCAATAGAAATTGCTCTCTCCACCGTATTTTTCTTTTGTGCGATTTTCTTTTTGCGGCCTTATAAAAAAGAAGCAAAAAGAATGGCGAATGAAGCCATTAAAAAAGCCTCTGCAATTCATGAGTAATGCCTTTCTTTCTCGTTGCAGTGCTGTGATTGGCGCTGATCATGTGATCACAGGTAGCGCTATGGCTGCCTATCTCACTGACTGGCGCGGTCGCTACACGGGCAATGCACTTGCCGTACTCAAACCAGCAAATACCAACGAAGTCGCTGAATTAGTAAGGCTTTGTTTAGAAACTAAAACACCTATCGTGCCCCAAGGTGGTAACACAGGACTGGTACTAGGCAGCGTGCCTGATCAAACGGGTAATGCCGTTGTGTTATTACTCAGCCGTCTGAATAAGATTCAAGCAATTGATACGCAAAACAATACCATCACAGTAGGTGCAGGTTGTTTGCTACAACAAGTACAAGAATATGCAGCGTCACATCAACGCTTGTTTCCTCTTTCTTTAGCCTCAGAAGGTAGTTGCACCATAGGCGGCAATCTCTCTACTAATGCCGGTGGTACTGCTGTTCTGCGTTATGGGAATATGCGTGAACTTACCTTAGGACTTGAAGTCGTCACTGCTGCCGGTGAAATTTGGAATGGTTTACGTGGTTTGCGTAAAGATAATACGGGCTATGATTTGCGACAGCTCTTCATCGGTGCTGAAGGTACACTAGGCATTATCACTGCTGCAGTCTTAAAACTTTATGACCAGCCGCGCGCAAAAATCACAGCGATGTTCGCTCTAGAAAATCCTCAACAAGCAGTTCATTTACTCAGTAGTGCGCAACAACGATGTGGCGCTAGTTTGACTGGCTTTGAACTGATGTCAGATTTCTGTTTGCAGTTAGTACAAAAACATTTCAAGAATTTATCGCTACCTTTTGCACAACGTCATCCTCAGTATGTGTTACTCGAATTATCAGACTCTGAATCTGAACAACATGCTATGGCTAGTTTGGAAGCCTTAGTGGAGATTGCAACAGAAAAAAATTGCTTGGCTGATGCTGTGGTTGCTAGTTCATTAGCGCAATCAAAAACCATGTGGCAATTGCGTGAACATATTTCACAGGCTCAAGCAACAGAAGGCAAAAACATTAAACATGATATTGCCTTACCTGTTTCGCATATTCCGCAATTCATTACTGAAACGGATGCTGCACTTCAAATTGCTTATGCAGGCTGTCGCATGGTGACATTTGGACATCTAGGTGACGGGAATTTACACTACAACGTCTCCGCGCCAGAGGGTGAATCGGATGATGCATTCTTAAAAAATCAATCTGCAATCAATCTCATCGTGCATGATCATGTGCATAAGTACAACGGATCTATCTCTGCTGAACATGGTCTCGGTGCATTAAAGCGTGACGAGATCAAACGTTATAAATCTTCCACAGAAATGCTTATGATGTCAGCCATCAAACATGCATTAGATCCGCATAATTTGATGAACCCCGGCAAAATACTCTAAGCACTAGGCATCACGATTTAACAGTGTGCTGTGCTCACTTGCCGATTAGCTGCAAATTAGTCCACGTTGCTTCATGTTTATAGACGATGGAAAGCCATCATGCATTTCACTCAACCAGCACAACTCATAGCTGCTTTACTTTTATTGCTAGTGAGTTTGTCTGCACAAGCTGTGTATAAATGTGCTTCTGCAGAATCAGGCATTATTTATAGTGACATTCCCTGTAATGCTTCTGCTGAAAAGTTAAAACAACCCCACACACAATCTGAAAAACCTTCTGTTAAAGATCAGCATGTACGAGAAAAAGCCGAACTCAATCGGCTACAAAATTTACGTGAATTACGTGAGCGCCAAGACACACAAATCCTGCATATGCAACAACGTAGCCTAGAGGCTAAGCGTAAGCGCTGTCAGGCTTTGGCTTTAGATAAAAAATGGAAGCAAGAAGATGCATCAAGCTTAAACTTGCCTTTAAAACAGCAAGCCCAAGCTCAAAAGAAATTAAGACGAGCGACTGAAAAATATCAGGCTAGTTGTGAATGAATCAATCGTAAAACTTATTCCACTTTGAAATCGAATTTATGTTTTACGCAATTCAAGGTATTAATATAGTAAACAGAAAAGCGTTTACCGTTTTCAGCATCAACTCTCAGCTTTACTTTAGTCCGACCAACTATATCGCCCTCTTCATCTTTTACAGCGATATACAAAGTGCCATAAAAGGGTTGTTTACTTTTATTCACCACAACGCCGCCCACATCATAATCCACGCAATGTAATTGTTTGACGACAAAGTCTGGATTATTTGTCGGCTGTGTAGGCAACACTGGTAAAGGCGATACCAAAGATGGCAATGGCTCTAGCTGAGCAAACGCTTGCTGCGTCAACAGTACACCCGCGGTCACCATCAAAAAGAAAAATAAACGTTTCACTTGTAAACCCTTCCATCCCAGACTACTGCGCGACTCTCTAAGATCTGAACAAAAAATAGCGCAAGATAAATCTAGAAATATAAATTTAGCGATGTAATTTTAGCAATGCAATTTTAGTAACACGATACAGCTTAACGATTTCACGCTTATTAAATCGACTTTTGCTGACTAATTTGAAGCCTAGATAAAAATAAATCACGCTACCAATCAATTTCATTGCGAATAAATTAACTAAATTTATTATCTATTCATTAATTTTATGTTGAATCTTAGCTATTTACTTGCGTAACATAAGTAAATCAGGTTTAAATCCCTTCTATAATCAAGCATATTGGCTTAACTTAGTCAGTAATAAATAACCGCTTAAGGAGCGGAGATAACTATGCATGTTCTCTCTACTGATGACATGGAGTTTCTGGTCACTTCTGCCAACGCCGGCAAAATCGTGGTGGACAGCGAGAAACTCAAACAACGGATAGATCAGTTAATCCGCATGGGTTATGTACGTCCAAATAATGGTCAATATTATCTAACTGAGTTGGGCGCTAAAACAGCTCGCTCATTGCAATTTAAATTCTACGATCCCAATGAATTGAATGCGCATATGCCAGGTATTGAGACTGTGCATGTGTCAGAAACCAATCCTGAAACTGAAGTCGCTTTATCGCATGATGCAGATAATGTGATTGATGCTCCCGCCTCAGAAGCTGCGCCTGAATAATATTCAGCCTGCGCTGATTCACACCGCTACGCCTTCATGCCGTAATAGCCAAGTTTTCACTGATCGGTGAAAGCCTTCTCCATCTTGATGCGCAAAACCACCGATTCCTGTTGCTGAAACAATGCGGTGACAAGGCACTATCAATGGATAACGATTCGCACCACAAGCTTGTCCCACTGCTCGCGGCGCGCTAAGAATTTTTTTTGCAATCACACCGTAAGTCAACACTTCACCGCGCGCTATGTGTGTAATTTCAGACCATACTTTTTGTTGAAATAAAGTACCTGTAGGTTTCAAAGGCAACTCAAATTGACTATCTGGATGACTAAAATAGTCTTTGCATTGTCGCTCCACTTCTTTAGCCAATGCTGTTCTTGGACGCTGTAGTGTAGTCGTCTTAGGCAGATAACAAATCTGACTCACCATTAAACTTCCATCGACTAGCTCTGTTTCTATTCCTAGCCGTCCAAAAGGCGCAGCAATCACTGCATCCCAATTTCCTACATACTGCTCACCTAAGACGAGACGTTGTGTAGATGTATTTTTCATGGCTGAGATATCATAAAAAATAAATTCATAAAAATGAATTCAAGTAAAAAAATAAGCAGACTCTATATCGCATCAGAGAGCAAGAAAAAAGCCTACTAACTAGGTCAGTAGGCTTACAGAATTTATTGTTAAACGCAAGAACTGTTAATGACTCGATTTTTCAGCTGGCTCTGAAGATGGCGTTGTTTGTTGTTGATCTGATTCTGCGCCACACAGCTTATCGAACAATTTTTCGCTGATTGAATCTGGCGCTGGATAATTCCAAAATCCAGGCTTGGCGTCTGTAGATCTAACTGTGCCTACACCACCTTTTTCTAAATAAAACATCTTATAAAAAATTCTTATTCTACCCGTCTCACAATTCGCTTCATATAAACGCTTAACTGATTGCACATCAATCATAGGATTTGCAAAATCAATTAATGCCCAAGCCTTAGAAATTTTTCCAGTCCGTGTAATAGCGGAGTCTAAGTAATAAGTATTATCGCGCTTATCCTTAGCGAGCATCGTCCATTCGGCATAAGCAGATTGACTGAGGCAGCAAAGTAGTAAGAAGCCAAATAACTTCACATTAAAATAAACGGGTCGTTTTTTCATCATGAGCTAATAAGTTGAAGTGGATTTCGTGAATTATAGCCAGACCTGTATCCGACTATACAGTGAGCTGCAATTCTGCATATAGCGACCGCTTAAAACACCATAAGACTTACCGAACGCTTCAGAAAATACCAATTCTGTCGATTTTCCAGTACAACCTCGATTATTAAACAAATAACACTATTTTTAAGCAGAGTGGCAACAATCCTTCAGCATTCATGCACTATTTATTCTAAGATTGTAGAAACTTGGAGTAAAAAAGTTAATCAACCATGAAAGACGACTAAAATCCAATTTCAACAAAAATGCATTTATACTTTATGATTGATACAGATTATAGAATTAATAATAAAGCAATATGCTACGTCCCTACAAAATTAATGTCCACTTCTGCTTTTTTGTATTCTGATTTAAATAAAAATTTCATTTAATAAAATTAAATTCTGCTGCAAAAATTTATAACGCTCACTTATATAGGCTCTTTTTCTTGAATTAATAAAAAAAAATAATGTCAAGTTTATTAAGAATTTATGTTCAAAACAAATCCTATAAAGATGCCGTCAAGGAGTTCTACGATACCTTGGCTGAGATAGATGCGGCTAAACATTTTCTTTTTTTAGCTAAAAAAGATCAAATTATTAAAGATCTAAAAAAATTCTGGCCTTATGTCACAGTAAAGTCAGAGCGCGAATATAAAAACACACCCACACCCTCTTCTACGCATAATATTCAATTACCAAGCAGCCAATTTCATGTTGTTTCAAATACGCTAGAAAAAGCTTTGGTCAAACATGAAATACGTAAGGATCATGTAGCGCAACTCTGTCACGATAGTTTAGAAGTGATAGAGGAATCACGTAGTCAAACCAATGATGATTTTTTATCGGTATTAAATCCTATCGATGTAGATTCAGGCAGTTTACATTTATTAATGAAGCGCCAAAAAGTCTACTCCGAGATAACACCTGCCAAAGAAGTGCATATAAAAAGAGGTCTCTCGCATGATGTATGGGTACATGTTGATCACGATGAAAAGCATTTACTCATCGAAGGTAAAATTTACATACGCGATACTGCATTTGAAGACCAAATTGAAGACATTATTTTTAAGCAAAATGAAAAACACGGCATAGTCAGACTTAAACTGCAGGAAGAAATTGATAAGTTTTATCTTTATGACCGACATATTCTGCCATTTGCAAATGGAGTACCGGTTCGCCTGCTAGTCAAATACTTAAAAAGATTTAGTATGGAATTACATTTAACGCAAAATTATGATTCAGACAAAATCCTACTTAACTAAATATAGTCTAATCTAATCGCACTCCTCCTCAGCAGCACTTTCACTTTCTCTATACACAAAAAAATAGCCCGCAATCGCCATAGGCGCGCGGGCAAATCCTAGATCCCTAAGAAAATTTAACAGGGGATAGGAGGAGACACTGTTTAGCAAGAACGCATAGCTACTGACATAAAACGACAGCGCGCCTTCATTCTTTTAACGCAAACTTTTAATACCTATTACGAGATCGATGTCGATGTCGATTTATCAGTAATACGCATTGAGGAAAATTCATGGCGATACTCAGTTGGCGGAACCCAGCCATGCTTACGCCATAAATCCTGAACATTCTCTATATGTGTACGTTTAACAATTTTTTTAACATCGCCGACTTTTGGCACGGCCATTCCTGAAACAGAAGCGTAGTACTCCATAAAAAGCCCCCTCTCTGGTTGTAATAACCAGATATAAGCAAATAGTGTGCCAATTCGTTTGCCGATAATCCGACATATTATTAAATTGAAAATAACGAATGCATCTCTGCTAACAATGGCCGCAATAATGAATTAATGCAGTCCATAAGCAGAACGCTACTGGTTGAGGGAGGAACAAACAGTGTAAAAAAGCGGAAGAAAATAACCTGTCAACGGCAAACTACCCGAATCAAGGGCATAACTGAGGAAATAAGATAATTAATGAGCCTTAGCAAGGTACTCATGCCAAAGCTGTCTATAGGCCCGCTCTAACTCTTTAGTGCGTGCCATATGATCTAAATAAGGACTTGCCAACAAGCGCTGACGACTATCTGTTCTAAGTTGATCAATTATTTCAGGCTGGTTGATTAAATCGGATGCTAGCGCTACAAAATGCTCGGGATTATTAGCAATACAGCTATCTAAACCGAGCATACGTAAAACATTTGCTGTGTATGAAAACAAAGAGATGGGCTTGGGGGGCTGTAAGGTCAAGACCGGCAAACCCATCCATAATGTGTGAAATGTCGTGACACCGCCAGAAATCGGCGTGGAATCTAGCGCGAAGTCTGCATAAAAAGCCAATCGCATAAAATCGCGCATTCTCAGCTTAGATTTAATTTCTATCCTATCCAAAGGCAAAGCCAAACGCTCTAACCTAGGGATAAATATCGCATTCGCTCCCTCTTGCGTACGCTCGGTTGAAACAATAATCAACTTAGCCTTAGGATTATTTTTTAAAACATCACGCCATAAAATTAAAGCATCATCACTCACTTTCCTACTGTGGTTGAGTGAAATCATCGTCACATAACTATTTTTTTTCCAAGGACTATAAGGCGTATCATCACTGGTGAGAGGTGGCTGATAAGCGGTAAAGCACTGTAAGCGATATAAATCCTCAGTGTAATAATCCTCACACCCCTCAGGACAATTCATACTATCAGTTAATCGATAATCCATTTGTTGCATACCTAGGGTCTGCACAAAACCATACCAAGTTAACTGTATAGGTGCGGCTCTTCTAGCAAACACCTCTAAGCGTTCACCTTCACTATGGCCAGATAAATCGACTAATACATCAATATCCTGTGCTTGTATCAGCGCAAATAATTCTTCAATGCTCTGCTCCTGTACATCATGCCAATAATCTGTGTATTTTTTTAAGACGCTAGTAATAGGATCACTGGCCTGCGTCATAAACGCATGAATTTCGAAATGCTGATGATCGTGATTTTTAAGATAGGGCTCCATAAAATAACGTATCGCGTGATTTTTAAAATCACCAGAAACATAGCCTATTTTTAATTTCTTGTTCTTCTCTGTATTTTTATTCGTAAATGGTTGAATAAACTTTGCATGGGGATCAAGATAATCTCTACACCATGATTCATATAAGTTACGAATCTCTAATGGATCAGAAGACCGACTAGCCTGCCAAGCAGCTAAATTAATTCTTAAGATAGGATTATCCGCATTCAATCCCAGTGATTTTTTAGCATAGGAAATCGCTTGGTCATAATCCCCCACCTTCATCATGATTTCAGCTAGTTGCGCCAACACTAGATAATCAGAATTGAAATTTTCATGCGCTTTTTTTAAGGTATCAATCGCAAGAAAATACTTATTTTCAATCGAGTAGGCATAAGCCATATATTGAAAAGCAATTAATGATTCAGCATCATTTTGATGAATAATGTGATTGAATAATGCGCGCGCCTGCTCTAGATAGCCATCCGATAAATGCTGTAGTCCTTCAAGCAGTATGGGAGAACGCATGGTTGAATTAGGGCAAATAAATTAATAGCTTAACATTAGAAGACAAAAGACCAAGTTCACTAATCATCACGCCATCTAGAAAGTATTATTCACAAGTAAAAACTGTCTGACATGCTAAAAAGCCGCAATCTGTAGCCTGCGGCTTAGCTTTTTTACCCTCTGCCTGACAAATGCTTTTAGCCTTGCTCCAAAGATCACCAGAAAAATTAAACGTACTATAAGAATAAGCAAATTGATTTGCTGATTGCCTTTTAGGCTCTGTAGCACAAGCGCTTAACAAACATATTGATAAAAGAATGATGTATCTAGACATAGTGACAACCTTTTAAGCAAAAATAATAAACTGATGAATGTCAAACAAACCCCATCCAATCATCCATTTTATTCATTAGCGCTATAAGCTAGAGATAGCAGCTTTACATTCTCATTATTTTAATAAAGATACTTATGCTACAAACTGTTGCAATCGTTTTATTCGTTTTGTGGTTACTAGGTTTGGTTTCATCCTATACCCTAGGTGGGTTTATTCATATTTTGCTTGTTATAGCCATCATCATTCTATTAGTGCGTGTCATACAAGGAAGAAAACTATAGATACCATTACAAAGTTGAAGAATTTTCTTACCTAGCTATGCACATACAGAATCATTACTAAGTTGTATGAAACGATGGGCTCATTTTTTAAAAACTACTCTACTGCACTCACACAATAGGCTGCAATCGCATCAAGCACGATGGTATTTTCTCCAACTGCCTGACTGACTTGTAAACCCACTTGCGGATAAAGCGCGGTTAATTCTTCTATTATGAGAGGTAAATCACGCAGCACATGCGCACCCTGCCCTAAGAACACTGGCACAACCTGAATCTGCTCACATCCACTTTGCACGAGTTCAGCCACCACATCCGGCAAACTCGGCTCCATTAATTCTAGAAACGCTAACTTCACCGTTGCATCTGTCAGCTTTGCCTGTGACAGCGCCTGTAAACGTTCAAACGGCTGTTTCCATGAAGCGGCGCGCGCGCCATGCGCAAACAGTATTAAAGCTTTTTTATGCTGCATTAATGTCTCTCCACCCAATATAAGGCTGCAATTGCTGATAATAAAAATAAAGCACTCGGTGTGACTGCTGTCACAAATGGCGGCCAAGTGTTGAGTAAGCCCACGTGGGAAAACAAGCTATTTAATAACTGAAACGACACCCCTATCATGATGCCTATAAAAATTTTCAGTGATAAACCACCGCTACGAACTTTTAAATACGCAAACGGCAAAGCTAACGCCATCATCACAAATACAGCAAAGGGATAAATCACCTTTGCCCAGAAGGCAATTTCATAGCGTTCAGTTCTTTGTTTATTGTCCTCTAAATGCTGACTAAATTTTGCTAAATCAATTGCTGACATTTTGTCTGGATTCGCAACTAACACCGCCATGATTTCAGGTGTGATTTCAGAATCCATCAGACTGGTGGTCAGTGAGCGATTAATAATTTTTAGTGGGCGTTGATCTGCAGCTAATGAATTTTTAGGATTAGGAAAGAGCATCTCTTGTACATTACTTAATTCCCAGCGCCCATCTGCTAAAAACTTGGCCTGCTCTGCATTAATACGAGTCAGTAAATGCATGTCTTGATCAAATTCATAAATACGCACTGACTTAAGACTACTGTCTGGCTCTATCTTTTTTGCATTTAAAAATCGCGAGCCAATTGCCGCCTTAGTGACTGGATCACGCACTACATCTTTTGCCCACAAACCTGAACGAAACTCGGATGAAATTGCCGCACCCATTATTTTTCTTTTAAAGCTTTCAGCAAAATCACTGGCTTTAGGTGCGATAAATTCACCTAATAAAAAAGTCACAACTGATAAAACGATAGCTATACGTAATAACAAAGAGATAGCTCCCATCATGGACAATGATGATGCACGCATTACGGTGAATTCTGAACGCGCTGCAAACTGCGCCATGACATAAATCGTACCGATTAATGCAGCGATAGGCATTAATTCATAAGCATAAGAAGGCAAACCTAAGGTCACATAAAGAAAGACATGTTCAATGCGATAAGGGCCTTGTCCTACCCAACGCATCTCGCCCATTAAATCAAAGAAAGCAAATAAGGAAAGAAAAGCTACCAGCACAAACAACACGGCTTGATAAATCTCGGTAGCAAAATAACGACTTAAGACTTTCATGATGCCACCACTTTGGGGGAGAACAGCAGTCGTTTCACCATGCTTAATAAAATCACAGGATGCCAACGACTATTGGTGTTATTGCGCCATGCGAATAGCAAGGCAATAAAGATTAGGCCAAATAAATGTAATGGCCACCATGACCAAGCCCATGTCCACTTTGCTTGTGCTACAAACGATTGCACTATGCCGACTGCATTGCTATAAGAAACAGCAAGTAATAAAGCAATCATGAGATTAATGGTGCGACCTCGGCGCGGATTCACAAACCCCAGAGGTATCGCTAATAGGGTAAGTAAAAAACTCATTAAGGGTAAGCTAATACGCCACAATAATTCAGACATATGCTCTGGCGTTCCCATCTCCCATAAAATCGGAGTGGGGAGATTACGCACCGCTTTGTAGGCTGTGATTTGCTCTGCTTTACTCGCAACTAAGACACCATAGCGCTGAAAATCCATCATTTGAAATTCAGCCTGACCCGGTTGGCCATCATAACGACGACCTTTATCTAATATGAGAAATTTATCGCCGTATTCATCAATCACAATTTCACCCTGTTGCGATGAAACGATGACATCACCCTTGCTGTCACTTTGATTCACAAAGACGTTTTTTACTTTTGTGCTGTCAGCGGTTAAGCCTTCCACAAAAAATATTCTGTCACTCGCTGCTGATTCTTGAAATTTTCCGGGTGAGATGCGTGAAATATCTTCTCGGTTACGAAAACGTTCTTTAAATTCTGCACTCTTGCCGTTGGCCCAAGGTGTCAATGCCAAAGAAAGTACGCCCACCAATAACATAATCGGTAAACCAACAGACATTACAGGTCTAATCCATTGCATGAGTGATAAACCTGATGCAAACCAGACCACCATTTCAGAATCTTGATAACTACGTGCGACGACAGACAATACTGCAATAAAAATAGTTAGCGTGAGAATGACTGGAAGATAATTGAGTGTGGAGAAACCTAACAAAGCAACCACATCAGCAGACGCGACTTTACCGGCAGCTGCATCACCTAATATGCGTATCAACATCACCGTAATGACGATAGTGAATAGCGTGGTGAACACAGCGCCTGTCGTGTTCAACAACTCTAGGCGGATTGCGCGCTGAAAAATCATTCGGGGACTATAATGTTGGGAAAACAGGAGTAACTATGGACTTTAGCATAAAAGCTTTTGATACAAAAAACGCAATCTCACAAGCCAAATCGGGCTGTATCGCGGTTGGTATTTTCGAAAACGGCAAACTTTCTGCTGCCGCCAAAGCACTTGATAGTAAAGGTGCGATTACCAATGCCTTAAAGAGTGGTGATATTTCAGGCAAAGCCGGTAGCGCATTGCTCTTGCAAGCGCCTGCCGGAACCACTGCTGATCGCGTGCTGCTAGTGGGCTTGGGAGCGGAAGATGCCGTCTCAGACCGCAATTTTATCTCTGCATTACAGACTGTGATTCGGGTGTTCAGTAGCTTAGGAGCTGCGGAAGCCTTATTTGCCTTACCTATGGATGGTGTACGTGGACGCGATTTGGCTTGGGCCGTGCGCACTACAGTCGTCACTATCCGCGAAGGTCTGTATCGCTCGGATGAATTAAAAAGTAAAAAAGAAAACACTAAAGCTGGCGTAAAAAAACTAGGCTTAGTCGTCGATACTGCACAAGCTAATCAGGCAAAAAATGTATTAGCTCAAGGTCTCGCACTTGCCAATGGCATGGATCTCAGCAAAACACTTGGCAATCTCCCACCGAATATTTGCACACCGACCTACCTCGCTTCAACAGCACGTAAGTTAGCGAAAGAATTCAAACTAGGTGTAGAAGTACTGGACCGCAAACAACTTGAAGCTTTAAAAATGGGTAGCTTTTTGTCGGTCACCAATGGCAGTGAACAACCGCCTAAATTTATCGTCTTAAAACACATGGGCGGCAAAGTAAAATCTGCGCCCGTCGTCTTAGTTGGTAAAGGCATCACCTTTGATACTGGCGGTATTTCACTCAAGCCTGGTGCTGGCATGGATGAAATGAAATACGACATGTGCGGTGCAGCTTCAGTATTAGGCACATTTCGCGCTATCGCAGAAATGCAGTTGAAACTGAATGTAATCGGCGTTATCCCTGCTTGCGAGAACATGCCTTCTGGTAAAGCTTCACGACCAGGTGACATCGTGACTTCTATGTCAGGTCAAACCATAGAAATTTTAAATACCGATGCAGAAGGTCGTTTAATTCTCTGTGATGCCTTAACTTATGTAGAACGCTATAAACCTGCAGTGGTCGTTGATATCGCAACGCTAACAGGCGCTTGTGTAACAGCACTCGGTCATCACAACACAGGTCTCTTTACTCGTCATGATGAAACTCATGATGAACTCGCTAATGAACTACTCGCAGCAGGTAAAGATTTTAATGACACAGCATGGCGCATGCCTGTGGAAGAAATCTATCAAGAACAATTGAAATCTAACTTTGCTGACATGGCAAACATCGGTGGCCCACCAGGAGGCAGTATTACCGCAGCTTGTTTCCTAGAACGCTACACCCGCAAATACACTTGGGCACATTTGGATATAGCCGGCACAGCATGGAAGAGTGGCGCTGCTAAAGGTGCAACTGGAAGACCAGTACCTTTGCTGACTAGCTTTTTAATAAAACGGGCTCATGCTTAATTCAAACTTCATTACTGCGTAGCGAGTGAGAACATGAAACTCGTTACGTGGAATGTGAATTCCCTCAAGGTTCGTTTGCCCCATGTGCTTGAATGGCTGCAAACTAATCCAGTCGATGTGCTCTGTTTGCAAGAGACCAAACTCACTGATGATAAATTTCCTATCGCTGAAATCAACGCGGCAGGTTATCAAGTCGTCTTTAGCGGGCAAAAAACTTATAACGGTGTCGCAATCTTATCGCGCCATCCTATTAGTGATGTTGTTAAAAACAATCCACTCTTCCCTGATGAACAGCAACGCATCATCGCTGCCACCATTTCCGGTATTCGTATTGTTTGCGCTTATATACCAAATGGCCAATCCGTCGGCTCTGATAAATACGAATACAAACTACGTTGGTTAGATGGCTTAATCAATTGGTTAGCATCCGAATTACAGCAACATCCTAAACTTGCTTTACTGGGTGATTACAACATTGCACCAGAAGATGCTGATGTACATGACCCCGCAGCATGGGAAGGACAAGTTTTAGTTTCAGAACCAGAGCGAGCTGCATTTAAAAAGCTGTGTGATCTGAATTTAAAAGATGCATTTCGATTATTTCCACAAGCAGAAAAACTCTTCAGTTGGTGGGATTATCGACAAATGGCATTTCGCCGCAATCGGGGAATGCGCATAGACCATATCCTGCTCTCCCCACCTCTTAGTGCAATCTGCGCTGCCTGTGAAATCGACAAACTCCCACGTAAATGGGAACAACCCTCAGACCACACCCCTGTTATTGCCACACTCGCTGATTAATTTTCTGGCAGCTCGCTTCACTTCCTGAAATAAATATATCCAATACAAATGCTTTATAGCATTTGTATGTTTGGCTTATGGCATGTGCGAACAGTCAAAACAGTATTGAAGAGCATTACCACGAGGGAATGTACAAACCGATTATCGAACTTATAGTCGTTAGTCGTTACCAACCCAATGATAGAAAAATGAGGCATTAAAGATACAAAATTTCAATTTCAAAATCTAATAAAAAAATATACATAAATAACTTTAAAAATTATGGATAAATTAAAAAATAATCCTAGCTGGATAGTTTTAAATTCTCCGACAAAAAACGTCCCTAAAGAAGTTAAAAAAAAAGATGTTGTCTACAAAAAACAAAATTCAACAAACGATCTCAAAAGCATAATTAATAATAATCAAAAAAACAATTACGCAAAAAGCACTCAACATATATCAAAAATAGAATTCTCAATAATAAAAATAAATCAAAGATCAGAATCAATTGCCAATATACCAGCCATAAATAAGCTAACAAATCTTTATGAAAAAAAATTAATTTTAGAAAAAAAAGAATCAAGCTTGAAGCTTGAAGAAGTAAATGAAGAAATTCATGGAATTGAAAATAAAATATCAGACACCATAGACAGATTAAATGTACTGATTGATAAAAAAAATGAATCTGGAAATCAAAAATCTAGCCTAAAGTTGAAAGAAATAAACAATGAGATAGAAATATTAACAAATAAATTATCTGATTTATAAAAAATAAAAGTTAAAAATATTTTTTTAAAATTACATTATTTAGTTACATAAATTATTTATCTAGGAGAATTGATAATGGCAATCAAATCAATGGGCATAATAAGATTACACGATAATATGAATCTAAATGAAATAAACCAAGTCAGAGTTAAAATTTCTGATCTTAAAGGAAATGAAAAAATAAGAGCAAAAATAAATGGCTCAGGAAAAAGTAACGCAACAATTTTTGCGGTATATAAAAACACATTTTCAGAACGTTCATTGCATAAACTAGAAAAATTAAAGAATATCTTTATAAATAAAAAATTATCAGAAAATTCATGCCTTACAAAAGGTATTTTAGGTAAAAATTCAATTTCAGTAGAGGAAGTTAAAATTTTTATAGAAGGAAAAAATGCAGCGATTCAAAAAAAATTTTTTAGACGACG
>Ga0209442_1000761_pt1 | contig 18695 bp, 26 predicted proteins | sample LauGreSBDMM110DD_2_FD_187565 | JGI IMG/M metagenome (GOLD analysis project Ga0209442, IMG submission 187565) | Freshwater lake microbial communities from Lake Michigan, USA - Sp13.BD.MM110.DD (SPAdes) (version 2) | ecosystem: Environmental > Aquatic > Freshwater > Lake | place: Lake Michigan...
TGAGGAGGATTGGGATGAATTTAAAGATCAACTTCTACTTTTCCCAGCCATTGGAGTGCATGATGACTTGCCAGATGCTTTGTCATATATTGACCAGTTAGCCGTGACTTCTTACTTTGAAGATGTTGAAGAAGATGAGTGGGAGCCAGTTGACATAATTAGTGGGGTTTAAATGGCAACAGACAAAGAAGTGAAGATCGAAGACCAAGGTAGTTACGATGAGCCTACACAGGCTGACAAAGACTTAACTGCCTTTGTTGTTGACCATTGTGATCGTTGGCGTGATTACAGAGATACCAACTTCCTTCCAGATTGGCTTGAATACGAGCGCATCTTTCGTGGTGAATGGGCAGTAGAAGACAAGACCCGTGAATCTGAGCGTTCACGCATTGTTACCCCTGCCACCCAACAAGCAGTTGAGACTCGCCATGCTGAGATCATGGAAGCAATCTTTGGTCAGGGTGATTTCTTTGACATTGAAGACAATATCCAAGATGTCAATGGCAACCCCATAGATATTGAGATGATTAAGCGTCAACTCACAGAAGACTTCAAGAAAGACAAAATCAGGAAAGCCATTGATCAGATTGAACTGATGGCTGAAATCTATGGCACAGGCATAGGCGAGATCATTGTCAAGACTGAAAAAGAGTATGTGCCAGCGACTCAGCCAATCCCTAATCAGATGGGGCAAGCGGCTATCGGAGTGCTAGAGAGAGACAGAATTGGTGTGAAGATCATGCCAATCAATCCCAAGAACTTCTTGTTTGATCCAAATGGTACGAGCGTAGATGACTGTATGGGTGTGGCGATTGAGAAATATGTCTCTATCCACAAGGTTGTTCAAGGCATTGAGGCTGGCATCTATCGCAAGGTAAACATCACCACTACTGGTGACGATTCTGACCTAGAACCTACCCAAGAGGTAAGCCAGTACCAAGATGAGAAGGTTCTACTCCTCACCTACTATGGTTTGGTGCCAAGGGAATATTTAGAGAATCTAGAAGAGAACAAAGAGATTGTTGACCTTTTCCCAGATAACTCTGAGGCAGAGGAATATGCTGACTTGGTGGAAGCCATTGTTGTGATTGCCAATGATGGGCAACTGCTAAAGGCTGAAGCAAATCCCTACATGATGAAGGATCGTCCCGTCTTGACCTATCAAGATGACACAGTTCCTAATCGCTTGTTGGGCAGAGGCACAGTAGAAAAAGCGTTCAATATGCAAAAGGCTATTGACGCACAGACTCGTTCACACTTAGATTCCTTGGCTTTGACCACTAGCCCCATGATTGCTATGGACGCTACTCGTCTGCCACGGGGAATGAAGTTTGAGGTAAAGCCAGGCAAGGCGATCCTTACCAATGGCGCACCTTCTGAGATTCTTTACCCCTTCAAGTTCGGTCAAACCGACCCCAACAACTTGGCTACGGCTAAAGACTTTGAGCGTATGTTGTTACAAGCAACGGGAACATTAGATTCCCAAGGCATGATCAGCAATGTGGCTAGAGATGGTGGTCAAGGCGGTATGTCTATGGCTGTCGCTTCTATCATTAAGAAGTACAAACGCACTTTGGTGAACTTCCAAGAGGATTTCTTGATCCCGTTTATCAAGAAAGCGGCTTTCCGCTTCATGCAGTTTGACCCAGAGCGTTATCCTTCTGTGGACATGAACTTTGTTCCTACGGCTACGCTTGGCATTATTGCTAGAGAATACGAACAACAGCAGTTCATTGGCTTATTGCAGACACTTGGCCCCAATACTCCCGTTTTGCCTGTGATATTGAAGGGCATTTTGGCTAATTCAAGCCTATCTAACAGGATGGAACTGATTGCTATGTTGGAGAAGATGAGTCAACCAGACCCACAAGCACAACAAATGCAACAAATGCAACAACAATTGGCTATGCAAGCGGCACAAGCGCAGATTGCAGTCAACACTACTCAGGCAGAACAGAATCGTGCAGAGGCTACAAAGTTGTCTGTTGAGGCTCAGTTGATGCCACAAGAAGTTCAAGCCAAGATGAGTGCATCTTTGACCAAGAATCTACCCAACGATGCTGATGCAAACCAAAGAGAGTTTGATAAGAGGGTGAAGATTGCTGATCTGATGCTAAAAGAGGCTGACATTAAGAATAAGAGCAAGATTGTTGAGTTACAGATGGCTGATAAGCGTGGCAAGGTAGAAAATGACTTCCTAGACAGGCTTTCTAAGGAACTTTCCTAATGGATATTGGTGATTTAGAGCGAAAACTAGGCATTGATGGGCTATCTGCTGATGAGCAGATGGCATTGCTTGATGCTTTGCAAAAATCAGCACAAACACGACTAGAAATTTCCAATCAAGAGGCTATTGGCAAGAGTACAGAGGTTGTTATCCAAGGATTGAAGAAGATTAAGAGTGACTTGGAGACAAGGTTCACCCAATTAAATGCCACCATTGAGTCAAAAGCCTCTAGTTTGAGGGATGGCAAAGATGGTAAGGATGGCAAAAATGGCAAAGACGGACTTGACGGAAAGCAGGGCTTACAAGGTAGCAATGGTCAGAATGGTCGAGATGGGCGTGATGGCTTGGATGGGACTGATGGTATTAGTGTCACCTCTGCTCGTATTGATTTCGATGGTAGCCTTATTATTGGGTTGTCTAGTGGTGTTGAACTCAATGTTGGTGAGGTTGTTGCTCCTGATCTTGCAGAATCCATCAAGGTTATTACTAATGGTGGTGGCACTTCTCAGTCTGTACTCGATAGCATAGCAAGTCTTCAGTCTCAAATTACAGCAATGGCTGGATTTGTGAATTATGAAGGTACTTGGAACGCATCAACTAACACCCCTACCCTTACCTCTAGCATTGGCACAAAGGGAGACTACTATGTTGTTTCTACCACAGGCACAACAAACCTAAATGGCATTACTACTTGGACACAAGGCGATTGGGCAATATTTAATGGCTCTGCTTGGGAAAAGGTAGACAATACTGACCTTGTAACTTCTGTTGCTGGTCGCACGGGTGCTGTTACTTTGACAACGGCAGATGTAAGTGGTTTGGGAACGATTGCCACACAAGCATCAAGCAATGTCTCTATTACTGGTGGTTCAATTACAGGCATCACAGACTTGGCGGTTGCAGATGGTGGCACAGGCGCATCTACTGCATCAGGTGCTAGAACAAATTTAGGGTTAGTCATTGGTACAGATGTGTTAGCCCCAACTGGGTCGGCCGCATCCCTTACCTCATTTCCAACATTTAACCAAAACACTACGGGTACAGCATCAAATGTGACGGGTACTGTGGCGGTTGCCAATGGTGGAACGGGTGACACAACTGCATCAGGTGCTAGGACAAATCTAGGGTTGGTAATAGGTACGGATGTTCTTGCTCCTACGGGTTCAGCGGCATCCCTTACAGGATTCCCAACTTTCAATCAGAACACCACAGGAACTGCGGCTTCTACTCCTAAGTTGCTGTCTACCAACTTCACGATTGAGGAGTCAGGTGGCAAGTTGCTGTTTAAATATGGCGCAACTACAATAGCCTCAATGTCTTCAACTGGAGTGATTACTTCAGCAACTAATATTATTGCAAATGGAACACCATAAAGGATAAATATGGCAACGACAGTAACCCTAAAACCTAATGCGATTGACCTCTCTGGTTCGACTTCAGGGACAACCACATTACAAGCAACTGCGGTGGCTGGTACAACTACCATCACACTTCCTGCGGCAACTGATACCTTGGTTGGTAAGGCAACGACAGACACCTTGACCAACAAGACCCTAACTGCTCCTGTAATCAGCACAATCTCTAATACTGGTACTCTGACCTTGCCAACATCCACAGATACCTTGGTAGGTCGGGCAACAACTGATACTCTGACAAACAAGACTTTAACTACACCAGTTATCAGTTCACTTTCATCTGCATCTGCTACTTCGCTAACTTTGCAGTCTGCTGGCACTACTGCGATTACTGTTGATACTTCACAGAATGTGGGGATTGGTACTGCTTCGCCTAGTACAAAATTAGATGTTGTTGGAGGCATTAAAACAAACGGAGTAGGAACTGCTGGCGATTCGTGGAGAGCCACAAACGGAACAATTACAAGTTCTTTAACTTACGATACTGGTGTAGGTGTTGTTGGCACAACTTCAAATCATCCATTAGTTGTTTGGACTAACTCCGCAGAGCGTATGCGTATCGACACCTCTGGTAATGTGGGGATTGGTCAAACATCTCCAAATGCAAGATTAGAAGCATTGAGTTCAACTGCTGGCGCAGAAATATCTCGCTTTGAAGGAAATTACTCTGCGTCTGGTACTGTTAACTTGACTAACTGGAGGCGTTCTGGTGGTTCTGTTGCATCTGTTATGCGTTACAACGATGCAAATACAGACATGGAGTTTGGCACGACAACAAGCCATTCGCAAGCGTTTATTACTGGTGGCACAGAGCGTATGCGTATCGACTCTAGCGGTAACTTGCTGGTGGGGACTACAAGCACAAGTTTATCTTCAGGGGTAGGTTTTAAATTTACCAATTCTTCTACTGTGCCAAATGTAGGGCAGGTTGTTAATACATCAGGTAGCACTAACACTTATCATTATTACAATGATAACGCTACAAATGGTGGCTATCGTTTTTATGTAAATGTTAATGGCGGTGTTTATAACTTTAGTGGAAATAACAGCAACCTTTCTGATGAAAGAACTAAAGAAAATATTGAATTAGCATCTAATTATCTTGATAAAATTTGTGCTATTCCTGTTAAAACATTTAATTACAAAGATGAGCCAAATGGCGAACAAAAAACACTTGGTGTAATTGCTCAAGATGTTGAAAATATTGCACCTGAGTTTGTAAATAACACAGGTTTTGGTAAAACTCCTTCTGATGGAATACCCCTTAAATCAATTTATACAACTGATTTAACTTTTGCTTTGATGAAATGTATTCAAGAACAACAAGCACTAATAACAGCACAAGCCGAAACAATCAACGCACTAACCGCCCGAATTGTGGCTTTGGAGAGCAAATAATGGCTACTACTTGGACAATCACACAACTAGACCGCCAAACCTCTAACGGGTTTGTAACTACCGCACATTGGACTGCAAGCGCAGTAGATGGGGATTACTCCGCATCCACATACGCAACAAGTTCATGGGCTGATGGAACACCCACAACTCCCTATGCTGACCTAACACAAGCAACTGTATTAGGTTGGATATGGGCTAATGGCGTAGACAAAGAAGCAGTAGAGGCTAGTCTGAAAGCGCAGATTGATGCACAGAAAAATCCTGTATTTGCTACTGGAGTTCCTTGGTGACACCAGAACTCCAAAAGTACTATGAAGCCCGCTTTGACATGATGTCAAAGGAGGGTTGGAAAGACTTAATGGAAGATATTGACACAATGATTGAATCGTTGAACAATATCAGTACAATCCCTGACGAAAAGTCCTTGCATTTCAAGAAGGGCGAATTGTCAATACTCACATGGCTGAGAACCTTGAAAGAGGTCAGCGAGAGAGCATTTGAGGAATTGAATGAAAAGACTATTTGATTTTGCCTGTGAAAACGGGCATAAAACTGAAAGACTTGTTGATTATGAGGCAACAGGTTTTAAGTGTGAGTGCGGAGCAACAGCCAACCGCCTCATAAGCGCACCTAACTTCAAATTGGAAGGGTGGTCTGGTTCTTTCCCATCAGAGCATGGGAAGTTCGAAAGAAAACACCTAGACAGACTGAAGTGGGAGCAAAGCAACAACTTGTAAAAAGTGCAAGTTAAATGTCCTGAGAACGATAAACACGCAGGAAAAGGAAAAATATGTTGATTGAAAATGAAGATGAGTCGCCAAGTGAGTTAGACGTAGTTGAAGAACAGAAGCAAGAAAGACTTCCTCAGAATGAGCAACTTTCAGACATTCCCAATTTCTATCGGGATAAAAGTCTAGAAGATGTTATCAAGATGCACCAAGAGGCTAACAAGTTAATTGATCGTCAAGGTAAAGAAGTAGGCGAGATTCGTAAACTAGCAGATGAACTCATAAAGCAGAACCTCAGTTCTAACAAGCAATCTATTAAAGAGGAACAACCAGAAGTAGACTTCTTTGAGAATCCAAAAGAAGCAATTCGTCAGACTGTCGATAACCATCCAGATGTAGTTGCAGGTCGCCAAGCGGCTTATGACTTCAAAAAGATGCAAATTCAGCAAAAGTTAGCGCAAGAGCATCCCGACTTTGGTCAGGTTGCCTCAGACCCAGACTTTGCAAATTGGGTGAAATCTTCACCTATTCGCATAAATCTGTTTGCCAAGGCTGATGGTGAGTTTGATTATGATAGTGCAAACGAATTACTTACTACTTATAAACAGTTACGTGGCGTGAAGGCGAAACAAACGAGTGATGCTGGAGAAGCAACTCGCAAGACTAACCTGAAGGCGGCATCTGTTGATGTAGGTGGTAGTGGAGAATCAGGAAAAAGAGTTTATAGACGGGCTGACCTTATTCGGCTGAAAATGACCGATCCGAACAGATACGAAGCCTTGAGTGACGAGATCATGCAAGCCTACGCTGAAGGTCGGGTCAAGTAATTAACTTATCGATTTTTGGAGATTTATCATGCCTTTAGGTACAAATAATGTGACAGTAACGACAGCGGCAACCTTCATTCCTGATATTTGGAGTGACGAAATTGTTGCGGCTTATAAAAAGAACCTAGTTTTAGCAAACTTGGTTATGAAGATGTCTTTCAAGGGCAAGAAGGGTGATGTAGTTCACGTTCCTGCTCCTACCCGTGGTTCAGCGTCTGCAAAGGCGGCTGGTTCACAAGTGACTTTGATTGCCGCAACGGAATCTGAAGTTCAGGTATCAATCAACAATCACTATGAATATAGCCGTTTGATTGAAGACATCGTAGAAGCACAGGCTTTAAACAGTCTGCGTAACTTCTACACAGCAGATGCTGGTTACTCTTTGGCTAAACAAGTTGATACAGACTTGATTAACCTTGGACGTTCAACTAATGGTGGTGCTGGTACAAACGCCTATGCAACTGGTGCGTTTATTGGTGGTGATGGTACGACTGCTTATGTTGCCGCAAGCAACAACGAAACAGCCTTGACCGATGCCGCTATTCGCCGCACTATTCAGCGTATGGATGACACCGACACTCCTATGGATGGTCGCTTCTTCATCATCCCACCCTCAAGTCGCAATACTTTGATGGGTCTTGCACGTTACACAGAACAAGCCTTTGTTGGCGGTACTAACAATACCATCCGCACTGGTGAGATCGGTAACTTGTATGGCATCCCTGTGTTTGTCTCAAGCAATTGCGACACAGCATCAGGCTCTTCTGCCGCCCGTGTTTGTTTGATGGGACACAAAGATTCTTTGGTTCTGGTTGAGCAAATTGGTGTTCGTTCACAAGTTCAGTATAAGCAAGAGTACCTTGCTACGCTGTTCACATCTGATACGTTGTATGGCGTTCAGATTCTTCGTGCGGCGGCAAGCACAGGTGCGGCTAAATCTGCATCTATGTTCGCTCTCTTAGTTCCTGCCTAATTGCAGTTGCGCCCCCTGCCCTAGTGGTGGGGGGACTTTTTTAACCTAATTAGGAGAAATTATTATGGCAACAGCAAGTGCAGTTGTAACACGCAGAGGTACTGACAGTTTTCGGGGTTTATTCTCTGATACTTGGTCAGTTCGGGCTACTCTTGACGCTGGCTCTTTAGTCGATGGCGCAGGGGAAACCGATGACGTAACAGTAGCGGGTGTCGCTTTGGGTGACATGGTTATTGGTGCATCTTTAGGTGTGGATTTGGTTGGTTTGACTGTGACAGGTTATGTCTCAGCCGCCAATACAGTTAAATTCCGCATCCAAAACGAGTCTGGCTCAACGGCTGACTTGGCTTCATCAACTTTACGTCTAGTTGTAGTTCGTATGGTTTAAGGATTGGGGGGCTTGCTCCCCTTTCTTTTAAGGATAAATATGGCTTTGTTTCGTTGCAATAAATCTGGCAATACAGTCGAATTCAGATATGACTTTGATATTGTCGAGATGCGTAGGCATCCAGAATACACAGAGGTTGATACTTCTGCTGTTGTGGAGGTTGAAAAGGTTGATGGAACAAGGCAGACACTAACTTTGAAGAAACCTATGGGCAGACCCCGTAAGGAACAGTTATGAGTGACATTGACGCTAGAGATTTTGGCAAGTTAGAGGCACAGGTTGCTTCCTTGCAGGCCGAAGTTCACCAATTGGCTAATGATGTCAAGGCTCTCCTTGAGTTGGCAAACAGGTCAAAAGGAGGCTTTTGGATGGGTATGACCATAGCCTCAATGCTTGGTGGCGTTATCACCTTTGTTGGTGGAAAGTTACTCCGATGAAAGAAGGTTTGCTCTCAGGCGTAGTTTGTCCTGTATCGACTCAGGATGTCTCTATTAATCTAAAGAACAGAAACCATGCTTTCAAAGAGTATGGGTATGGCCCTCCTAACCCTGATGAGCCAAATGACTCTTTTTGGTTGAAGAAGGCGAAGATGTATAACGCCCCTACTAAAGACATTATGGGGATGCGATGTGGCAACTGTGCCGCATTTATCCAGACTCCTAAGATGATGGAGTGCATCACTGGTGGACTAGAGAAGGATGAGGGTGAGAATGAGTTGTCCTATGACGAGAATTTTGTCAAGGCGGCTAATTTAGGATATTGCGATCTATTTCAATTTACCTGTGCCGCACTCAGAACCTGTGATGCGTGGAAATCAGGTGGCCCAATAACCAAGGAGAAACCATGATGTACGGAAAAACAAGCAAGATGACAGGCTCAAAGATGCCTAAGAAATCAGAGAAAAAGGGTATGCCGATTGCCATTATGGTGGCAGTTGGTAAGCCAAAGGCTATGCCTATGCGTGGTCAGCGTACCGCAACTAACATGATGAAGAAAACAGGGAGAGGCAAATGAGTTCACTATCTAGCGCAAGAACCCTATTAAATGCAGTAACTGCAAGTGGTGCTTCTACTGCTGTGCAAGCAGACGCAGGACAACCCGCATTTCTGCAAGTTACAGGCATAACAACCGCTACTGTTGCTTTCCAAGGAAGTCTTGATGGGACAACATTTGCAACGATTGGTACTGCTTTGACTGCTGATGGCATTGTCACTATTGCCAATGCGCCAAAGTATTTGAGAGCCAACTGTACAGCCTACACCTCTGGAACTATTACAGCAAAGGTCTTGTATTAGTATGAAAAAGACCAAAGCACAAGCCAAAATTAGCAAAGTCATGCGTGAGTACAAGGCAGGTGATCTGCACTCAGGCAAGGGTGGTAAGGTTGTTAAGTCTCAGAAACAAGCCATAGCAATTGCCCTATCAGAGGCTGGTAAGGCGAAGAAGAAATGAAACAAGGACTTTATGCCAATATCAATGCCAAACAAGCAAGAATTAAGGCTGGCTCTGGTGAACGTATGCGGAAAGTTGGTAGCAAAGGTGCGCCAACTGCCAAAGCGTTTATTGAGTCTGCTAAAACCGCAAAGAAACCAAAAAAGGTGAAGTGATGAAAACTCCTGCTTGGCAACGCTCCGAAGGTAAAAATCCTAAAGGAGGGTTGAACTCCAAGGGAAGATCATCTTATAATGCGGAAACTGGTGGTAATTTAAAAGCACCAGTAAAGTCGGGGGATAACCCTCGCAGAGCAAGTTTCTTGGCTCGTATGGCTGGCAACGATGGCCCTGAGTACAAGAATGGTGAACCGACAAGACTGCTTCTTTCGCTCAAAGCATGGGGTGCATCCTCAAAGGCTGACGCAAAGGCAAAGGCTAAGTCTATTTCTGAACGAAATAAGGCAAAAGCGAAATGAGAGCATTATCAGTTGGAGTTAGTCCCACAGCGGCAGTAGACACAACAGTCTATACGTGTCCTAGAGGCTATTACTCTAAATTTACTGTAATGTATATACACAATACAGGTGGGTCTACCAAGCATATTACTGTTCAATGGTTTGACGCAAGTGCCAATAGCACACTTGATATATTGACTCAATACGATTTTTCATCAAAAACTTACTTGCAGTTTGATGGCAACGCCTATATTGTTTTAGAAGAAGGTGACAAAATCAAGATAACTACTCAGTCTGCAAGTTCATTCAGTTTTATAGCCACATTTGAAGAAGAAGGGTTGACTAGAGCATGACCTACCTAGAACTTGTAAACGATGTCTTGGTGCGACTCAGAGAGCCTGTGGTCACAACTTTCAGCGAAACTACCTATTCCACCTTGATTGGCAAATTCATCAATGATGCCAAGCGTCAGGTTGAAGATGCCTTTAGTTGGAACGCCTTGGGTGCAACCATCACAGTTACAACTGCCGCCAGTACCTCTACCTATTCCCTTACAGGGGCTGGACAGAAGTTTCAGGTTATGGATGTAATCAATACAACTAGCCTTTTATGGCTAAAAAACATTAGTTTTGTGGACATGAACCGCAAATTGAACTTTGCGCCTGTTGCTACTGAAACACCCACAGAATATGCTTTTGATGGGGTAGATGGTTCTTACGATACACAAGTAAAACTCTATCCAATCCCTAATGCTGTATATACAGTTAAGTTTATGCTGACTGTCCCACAACCAACATTGGCATTAGATGCCACAGTAGTAAAAGTTCCTGATGTTTTAGTGGTGCAAAACGCCTACGCAAGAGCATTGGTAGAGCGTGGTGAAGATGGTGGATTGTCTTCCTCAGAGGCATATAACCTGTATCGGGCAATGTTGTCTGACTATATTGCTTTGGAAGGCACACGCTATCCAGAGAATCAGGAGTTTGTCTCTATATGACGCAAAGATTGCAGACCTTTAGTGTTCAAGCCCCAGGCTTCTTTGGGCTAAACACGCAAGACTCTCCTTTGACATTGGAGGCGGGGTATGCGTCTATTGCCACCAATTGCGTCATTGACCAATATGGACGTATTGGCGCACGAAAAGGTTTCTCAAGGGTTAATTCATCCTCTGGCAACTTAGGTGCAAACGATGTAAAAGTTATCCATGAGTTAGTGCAACTTGATGGAACAATAACTGTATTGTTTGCTGGTAACAACAAGTTATTCAAACTCAGTTCCACTAATACAGTTGTGGAATTGACCTATGGGGGCGGCGGTACTGCCCCAACTATTACTGCAAGCAATTGGCAATGTGCTTCTTTGAATGGCATTACTTACTTCTTCCAATCTGGCTTTGATCCTTTGATTTATGACCCTGCGGTAAGCACCACAACATTTAGGCGTGTGTCTGAAAAAACGGGTTATACAGGCACAGTTCCATTGGGAAACATTGTTATTTCTGCTTTTGGTCGCTTATGGGTGGCTGATACTACGGCAGACAATGTAACAATTAGTTTCTCTGACTTGTTGGCAGGGCATAACTGGACTGCGGGAACATCTGGGACTCTTGATGTTTCTAGGGTTTGGGCGAATGGCGCAGACCAGATCATGGGGTTGGGCGCACACAATAACTTCTTGGTTATCTTTGGTAAACGTCAGATATTAGTTTACTCAGGGGCTACAACTCCTTCCACAATGTCATTGGCTGACACCATAGGCAACATTGGTTGCTTGTCAAGGGATTCCATAGTTTCTACGGGTTCAGATATTGTTTTCTTGTCTAACTCTGGTGTGCGTAGTCTTTTGCGTACTATCCAAGAGAAGTCAGCACCATTGCGTGACTTGTCAAAGAATGTGCGTAATGACTTGATGACCTATGTTGCGGGCGAGACATTGGCAAACGTCAAGGCGGTCTATTCAGAAGTCAATGCTTTCTACCTTTTAACCCTTCCTGTTGCCAAACAAGTCTATGTATTTGATACCAAGGCTCAGTTGCAAGATGGGTCTGCAAGGGTAACAACTTGGGATTCTATTGAACCAACGGCTCTTTTGTCTCGCAGAAATGGTGATTTACTGATTGGCAAGAATGGGTATGTTGGCAAATATGGGACATATCTTGACCATGCCTCTACCTATCGCTTCCAGTACTACACCAACTATGCTGACTTAGGTGATGCCAATGTTACATCAATCCTGAAGAAAATCTCTGTGGTGGTTATTGGTGGAACAAACCAACAGTTAATCATTAAATGGTCGTTTGACTTTTCTGGTCAATATTACTCAACTCAAGCGCAAATTCCTATTTCAACAATTGCTGAGTATGGTGTTGCTGAGTATGGTGCAAATGGTGTTCCTGTAGCGTACTACTCACAAGGTATACAAATCTCTACCTTGATCGGTCAAGCATCTGGCTATGGAAAAGTTGTGCAAACAGCGTATGAAGTGCAGATCAATGGTTCTGCTATCAGCATCCAAAAGATTGAGATTCAGGCTAAAAACGGAAAACTTGGGTAAGGAATAAACATGGCAAATTTACAAGTTATTGAAAAATCAAAGTTTTGCAGTTCTTGTAAAGAAGCAAAGTCTCTATTTGAGTTTACAAAAAATAATGCTACTCCTGATGGGTTGCAGTACAAATGCCGTTCATGTGACCTAGAGTATCAAAAAAACAGAAGAATACAAAACAAAGATCAAATACTAGATTATTCAAGAAATTATCAAAAAAACAAAAGAAAGAATTTTGAGTTTCGTTTGCAAATGCTTTTAAATGCTTCTAAACAAAGATCAAAGAAAAAATCACGAGAAAACAATTTAACCTTAGATGATATAAAAAGCATTTATCCTGAAGATGGTTTATGCCCTATATTTGGTACAAAGTTAATTTTTGGTGACGCTGGATTCAGAGAAGATAGTCCAAGTATTGATCGTATTGATTCAACTAAAGGCTATACAAAAAATAATGTACAAATTATTTCTTGGAAAGCCAACAGAATTAAAATGAATTCATCTGTGGAAGAACTTGAACTAATCTTGGCATACATGAAACAAGGAATTTGACATGAACTATACAAAAACCACCAACTTTGCGGCTAAAGATGCGCTTGCGTCAGGCAATGCTTCCAAGGTCGTTAAAGGCACTGAGATTGACACAGAGTTTACTAATATCCAAACTGCTATTGCTTCCAAGGCAGATGGAACATTTACAAACTTCTCGTTTGTTGAAGCATCAAATGTCTTGTATATCTACAATGTATCAACGCCTGTGGCAAAGATTGATGCCTCTGGTAATTTGACTGTGATTGGCAACATCATTGCGAATGGAACAATGTAATGAAAGCATCAGAAATCATTAAAGCAGATGCGGTCAAACGCAAAATTGACCCTGATAAAGCCTTGCGTACTGTTAGTGCGTTGGTTAAGGCTAAGTCTGCTGTTTTGATGCAAGAGAGCGACTCTGTTCTTTTGGTGCGTAAGATTAACCCAACATCCGCAGAAATTCACTTGTTTACTGAAGATAGTCCTAGAACATTGGCAAAGGCTGTTATTGGTTTTATCAGAAGAGGTAAGGCTTTAGGTATTAAGACTGTCTATGGCAAAGCAGATAACCAAGGTATTGTGGAACTAATGAAGCGTCTTGGCTTGAATGTACAAGCATCTGACTTGCAACAGTACAACTGGAAAGCACAGATATGAGAAATAGTCTTGCCCTATTAGGTATACCAGACCTCCCCATCTATGCGTTTCGCCATGTTGGGGATAGAAGAATTCAGCCACAAGGTGGCGTTTCTAGTGTTCTTGAGAGTGCTAGTTCAGTAGTTTCTGATGTTGGGTCAGGACTTACAAAAGAAATTGGAAATTTAGGTTTTTCTGGTGGTGGTGGAATACTTGGACAAATTGAAGGTGGCATTACAGATACAGTTGGTAATGTCTCAGATGCTTTGGCAGAAGTTGATGACACAGTAAATCAAGAAATCCCAGGCGGTTGGGCAACTGTTATAAATGTTGCAACAGCAGGGCAAGCGGCTCCTTATGTACAAGCAGTTCAAGCGGGCAACGTAATAGCCAGAGGTGGAAGTCTTGAAGATGCCGCCAAAGGCTATGTCATAAGTTCAATAGCATCAGAAGCGGGTGGTGCTGTTGGCGCAGAAACAGGTTCTAGTTTTGCTGGCAATGTGGCTGGTGGGACTACTGCTGGTTTGCTTAGTGGCAAATCATTAGAAGAATCAGTTAAAGGTGGCGTAACAGGTGGCGTAATAAACCAAGCGACACCATCTACTTTATTAAGTTCAAGCGGAACTTCAAGTCAAGGAACAACGGGAGCAAATAACATGGCAGTTGATGATTACACATATTATGGTGGCGGTGACGCTTATGACACAACAAGTGGCTTATTTTCGCCAACCACAATCCCTGCACAAGATATAACTGGTGGAGAAGGTTTCTACGACACAGGTAGCACACCTTATACACAGGCTCAGATTGATGCTTTAACTGCACAAACCTATGGTGGTAATAATCCTTTATCCTCCCTAGATGCGGCTACACAGGCCGCAATCAAACGAGCATTGGCGGCTGGTGGTAGTGTGGCTCAAGGGGCAATGAACTTCCTAAATCAAAAGGGCGTTGTCCAAGGTGGGTTGCAAACCGCTGGTGGCTTGTTGCAAATGCAACAGTCTAGGGATGCGGCACTTCAAGCACAAAGAAACATACAACAAGCGGCAGGACAAGGCGTTGCTGGCGCACAGTTCAGACCCGTTGGCACAACTACCCGTTTTGGCACATCTAACTTCCAAGTTGATCCTACTACTGGTCAGTTGATAAGTGCTGGCTATACAGCCGCACCTGAGATTACTTCTGCACAAAACAGGCTTATGGGTTTAGGTGCTAGTTATTTAGCGCAATCTCCTGAAGAAGTTGCTCAACAATATATATCTAAGCAATATGACTTGCTCGATCCTAGCCGTCAAAGACAGTTGGCAAACATTAGAAACCAACAGTTTCAGACAGGTCGTGGTGGTTTGTCAGTAGGTTCTACTGGTTTGCGTCCAAGTGGCGCACAAGGCTTGATGGGTTCTAATCCTGAGTTAGAAGCCTATTACAACGCCTTGGCACAACAAGATGCACAGTTGGCGGCACAAGCACAACAAGCGGGTCAGCAACAAGTTACCTTTGGTACAGGTTTGTTTGGTCAGGCTGGTCAGTTGGAGAACATGGCACAACAACCATTTGCTTTAAGCCAAGGACTTGCCCAACAGTCATCATTGAGTGGCGCAAGGGCTGGAGAGATAGGACTAAGAGGTGCTGTCTATGGCGGCAATATCGGTACTTCCGCAGGGGCTACTGCTAGTCCATTGGGATATGGTTTGAGTGGCTTGGGTAACCCCAATTCTTTATTGGGAAACGCATTAGGTACTTATCTAACATCACCATTAGTTAGTACTGGAAATGTTGGCGGTACTGGTAGCACATTTAATACTGGCTACTATGACCCAATGCAACAACAGTTTTAAGGAGTAATCATGGCAACAGATATCGTAGGTGGATTGTTTGGTATTACTCCTGAGATGTACCAACAAAATGTTGGTGAAGACATACTGAGGCAAGGCGTACAAATGGGGCAATTGTCTCCAGATGCTTTTGGTCGTGCCAATGTTTATGCGGGTGCGGCACAAATAGGTCGTGGTATTAGTGGCGTTATGGGCGCACAAGACCCACAGTTAAAACTTATTAGCGCACGAAATGCAATATTCAATAGAACTGACCCTAATGATCCAGAGTCTCTTGCACGAGCCGCAAGTGAGTTAGCACCATTTGACCCGCAAGGTGCTAATGCTTTGGCTAATCAGGCTAGGGAGGCGGCGTTTAAACTTTCACAAGTTACAAAGAATATGCGTGAACGTGCTGGTGCAGAGCCTTTACAACAACTTATCAGGGCTGGAAAATATACTCCTGCAAGCGTTGCAGAGTATGCAAATACTGGCGATATAAGTAAATTGGTAGAGATAGAAAAAGTGCCAAAAATAGAAATTAAAGATTTACAAGAATATCGTCAAAAACTAATTGATGCTGGCGCACCTGAATCACAAATTAAAGAAGTAGATGAAGCCATTAAAGGTGTAGGAAAAGGAAGAGGAACTACTGTTTCTGTTGATACTAGACAACCAATAGAAATATCTAAGAATAAGACCGATCTTGCGGCAGAGATAGAAAAAGGTGCATTTACTGCATCTGATCGTATTACTTTGGCGCAAAATTTAAGATCACTATTGCCAAAAGCATTTGTGGGTGTTGGTTCTGATGTTGTCTTGCAAGGTGCAAGGGTTGCAGAGGCTTTTGGTATTGATGTTAAAGGCGTTGCTCCATCGCAAATAGTTGACACTATATTGAATGAAATGACAATTGGTAAAGCGGGTGAGTTGAAAGGTGCTTTGTCTGATAAAGACAGGGAGTTCTTAAAAGCAACCATTGGTACTCGCGGTTTATCAATAAAGACTTTGAACTATGTTGCAGATGAAATTGAACGTAGAGCAAGCATAGATAGAAAGTTGAACACTAGAGTCAATGAGGCTATTAAGTCTAAAAAGAACTTAAATGAGATTGATTTTGCTGAAGAACGTTCATTGGCAAACAAAGACGTTAAGAAAGATTTAGATAGACTTAAAGAGTTGCGCCTTAAAGCAGGACAACAACAATAGTAATTAAGGAAAATATTATGGCACTTACAGCAGAAGAACAAGCGGAACTTGATAGTTTAGAGGCTAGTTATGGCTCGGCTTCTTCAGTTCTAAGCCCAAAGTATGAACCAAGAACTTTTACACAAGATTTTGGTACTGCTGTTAAAGAAAGTTTGCCAGATATAGGTGGTTTGGTTGGTGGTGCTATTGGTGTGGCAACTACTAAATCTCCTTTGGGTGCAACTGCTGGTAGAACTGCTGGAACATTAGCAATTAGAAGTATGTTGGGTAGTGGTGCTGGTGCTTTAACTGGTACTGTTGCCAAACAAAAAATTGATGAGATTATGGGCAAGCCAATGGGCTTAGAGCCTCAGTTTGCAGAGCAACTAAGCAATGTTGCTACAAACATGGCATTTGATGCCGCAGGAAATGTTGTTTTTAACTTAGGCGGTAAAGCATTTAAAATTGCTAAAAACAACATACCTAATCTTGGGATATTTGAGTCTGCCTTGCCAAAAGATGCTCAAATGAAGTTGCAAGTTCAAAAGTTGTTAGAGCGAGAAGGTGGCTCTTTAACTAAGTATCAAATAGAGCCAACAGCGACACGAGGCATAACTGAGTCAGTTGGTCGTGCTGGTATCTCTGGTCGAGGCATATTTGATGAACTAGATAAAGCAAATCTACAAGCATTAACAGCAAAGAGAAATGAAGTCTTAGATGACATTTCTAGCAGAACCTTGACTGATTTAGAGTCTGGGGCTTTATACAAAGATGTGATTGGAAATGCTCAAGATCAATTAAGTCTTGCCGCAAGAGAAGCCTATACTCAAATAAATGAGCGTGGTAAGAATGTTTTGGTTAATTCATCTGCATTGTCAAGCAAAGCCCAACAACAACTAGATAATGCCGCCAAAATATCTAAAACAGGCGATCCATCTACAAGTCTTGGCAATGAAGTAACCTCACAGTTAAAGGCTATTTCTGATCTTAAAGATGAAATTACTTTTGCTGATGCACATGAATTTAGGTCAAATCTAAACAAGCAACTAAGAGAGGCGAAATCAGAATTTGGCGCAAACTCTCCTAAAGTTGCCACTTTGACTCAAGCGGTTATTTCTATTGAAAAAGCAATGGATGATGCCGCCACCAAGTTAAATCCTGCATTGAAAAAAGCATACGATGAAAATTCGGCTTTTTATCGGTCTAGCATTACTGAGTTATTCCCAACAACCTTGGCTAAGTTGAACAACAAGACAGCGGAGCGTGTTGGAGAAACAATATTTCAGTCTGGCAATGTTTCTGAAATCAAAGACTTTTACACATCTCTTGATAGGGCAAAAAAACTAAATCCTGATCTAGACGTTAATCTTGTCAAAATATCTGTCCAAAAAGGATATTTAAGTAGTATTCTTGGAGAAGAAGGAACAGATGTATCTGTTACAAGTCTAATAAATTTACAAAAGAAACTCCAAACAGACAAGAAGTTCAACAGGACATTTAATGAAGCAGTTTCACCTGAAGTTAGATCAAATGTTGAAGTGCTTGCAAATGCCGCCAAATTAAGCCAGACAAAGCCACAGAATACCTTTAGTTTGGCAATCAATTCAGCACAAGCAAATCAGATTAGTGGTGCTGTACAAGCAATCCTAGCCGCAGGTGGTGCTGGATATGCTTATAGCGAATTGGGTACTGCTGGTGCTGTTTTGGCTGGTGGTGGCTTACTAATGGCTCCTAGAGTCTTGGCAAAAATGGCAACTAATCGTGATGCAATTAGAGACATATTGAAAGCAGAAAGTGCTTATGGAAAGATTGTTGATCTTCCTCAAGCAAGTCAAAAGCCGCAATTGTTAAAAACCATTGGATTGCTTAATCAAGCATATGAAAAGTCTGGAGTCACACAAGATGACTTTACGCCTCCAAAACCTGCAAATGTTGGTCTTGGGCTTACTCCTGAAGAACAAAAAGAACTTGATGATCTTGAGTCAAAGTATAAATAGGAGTAAACCATTGATCCTTTCTCTCTCCTCCTCCTTGCTCAAGGCGCAGTCTCTGCCATCAAGTCAGGGTGTGCGATGCTCCATGAAGGGCGCATGGAACTGGAGGGTGCTAAGAAGACAATTGAAGGTGTCATGGCTGAT
>Ga0209442_1000762_pt1 | contig 18668 bp, 17 predicted proteins | sample LauGreSBDMM110DD_2_FD_187565 | JGI IMG/M metagenome (GOLD analysis project Ga0209442, IMG submission 187565) | Freshwater lake microbial communities from Lake Michigan, USA - Sp13.BD.MM110.DD (SPAdes) (version 2) | ecosystem: Environmental > Aquatic > Freshwater > Lake | place: Lake Michigan...
AAATCGCGATCAAGGCACGGATATACAAGCAATTGATAACGCAGTGCAATTGCTTCATCTCGCGCCTTTACTGCAACAGCAGCCGCTAAATTTCCACCTGCGCTATCTCCACCAACTCCGACACGGTTTGGATCGATTCCTAGCTCTTGCCCGTGTGCTTTGACCCAGATCAATGTGGCATAACAATCGTCAAAGGGGATCGGGAAGGGATGCTCTGGTGCCTTTTGGTAGTTAACGCTAATGATTACCGACCCACTTTGATTTGCCAGGCGATGTAATGCGGCGTCGTAGATATCTAGGAAACCCATCACCCACCCTCCTCCGTGATAGAAGATTAAAGCTGGTGCGTTCTGGTCATCATTAGGCCTATAGATTCGAATTGGAAGATCAGCAGTTGGACCAGGAATGAATCTATTAATAACTGAGTGGATAGGTTCTGGTTTGCCAGTGAACGCAACTCGACTTTGGGTTAACTTGCGTATAACTGACAATGGCGCTTCCCACACCTGCGGAAGTCCGGCAGCTTTTTGGTCTGCAAGTTGTTTGATGATTTCTGGGGCAAGTGACATTATTTGGCGACTTTCTACTAATTCCAGTTTTGGGTTTGATCACGCAAGGTGCGATAACGAATTACAACATCTGGCGTTGCAGCAGCGGAAACTTTTTCGATCTTCCCTAAATCCCACACAGGGGCGGTATCTCCGCCGAGTAGCGCCCAAGCGGCTTGGCGAGCTGCGCCATTTGCAACATACTCACCAGCAGGTGGAAGCAAAACTTCACGTCCGAAGAGCGCCGCTGCTATCTGTGAGACAGCAGGGTTCTTTGCCGCCCCACCAATCAAGATAATGCGCTTTACATCAACTCCCAATTTTTCTAACGCATCAACTGCATCTACTAAACCACAGAGCATTCCTTCCACCATAGCGCGAGCGATATCTGCAGGATTGGAGTTATTTAAATTCATTCCGCTAAATACACCTGTTGCGTTGGGACGATTCGGAGTTCTTTCACCCTCAAAATAAGGAAGTAGCGATAAACCATTTGCACCTGGCTTTGCCGATAAAGCAAGTGCGCCGACTTCATCGTGGGTCTTTCCAAGGATTCGCGTAGCTGCATCTAAAATCCGCGCAGCATTTAGCGTGCAAACTAGCGGCAAGAATCGACCTGTTGCATCTGCAAATCCGGCAACTGCGGCAGATGAATCGTGAGTTGCGGTATCAGATACCGCAAATGCGGTTCCGCTGGTTCCGAGTGAAACAACAACGTCACCAGGTTGTGCTTGAATACCGAGTGCCGCGGCAGCGTTATCTCCGGCTCCCGGTGCGATCTTTACTCCGTTTGGGGTTACTCCACCAAACTCTGCAGGGTTAATTATCTTTGGAAGTTGAATTTCGCGATCAGTGCGCAGCGCCATTGCCAGAATGTCACGGCGATATTTCGAAGTTGTCGGATCAAAGTAACCAGTGCCGGATGCTTCGCTGCGATCTGAAAACAATTTGCTGAAATCTTTTTTATCACTTGATTTATGTTGTAGTTGCCAAGATAACCAGTCGTGGGGGAGAGCAACACCCGCAACCTTTGCAGCGTTAGCTTTTTCAGAATCTGCTAACCAGCGCAACTTTGAGGCGGTAAAGGCTGCAACCAAGACCGAACCAACTTGTTTAGCCATCTCAGTTGGGCCGCCAATTTCAGAATTTAAAGCATCGGCAGCAGCAGCGGATCGCGTGTCATTCCAAAGCAGAGCGTCACGGATTACTTCACCCTCTTCATCCAGCGCAACCATGCCGTGTTGTTGTCCGCCAATTGAGATTGCTTCTACATCAGATAGTCCGCCGGCATCATTGATCGCAGTATCTAGCGCAGCTACCCAAAGGGCAGGGTTTACTTCAGTGCCATCTGGGTGGGAAGCGCGGCCTTCACGCAATAACTCACCCGTAACTGCGTCGCGAATTACCACCTTGCAAGACTGCGTTGAAGAATCCACGCCCGCGATGAGTTTTCGATTAGCCATGGGGCAAGGCTAGACTGTGCCTGTCAACGTTGACTACTTTTTGATCTTTTTCTTTTTCCAAGATCCTAGATTTAACAACTTTTGAACTGGAGTTTTTCATGCGTATTGGCGTCCTTACAGGTGGCGGAGATTGCCCTGGTCTAAATGCGGTTATCCGCGCGGTAGTTCGTAAAGGTGTAAAGGAATATGGCCACGAGTTCGTTGGCTTCCGTGATGGCTGGAAAGGCCCACTTGAGAATTACACAATGGAGCTCAACCTCAAGACTACGCGCGGGATATTGCCTCGCGGCGGAACTATTTTGGGTTCATCTCGCACCAACCCATTTAAAATTGAAAATGGCGTAGAACGAATCAAACAGAATCTGGCCGATCAAGGAATTGATGCTTTAATCGCAATCGGTGGCGAAGATACGCTCGGCGTAGCCACAAAGTTAGATTCACTTGGCGTAAAAGTAATTGGTGTTCCAAAGACAATCGATAACGATTTAAATAACACTGATTACACATTTGGTTTTGATACTTCTGTAAACATCGCAGTAGAGGCGATTGATCGTTTACATACAACTGCAGAATCGCATCACCGCGCACTAGTTGTTGAAGTAATGGGCCGCCATGCTGGCTGGATCGCACTTCACTCAGGTATGGCAGGCGGAGCAACTTGTATCTTGATCCCAGAAGTTAAATTCTCAGTAGATAAAGTCTGCGAATGGGTTCAATCACGTTTCAAGGATGGTTTTGCACCGATCATTGTTATCGCCGAAGGTGCGATCCCACAAGATGGTGACATGATTACTAAAGATTCAGAGCTAGATGCTTTCGGCCACGTAAAACTATCCGGAATTGGCGAATGGTTATCTAAGCAAATCGAAGCCAAGACAGGTAAAGAGGCTCGTACATCTGTACTGGGCCACATCCAACGCGGCGGCACACCAACTGCATTTGACCGCGTTCTTGCTACTCGCTTTGGATTACAAGCGATCACTGCCGCATCTGAAGGAGATTGGGGCAAGATGGTTGCGCTGCATGGCACCGATATCGTTCGCGTGCCGCTAGCCAGCGCTACAGAGAAGCTAAAGACTGTACCAATCGAGCGTTACAAGGAGTCAGAGATCTTCTTCGGATAATTCTCACCCGAGAAACTATCTGATCAAACTACTCTTAACCTATGAATACTTCATCCCCGAGTTCATTAGATAACCTATTCACCCCTGGGCTGGTTGCGGCGCAACAACCGCAATGGCCAGGTGGTGTTGATGGTGAGCCGGTAAAAAAAGCGGTCGCAGAGTTAAAGTCTTTTCCTCCGCTTGTTTTTGCTGGTGAATGTGATGATCTAAAAGCAAAAATCGCTGAAGCCGCCGCTGGTCGCGCCTTTTGGTTACAGGGTGGAGATTGCGCAGAAACATTTGCTGCAGCCACAGCTGATTCAATTCGCAATCGCATTAAGACAATTCTGCAAATGGCAGCGGTCTTGCAGTATTACTCCAGTCTTCCGGTAGTCAAAGTTGGCCGTATGGCTGGGCAATTTGCTAAGCCACGTTCAAATGATCTTGAAACTCGCGGAGATGTAACTCTTCCGGCCTACCGCGGTGATGCAGTAAATGATCTGGAATTCACGGAAGCATCACGTACACCAGATCCAAACCGTATGGTCCGGGTTTACAACACATCGGCTGCAACCCTTAACTTAGTTCGCGCATTCACTCAGGGTGGATTTGCCGATCTGCGTCAGGTGCACGAATGGAACAAGGGTTTCATTCGTGATTCATCCGTTGGCGATCGATACGAACAAATGGCGCGCGAAATTGGTCGCGCTCTAGACTTTATGAAATCTGCTGGCGTTGATCCCGATTCATTTAAGTCAGTTGATTTCTACTCCAGCCACGAAGCTTTGATTATGGAATACGAGAAAGCGCTTACTCGCATAGATTCACGCACTCAACTTCCTTACGATGTTTCAGCGCACTTTATCTGGATTGGCGAGAGAACTCGGCAATTAGATGGTGCGCACGTAGATTTTGCTGCCAAGGTTCGCAATCCAATTGGAGTAAAACTTGGCCCTAAGTCCACAGTCGATGATGCTCTTCGTTTGATTGATCGCTTAGATCCAAACCGTGAACCGGGTCGCTTAACATTTATTACTCGTATGGGTGCGGGCAAGATTCGCGAAGCGCTACCCGCACTCGTTGACGGTGTCACTAAATCTGGCGCACAAGTTCTCTGGGTCTGTGATCCAATGCACGGCAATACCTTCGAAGCAGCAACTGGATATAAAACCCGACGCTTTGATGATGTTATGGATGAAGTAAAGGGATTCTTCGAAGTTCATAAGGGGCTAGGAACGCACCCAGGCGGAATCCATATCGAATTAACTGGCGATGATGTTACCGAATGTCTTGGCGGAGGAGAACAGATCTCTGAAACTGATTTGGCCAGCCGTTACGAGAGCGCCTGCGATCCACGCCTTAACCACTCACAATCTTTAGAACTCGCTTTTCTAGTTGCCGAAATGTTGCGCGATCGCTAATTTAGCGGACGTGCCACTGTTCATTTCTCAGTTTAAGTCTCCAATCGGGGTTTTAAATTTAATCGCTGATGAGCAGATTCTCTTGGGCTTAAATCTTTCTAGCGTTAAATCACTCAAAGATAGTCTCGATGAAATTGATTACGCGAAGGGCTTTAAGGAAGTTTCTAAGATTTCAGTAGTTTCAGATCTGTTAAGTGATTACTTTGCTGGCGATATAAATGCGTTAAATGGTATTTCAGTTCGCCAACCTGGTGCGCATTTCTCACAAGCAGCCTGGAAGGCGATGCGTAAAGTAAAAGCAGGAAAGACAATTTCCTACGCTGATCTGGCTGATCGCTCCGGTTCAAAAGCTGCGGTGCGTGCGGCGGGTTCTGCTTGTGCGAAGAATGCCATTGCACTCGTCGTTCCGTGTCACCGCATCGTTAAAACAGGTGGATCACTCGGAAACTACGCATATGGTTTAAATAAAAAAGAGTGGTTATTACGCCACGAGGGCGCGCTTTAATATCTCTATTGCAGCCTTACATTGCTCGTCATCAAAATCTAGGTGAGTTACCAGGCGCGCATATTTTGGACCAAGTGCGCTGATCCAAAGCCCAGCATCTCTTGTGCGGGTTGCTAATTCAGCTGCGGAAATTGGTAGTGCAGATAAATCAAGACCAACGATATTTGTTTCAACGGTGTTCGGATCAATCAAAGATGGGCTGACCGCAGAAATGGCAACTGCAATCTCTTTTGCGCGGCGATGGTCCTCTGCTAAGCGAGCGATGTTGTTATCGAGTGCGTAATGCGCGGCACCTGCCAACAAGCCAACTTGTCGCATGCCTGCACCGTATCGTTTACGCCATACCCGCGCTGTTGCTACCCGCTCTTTATCACTGAGCATGATTGAACCGATCGGAGCGCCCAAACCTTTAGACAAGCAGACGCTAATGGTGTCGAAATGTTTTCCGTACTCACTTAGCGCGACCCCACTTGCCACGTGTGCATTCCAGATTCGCGCTCCATCTAAATGTAGAGCTAGGCCTAATTCATCAGCACCTTTTCGCAGCGCTTTGATTTCCTCAAGTGGCTGCACTGTTCCGCCACCAAAGTTATGGGTGTTTTCAACAGCGATCGCAGTGGTAGATACCAGATATGGTCCTGAATTCGGACGCGCTAATTCAAGGGCATCTTTAGCGACAAGTAATCCGTTCTTAGCCGGCCAAGTGCGAGTTGTAATGCCGCTAAATACAGCAGCCGCTCCAAGTTCAGCGCGCACGATATGAGAATTAGATTCAGCAAGTAGTTCTTCACCCGGTGCGACCAACATCCGTATCGCCAATTGATTGGCAAGTGAGCCGGTAGGTGTAAAAACTCCGGCTTCTTTACCAAACATTGCAGCAACGCGTTCTTCCAGCGAATTAACTGTTGGATCATCGCCATAAACGTCATCACCGACCGGTGCTTGCGCCATCGCCTCACGCATCGCCTGGGATGGACGAGTTACGGTATCGGAGCGCAAGTCGATTGGCGTCATCATTGGATTAGCCTCTCACGCTTCTTTAATTACTATCAAATACATGGCAAGTACGACCATAGCGCCACCAATTGCTACCTGTAGCGTCAGAGATTCGCCACCGAAGAAGACCGCAAATAGCGCTGCAAAGACAACTTCCATTGTCAAAATAACGGCGACCTTAGTGGAACTCATATGTGCTTGTGACCAAGTTTGAACTATAAAAGCAACCGCGGTACAGATAACTGCAGTGAAGATAACAACGCCCCAAACACCAGAATCAGTAGGTTTCTCATAACCTTGCCCGATTGAGATAACACCGGTTAAAACTGCACAAATTGTTAACTGCACAATCGTGAGCGCATAGGCATCAAGTCCAAAACTCCACTTGCTCAAAGTGACAATGTGGGCAGCGAAGGCAATTGCACTTACAAAAACTAGCGCCTCGCCGATTCCGACTGACCAACCGCGCAAAGAGAGAAGGGCTAAGCCGATTGTGGCAAGAACAACGCAGAACCAGGTAAATGCTCGGATTCTCTCTTTAAGAAAGAGCGCAGCGATTAGGGGAGTGAGCACCACGTAAAGTCCAGTAACGAATCCAGTTATTGCAGCGCCGGTGCGCGCTAGGCCTAAGGTTTGAAAAATGTAACCTGTACCGAGGAATAGACCAGCGAGGGAACCCTTCAGCAATAACTCTTTATTGATCTTTCGCAGAACGCTCGGACGAAGTGCAATCATTGCCACAACTGCCACAACAAAGCGAGTAGCTAAAAAACTATTTACTGATTGTCGCTCGATCGCCGGCTTCATTAAAACAAAGGCGAGACCCCAAGAGGCAGAGACAGCGAGCAAGGCCCAGGGGGCCAGTCTTAATTGCAGTTGATGGCGGGCGTTCATCCGCGCAATCCTTTTAAGAGCACAACCTCTTTACCGTGCTCAGGCTCCATGCCTGGCGTCTCCAAAATAAGTGGCGCGTTCTTAACTGCAGGGTGCTTTAGTAATTCTTTAAATGGATCAATTCCGATAAAACCATCACCGATGTTTTGATGGCGATCTTTCAGTGCGCCACAAACATCCATTGAATCATTCGCGTGGATCAGTTGAATACGTTCTGCGCCAGCGACTTCTACTAAAAGATCCAAAGTCTCTTTCATTCCACCGTTTTTGGCTATGTCATGGCCTGCAGCAAAGACGTGGCAAGTATCTAAGCAGATGCCAACTTTTGGGTGATACTCCAAAGCCTTTAGGTAATGCTCCAAGTCTTCTAAGCGCTTAACGAGTGACTGTCCTTGTCCAGCAGTAGGCTCAAGTAGCAACATTGGAGCATCATCGGTTAGCGCGTTAAGTATTGGCATCATCCCTTTATGGATCTGCTTCCAAGCCTTATCAATAAAGTCTTCATTAACCGCCGAACCGGTGTGCACCACAACTCCGAGTGCGCCTATCTCTTTGCCGCGTTTTAGCGAGAACTCGGTCGATGCCAACGAATTTAAATAGGTACCTTCTGTCGGAGAACCCAAATTAATTAGGAATGGTGCGTGGACATAAGTTTCGATATCTAGCGCGGCAGCTTTCTCACGAAAGAGCGCATCTGCTTCGTGATTTGTCTCAGGCATAGCCCAACCACGTGGATTTGAAGTAAAGACCTGTATCGCTTCTGCACCGATTGTTTCGGCGTAGGCAATCGCGCGTTTGGCCATTCCACCAGTTGTCGGCGTATGAGCGCCAATGCGCGGTGAGGTTTTAGGCATTTGCTTACCCTACAGTGATAGTCACCGTGCTGCCTCGTTTGACCTTAACGCCGACTTTAGGCAAGACGTTTATTACTTTTTTCACCTTCTTGGCGCCAATCTTTTTGACCACAACTTTAAGTTCGAGATCCTTAAGTGTGGCGCGCGCCTCTGCTTCGGTTGAAGAGAAGACATTTGGGATAGCGACGTACTGCGAACCTTTGGAAATCGTCAAAGAAATCTTTGCACCCTTTGCCAATGGTGCCCCACCAGAAGGAACCTGAGAAATAACTTCTCCGGGAGCTTTTTCACTGTATTGATTAACTGTATCGACATCAAAACCAGCATCGGTTAATTCGTTCAGGGCTTGATCAGCAGATTTACCAACATAGGAAGCAACATCAATAGTTTCTACCCCTTTGCTGATAAGCAAGTCGATGGTTGAATCTCGTTTTACCTTCTCACCAGCGTCGGGTGATGAAGAAATTACAAATCCCTTTGGAGTCTTTTCGTTGAAATCTTCCTTCAACTCTCCAACTTTGACCGGATACTTTGCAAGCAAGTTAACGGCAGCTTCTGGAGTTAAGCCGACCAAGGAGGGAATCTCATATCGTTCTGGACCTTTAGAAATCACAGCCTTAACTGACCCACCCGCATCAACTTTGCCGCCACCTGAAGGGTCTGATTCAATAATTTGTCCACTAGAAATCTCTTCATCAAACTTTTTCTCAGAGATTATTAGGGTGAGTCCCAGTGGGCCGAGCGCTTTATTAGCTTCCTTTTCAGTAGCGCCAACAATGGATGGCACCACAACTTTAGAACCGGGGCCAACCAGGGCATACCAGCCAACAATTCCGAGAGTGATGGCTAATCCAGCTGCGATATAACGATTGCGACGAACTCGCTTGCTGATCTTTTTCTTTTTGCGAATTTGAGCGGTCGTCTCTTTTCCATCTGACTTCTTATTTTCGCCGGTGTTATCAATTTTCTTCAAAGCCACAGTTTTCTCCTTGTCGATTCGCGCCCGTTCTCGTCGAGATGGTTTCTTCGATGCCGGGCGCATCGGAGCAATTGGTATGTCTAACTCCAAACTCAATTGTTTCTGTGTTGGGTCAAGTGCCTCCGAAATTGCAGTGAGCACTTGATGGAATTCCGCACCATCACGGGGACGAGCATCTGGATCTGAATTAGTCGCACGATAAATCAATTGGTCTAATTCTGGAGGTATTCCACTGCGTTTGGTACTCATTAGCGGAACTCGCTCGTTGACATGCATATATGCAATTTGAATTGGTTCATCGCCAGCATATGGTTTTTCGCCAGTGAAAATTTCAAAAGCAGTAATTCCTGCCGAATAGACATCACTTCGTGCATCGGCTATTCCGCGCTGCACCTGTTCGGGGGAGAGGTATGAAACGCTCCCTAACACGATGCTCGATTCAGCAGTCATGGTGGTTCCGAGTAGTGGGCCCTTAGCCAATCCGAAATCAGCTATTTTAATTCGTCCTTCTTTGGAGATAAGAATATTGTCGGGCTTAATATCGCGATGCACGATTCCTAATTTATGCGCCGCTGCTAAAGCACTTAAGACAGGAAGCAAAAATTTAATTCCAGCAGCAACGGTAAGTGCGCCTTGTTCATTTAAATATTCGCGCAGCGTGTGTCCTTCAACTAGCTCCATAACTAAAAAGACTGCCGGACTTCCGTGTTGATTCCACCCTTGATCTTGCACTGAGACAATATTGGGATGTGACAAGGCGGCAGATGCTTTGGCTTCACGAATAAAGCGCTCAACAAATTGTTCATCTTGTGCCAAATGTGGATGCATAATTTTGACTGCAACCTTGCGATCAAGGCGAGTATCTAGCGCTTCATAAATTGTGGCCATGCCACCTGCTGCCATCTGGCGGATGAGTTGATAGCGCCCATCAATTAGCTCGCCAGTTAGGTCAGACATATGTGCAATTTTATGTAGTTAGTATGAAATCTGCCTTTTCACGCGTTGAGTGTTGAGAGAAATATTCTTCTTGTGTGCCAAGCCACTTACGCATCTCATCTGCAACTTGCGCACCATCTCGATCAATAACTCGTTTAACGCCAATTTCGGGGTCGATATCTATCCAGATTAGGGCGGCTAACTCATCTTGTATGGCCAAATTTCCGCTGCCAACACCTTCTAGAATCAATAAGTCAGTTGGTGCGATCTCCTCACTATCTTCAAAAGATGAGGTGATCCAGTTGAATCTGCTGATTTTGGCTGGCTTATTTTGCTTATGTTGATCTGTTAGGTAGAGCAAAACCTTAGTTAGATCTGCACCGAGCGCGTTATCCCAGCCGTCGTACAAATCATCCATATGAATAACACTTACTGACTTCTTAAGCGAGATGGCCAAATATATTTCGTGCGCCAAAGTAGTTTTACCAGCGCCCGCCGGACCATCTATTGCAATTATTGGGCGATCTTTTGCGCTACATAGATCTAGTAGCGCTTCGATGAGCTGCATACCATTTACCCCATCCCACCGCCGCCAGAACTGTAAAAGCAACATAGAGCAATGAAGTGAATAAGAGTCCTTGTGTGGCGTACAGGCCAACGTATCCAGCATCAACAATTAACCAGATTACCCAGCTTTCAAACTTCTCATAGACCATCAAAATTTGTGCAGTAAGGGAGCCAAAGAATAGAACTGCATCAGCATATGTCGATGCTGCTCCCCAAGATTTTAGAAGGGGAGCCAGCGCCAAGGTTGCCAGAATTATTGCCGCAAACGTTGCAGCGCGATATTTATTTCTAAGCGGACCGGGTTTTGCTCCAGTTGGCGCCCAGCCGAACCAGCCGAAGAGTGAAGCGATTATAAAAACTATCTGCAACGCTGCGCTAGCAAATAGCTCCCATTGTATGAAAAGGATTCCATAGAGAACTGAACTCACTGCCCACCAAGGCCAGGTGATGCGCTTGCCGGTTATTCCCAAAGAAACAGCGATAAATGAAGTGATGACGGCAAAGAATTCGAGATAGGAAAGGTCATAACCAAAAACATTGGCTAGATTTCCAGATAGAAAGTTATAGATAGATGGCATTTTTTACCCTTTCCGCATCCGCATTACCGGATGGGTCAAGCGGTCGATCTGAATCTCAGATCCTCTCAGCCGTATTAGCGGCTCCCGCGTTAATTACTTTAGCCGATGCGAGCGATAACTGCATCGATATAAGCGCGTGCAGCAACTCGTGCGCGGCGAAACGTCGAGGTTTTAGCGCGCTTGTTGAAGATGTCATAGCCAATCTTTTCAACCTCATCAACTATTCCGCAGTAGAGCTCACTTGCCGCGCGTATGCAAGGTTGGCTGGTCTTATCTAAGAGTGCAATGCCTGGTTCTGCCGCCTTTTGCAATTGTCTAACTCGCGCTATCTGGAACTTAAGCGCGCTGATAATTTCAGGAGTTAACTTGCGGGCATAAAGCGCTTCAGGGGATACGCCGTGCGCGGCTAACTCATCAAGTGGCAAGTAAATTCGGCCACGATCTAAATCCTCGGCCACATCGCGGATGAAATTTGCTAACTGAAATGCGACGCCAAGATCCTTTGCAGCATCTAAGGAATTAACGGTATCGCCACCCAGAATAGGAACCATTTCCAAACCAATTACTGCAGCCGATCCGTAGACATACTCATAAAGGTCTTCGTAAGTTTTGTACTGCGTGACGGTTAAATCCATCTCCATTGAATGTAGAAAATCTACAAAGTGTTGATGCGGAATTGCAAAGCGCTGGACCGTATCGATTAGCGCTTTGCCTACAGCATCGCTAGTAGAGCCTGATTTCAGCCCGGCTAATACTTCTGAACTCCACTTTCGCAGAACTTCCGCCTTTTCGGCTGGAGTTAACGTGGATGCCAAATCATCAACGATTTCATCGGCATAGCGCGCAAACCCATACAAGGCATGAACGAAAGGTCGCTTTGCAGCCGGCAGCAGTAGCGTTGCTAGATAGTAAGTTTTACCGTGCAGAGAATTTAAACGTTTGCACTCTTCATACGATGCGCGCAGTTGCGGATCATAAATACCGGCAGCGTTTAATTCACTCACTTACTTAACCGGACCCACGATTCGTTCTGCTGCGAGGCGCCCTGAAATCAAAACCATCGGAACGCCAACACCAGGTTGGGTTCCTGAACCGGCAAAGACCACATTTTCAAATCCAGCGGCGATGTTGCGGGGACGGAAAGGGCCAGTTTGGAAGAAGGTATGTGCGCTAGCAAATGGTGCGCCACGTTCCATTCCTTGTGCTTGCCAATCAAGTGGCGTTGTCATCACTTCAGTTTCGATTGAATCGCCAAATCCGGTGTAACCACGATCTTCCAGAGTCTTAATCATGTGATCGCGATATGGACGAGCTTGCGTCTTCCAATCAATATCGGCATCTAAATTCGGAGTCGGATAGAGAATGTAATAACTCTCTTTGCCTGCTGGCGCTAGCGCGGGATCATCTTTAGTTGGAATAGTTACAAGAACTGAAGGATCCGTCATCAAAGTCTTCTTCTTGATTAATTCATCGAAGACGCCATCCCAAGATTTTCCAAAGTGGATATTGTGGTGGGCAACGTGATCGTATTTCTTGGAAGAGCCAACCAAAAGAGTGGCACAAGATGGTGAGTACTTAAGACGCTTGATCGAAAGTGGTGTTTTACCTAGTAGGTCGCGCCAGACAACAGGAAGGTCTGGGTTCATCACGACTACATCGCATTCGATGCGTTCGCCGGTGTTTGTTATTACCGCCTTGGCGCGTCCGTTTGCAACATCTAATTTGGTCACTGTTGTGTTGTATTTAAAAGTCACACCATGCTTTTGCGCTGCTGCGGCAAGTGCGCGCGGTACTGCATGCATTCCACCCTTCGGGAAGAAAACTCCATTTACTGAATCCATATAAGCAATTACTGCATAAATTGCTAAGGCTTGCTGTGGGCTAACTCCGGCATACATCGCCTGGAATGAGTAAACCTTTTGCAGGCGAGGATCCTTCAAGAATTGATTTACCTTCGGGGAGAGTCTTCTAAATCCGCCGAGTGCGATTAAGCGCGCCAGGTTAGGGGTGAGCAAGTTAAATGGTGAATCAATATTTCGATCAATAAAATCATTCATCTCGTACTTGTATAACTTAGTTACAAATTCGACGTACCTGCGATAACCCAGCGCTTCTTCAGCGCTCACTGTGCGACGAATTTCTTCTTCCATCTCAGCGGTGTTGGCGTGCACATCGATCTGTGAACCATCGTGATAAAAAGCGCGATAAAGAGGTTTCAGTGGTGATAGTTCTAGCCAATCTTTCATATCTTCACCAACACAGCTAAATGCATCTTGGATTAATGAAGGCATAGTTAGAACTGAAGGTCCGGTATCAAATGAGAAGCCATCTTTTTCTAGCAAGCCATTTCGTCCACCCGGAACGCTCTCGCGTTCAATAACGGTAACTTTGCGTCCAGCGCCAGCTAAACGAAGTGCGGCACTTAAACCAGCTAACCCTGCACCGACGACGACAACGTGATCGGTTGGTCCTTTTACTCTGGCGCTCATTTAATGGCTCCTACGTATTGCACTAGATGCGAGTTCAATCAGTAACTCACGGGCTGAAGGTGCAATTTCAGCAGAGTTTGCCGCAGTTAGCGCGTTGGAAAGTAGCCCATCGATGAGATCTTCGACATCTTTTACCGCACCCGTTGCGGTAATTAAAGCGCGAACTTCTTCGATCTGATCAGAAGTTAGATCCTCGCGGCCAAGGGCGGAAGAGATCTTGGCTTTGCTCGCCTGATCGGCGCGCTCAAAGGTCATCGCCATCAGCACGGTGCGCTTACCTTCGCGAATATCATCGCCTGCTGGTTTGCCAGTAACTGCAGGATCTCCAAATATTCCAAGCATGTCATCGCGCAGCTGAAAAGCCTCACCAAGTGGCAGACCATAAGCGCTCAAAATGTTTGTAAGTTCTTTACGTTTTGCTAGATCAGTAATTGCAAGTGCTGCACCTAAATGCAGGGGACGCTCAATGGTGTACTTTCCAGATTTATATCTAGCAATACGAAGTGAACGATCTACATTTGGGGACTTCTCACCAGCTTCACGCACATCTAAATACTGGCCAGCCATCAATTCAATGCGCATCTCATCGTGGACTGAAAGCGCTGATAACAACGCATCATTTGCAACGCCAGATGTGTGAAGTAAATGATCTGACCAAACAAGTGCAAGGTCACCAAGTAATACTGCAGCGGCTTCACCAAATTGATCGGCAAGGCCATTCATCGCTTCGGTTTGATGTAAGTTTTCAAAGTGGCGATGTATTGCCGGCTTGCCACGTCGGGTGTCAGAGCGATCCATCAAATCATCGTGAATCAGTGCGCAAGCTTGCAACAATTCAAGGCTGGTGAAAGCGCGAATATCGGCCGCTGTTGGCTGCGAACCTGTTGCGCTAAATCCAGCGTAAGCAAAGAGCGGACGCAGGCGTTTGCCACCTTCAAGAAGAAATGACTCGAGGGCATCGCAGACCGGGAGTAATTCAGAACCGATCGCACCAAGATATTCGCGTTGTAACGCTAAATATGAGGTCAGTTCGCTTTGAACCTGCTCACGAATCTCAAGGAGCGTGCCACGCGCATCGTTAACCACGGCGCAACGGTACCCTGACCGCATGGAGATGCGCATGACAAGAGTTGGGGAAGCGGTCACATACTCCTTTGAATTCTTCCCACCCAAGGATCAAGAGGGTGAAACCCGCCTTTGGAGCGCAATAACTGCGCTTGAACCGATCTCTCCGGACTTCATTTCCGTTACCTATGGCGCGGGCGGATCAACGCGTGATCGCACCATTCGCATTACTTCGGAAATTACCGAACATACAAAGCTTCCAGTTGTTGCACATTTAACTTGCGTTGGATCTACGCGTGATGAGTTATTGGAAATTTTATCGCGATATAAAGCTGCTGGAATTCAAAATATTTTGGCGCTGCGTGGTGATCCCACAGGCGGACCACGAGCACCTTGGTCGACAACTCCGGGCGGTTTAAATCATGCAGATGAATTAGTCTCCCTTGCAGCAGATTTTGGTGGCTTCACAATTGGTGTTGCAGCATTCCCAGATGGCCACCCGGCATCAAACGGTGATTTTGCAGCCGATGTTGAAACCCTTATCCGCAAGGAAGCTGCAGGAGCAACCTTTGCCACCACGCAATTCTTCTTTGAAGTCGATAAATGGAAAGCGCTAGTTGATAAATTATCTGCTCGTGGATCACAATTACCGATAATCGCCGGAATCTTGCCAGTTACAAATGTTAACCAATTCAATCGCATGGCTGAATTAACTGGGACTCCGATCCCGAAGTCAGTTTCGAACGCCTTTGAAAAGATTCAAGATAGCCCAGATGATGTTCGAAAGTTAGGTGTAGAACTGGCAACGAAACTCTGTGAAGATTTACTGGCCGCGGGCGTTCCTGGTTTACATTTTTACACGATGAATACATCTACGGCAACGCGAGAAATATTTGCGCAGATCAAAGATAAGAAAAGAGCATGAACAAGAGCGAATTTAATTCCACCTGGAGCGCACTTCACGGGGGAGCCGAAATCAAAGGAATAGTAAAGACCTGGCTGGCTATTTCGTTTTCATCTGCCAAATTTCTATCTAAATTACATGTCACTCCGAATATTTTGACTCTACTCGGAGTCCTATTTGCAATTGCAATGGCGGCAAATCCGCTCTCCTTATGGGCAATTCCTCTATTAGTTCTCTCACTTTACGCCGATGGGATTGATGGCAGCGTCGCTATTTATCAAGAGCGACAGAGTTCATTCGGTGCAATTTTGGATGCCAGTGCTGATCGCATAAGTGAAGCTCTCTGGTTTTATGTGGCCTATCGAATCGGTGCGCCAGCGTGGTTAGTACTTGGTACATATGTAATTGCCTCAACTCAGGAATATGCGCGGGCACGATTAGTTGCGCTAGGAATCAGTGGTGTTGGTGTGGTTACTCCTGCAGAGCGTCCAGTGCGTGCCAGTTTTATTTTTATCGCTCTAGTTTCTTTTGCCCTGAGTTTCCATTTAGTTACTTTAACTTTGGCAATTCTCGCCATACTTCAGTTAATTAGTTTCGGCTTAGTGGCTCGCTTTGCCCACAATAGCCTGCGCAACAATCTCGGCGCTTAAACCAACTAAAGGCAGCCCACCACCAGGATGTGCTGATCCTCCTACGCAATACAAACCCTTCAAAGGCGAACGATTCTTGGCGCGCATAAAAGCAGAGCGCGCACCGTTGCTGGAAGTGCCATAGATCGCACCACCAGGTGCTGCAACACTTCTCTCTAAATCCGCTGGAGTGCGGATCTCCAACACTTCTAAACGCTCGCGAATTGAAATCCCGCATGATTCAAGTGAATCAATAATCGCCATCGCATAACGATGGTTAAAGTCGGCGCTGTTCCAGTTAAAGCCATCGGCACCATTTGCATCGTGGCGCGGAGCATTTACCAAGATAAACCAAGCTTCGTGGCCAGGATCTTTAACCATAGATTCATCCTGAGGCGCACAAAGATAAATAGTCGGATCTTGCACTGGTTGTTTGCGATCAAAGATATCTACAAACTCAGCATCGTAATCATCTGGAAAGAAGATATTGTGATGTGAAAGCCCGGTGGCGCTTTCGCTGGGACGAAGACCCAGCAGCAATGAGAAGCCGGCAAGTGAAGGCTCTGCTTTGGCTAAGTTAGCGCGCTCTTTACGCAGGCTCTTAACTTTTCCAGTTATCAATTTGTTGTAGACCGCGGTGGCATCAGCATTTGCAACAACGATCGAATAATCCAAAACACGGCCATCGGCAAGCGAGATTCCAGTAGTGGCTGTGCCATTGTGATTTATCTGAGTAACACTTACTTTAAACTCAAATTTAACGCCACGGTCTAAGCATCTTTGATATACAGCATCGGCTAACTTTCCAACGCCACCTTTGATATGCCAAGCACCGAATGCTTCTTCCACAAAGGCAATCGAGGCAAGCACCGCAGGAGCAACCCGTGGATCAGAACCGCTATAAGTTGCATAGCGATCAAGAATTTTTCGCAACCTTTGATCTTTCAATTTTAAGTCACGCAGAGATTTCCAAGGCGCAATTACTCGCAGATCGCGCAGCAGGGTGGGGCGCTTCAAAAGTGAAAGCACTGAACGCAGCTCTGATTCAATAAATGGTTCGCGCGATACATCCCACATTGCCTCGGCTTGAAGCATGATTTGATCCCATTCCTGGGCTGCTGAACTTCCGAAAGAGGATTCGATAGCCGACAAGGTTTCCTTACGTGACAAATTAGCGAAACGTACGGCGCTTGCGTCGGCAAAGCGATAATCGAAAGATGGGTTAACCGCTTGTAGTTCAACTACGCGTCCCATCACATCGCCTGTGCGTTGAAAGAAATCGCGATAGACCGCTGGAAGCGTTAAAAGTGATGGACCTGTGTCGAAGGCGTAATTTCCGATCCATTCGGTACGACACTTTCCACCGTGACGATCAGATGCTTCAAAAACGGTTACTTCATAACCTGCTTTTGCTAAACGAGCTGCGGTGCACATTCCACCCATGCCAGCCCCAATTACGGCTACACGTTCTTTGGGCGCGCTCACAAGGTGCGCCCTTTCCACTGAACTCTTCCGCGCATCCGCCAACTATAGATAATCAAATAGATCAATATTGCCGATGAGATGGGATGCAGGAGTGAATCCAGCAATCTTCCATCAGAGCGTTGGGCGCTCAGCATCCGAGTTAAGACTATTAATTCGTAAGTAAAGAGCCCGATTGGATTGCCACTCAGCAAAATCAGAACCGGAGCTATTCCAGTTAGAAAGATAAAAGAAATTGCAAGTGTTGCACCTATTGGATTTGAAAATGCGCTCCAAAGCGATTTACCGTAACCAGCCTTAATCTCATTAAAGTTCTTGTACATTCGAGTTTGGGCTAACTTCGATCCATCTGCGACTCCGCCATGAGAGCCAGATGAAATCAACGTGCGGGCAAGTTTCATGTCATCCAGCACTTGCGCTGCAATCAATTTAAAGCCATCTATCTGATCGAGTGCTTCTTTTCTGACAAGAAAAAATTGACCGTTAGCAACGGCTAGGGAAGTACGGCTAGATCTTTCGGCGATACGTAATGGAACCGTTGTCATCCAGGACCATTGCAGAAGTGGTTGCACTAAGCGCTCAGCGAATGTCTTTGCAATTTGCTTTGGATACGCGGAGATAAAGTCACACGTTCCGAGCATGGAAACGGTCTGCGCAATTGCAGTTGGTGCAAGGCGGACATCGGCATCTAAAGTTACGATGATTTCACCGCGCGCTGCTAAGTAACCTTGTTGCAACGCCCAAGGTTTGCCCAGCCAATCATTTGGCAAGGCTGGCGCATTTATAATTTTTATTGGCGCACCAGCGGATTTAGCATCGCTGAGTAATTTTCCAGTGCCATCTTCTGAAGAATCATCTATAAAGATTATTTCCACGGAGTCGAGAGCGCTTTGTCTGGTGAGAGAAGTAACGAGCTCAGCGATATTTTCCGCTTCATTGCGCACCGGAATTAACACGGTTATGGGGGAGGCAATCCGCTCAACGCTCTTTGGCCGGCGAATCGTGAAGAAGTTAAAAGAAGTGATTAAAAGCAGAAAGATAGAAAATATGAAAAGTGCGGTAGCCATCTATTTGTTAAGGGCGGCCGAGCCAACGCGAAAATATGTAAGGCGCTAGAACCAGGCCGAAGCTTGCTCCGAAGAGTAGGGCGACGCCTGGACGATCAAAGAAGAATAAGTTGGAGATAACACCAGCAAACCAAGTCCAAATTAGAAACACATCAACCGCTGCCAGGCTAGCGCTTACTTTACGTCGA
>Ga0209442_1000772_pt1 | contig 18578 bp, 15 predicted proteins | sample LauGreSBDMM110DD_2_FD_187565 | JGI IMG/M metagenome (GOLD analysis project Ga0209442, IMG submission 187565) | Freshwater lake microbial communities from Lake Michigan, USA - Sp13.BD.MM110.DD (SPAdes) (version 2) | ecosystem: Environmental > Aquatic > Freshwater > Lake | place: Lake Michigan...
CCCTCGTCAAAGACGCATGGAGCGCTTACTTCAAAGGCGACTTAGAAGGTGCGCTCAAAGCTTTCGATGCCAAAGCAGCCGACGCCAAATCGAAAAAGAACGCCGCTGCCGCTGACGGTCGTGGTTGGACTTTGTTGGCCATGGGTAAAACATCTGATGCACGCAACGCTTTTAAAGACGCTTTGGCGATTGACCCCAATTTTTCTTATTCTTACAGCGGCCTTTATTCCGCTGAAGGCCTGTTGTTGGTGCCCTACCAAAAAGCTTGGGGCTTGGTGAACTTGGGCCGCTTTGATGAAGCTGCCAGCTATTTTAACGATGCCAAAAAAGAAGCCCCTGCCGATTTGCAGTGGCTGATGGATGACGGCTTTGCTTGGATGGCTTACTACAAAGGCGACATGGCCGGCGCCGAGAAGATGTTCAAAGACGTGATCGCTAAAAACCCCAAAGCCTATTTGTCTTTGACCGGTTTGGGCACGGTTGCCATGAAAAAGAAAGACTACGCTGCAGCGGCTTCCAACCTGAGCCAGTCTTTCAAACTCAATCCTTACCAAGCATTGGCTTCTTACACCACCAATGCCGATACCCTGATCAACGCAGGTCAATTCAAAGAAGCCAAAGAGATGTTGTTGATGGGCGAATATGCCTATCCCTACTCGGCTGACCTTTATTACCTGATTTCACGCGCCAGCGATGGCTTGAAAGACGAAAAAGTTGCGCTTTCCAGCTTGACCTACGCCGCAAGTTTGGCGCCTTTCTATATCGACCCCGTGTTTGACAAAATCAAACTGACCGGCAAAGCCAAGCAAACCGCTTTGTTGTCCATGGCTTGGTCGCTGTACTACGGCGGCTCGGCAGCGGCTGCCATCAAACGCTTTGAGCAGTACGCCCAAGCCGGTGGCACCGAGATCAGCGGACACCTGGGTACAGGCTGGTCACAGCTGGCACTGAAAAAATACCCTGAAGCTATCAAAGCTTTTGACTCCGCCAACAAAGCAGGCGACAACGCCGACGCCTTGGCCGGTTTGGGCTGGGTGGCATTAGCCAAAAACGACTCGGCCGGTGCTGAAAAACTCTTCAATGCCTCAATCAAGAAGGTTCCCTTCTACGCTTCAGCCACTTCTGGTTTGGCTACTTTGCAATTCGGCAAAACCGCTTTGGTAAAAGCCGGCTGGGAAGCCTATTTCAAGGGCGACCTCAAAGGCGCTTTGGCTGCCTTCAAGGCCAAAGAGTCGGAAGCCGCTTCTGCCAACAACCCCGTTGCTTTAGATGGCATGGGTTGGACGCAATTGGCCATGGGCGAGCCCAAAGCTGCTGCGGCTTCTTTTGCTGCAGCCCTGAAAATTGACGCCAATTACTATTCTTCTCAAAGCGGCGTGATTGCTGCCAAGCGTGCCGACTTAGTGATTTACAACACCGCTTGGGCCAAGCTCGAAGCCGGTCAGTTCGACGAAGCCAAGGCCAAGTTCGAACAAGCGCGTGGCGAAATGCCCGCCGACATCAAGTGGCTGATTGAAGACGGCTTGGCTTGGATGACTTTCTACAAGAAAGACTATGCCGGCGCACAAAAAGCGTTTGCCGCCATCGTTGCGGCCAACCCCAAAGCCTATTTGTCACAAAAAGGTTTGGGCTACGCTCAAACCGAACTTAAGCAATATGAAGCCGCCAGCAAGTCTTTGGTGACTGCGTACAACTTGGCGCCTTACCAAGGTGTCGCCGCTTTCACCGCACCTACCGTGAAAATGATTGACGCCGGTGCATTTGTCGATGCACGCGAAGTGTTGAAACTCGGCGAGTTGATTTACCCCTTCTCTGCTGATATTCAGTTTTTGCTGGCTCGTACCTACAACGGCCTGAACAACCAAGCCGATGCAGACAAAAAAGCACTGGCTGCTGCTTCTTTGGCACCCACTTACATCGACCCTGTATTGGGCAAGCTGAAAATTTCCGCCACCATGATGCCGGTGGTTCTGTCCACCTTGGGCTGGGGCAACTACTATGTGGGCAACTTTGAAACCGCCATCAAGCGTTTCGAAGAGTCCAACAAAGCGGGCTCGAAAGACCCCAACAACGGACGCGGTATTGGCTTTACTTACTACCGCATGGGCAAGCACAAAGAAGCCGTGCCTTTCCTTGAAGCAGCCTTGGCGTTGGAACCCAAAACCTTGTTGCCTGTTCCCCGTAACAAGCCCGTTCCTGGCTTTCCCTTCTCTTACTGGTATGTCGAGTACACCGCTGGCTCCATTTTGGGCTGGGTGAACTACCGCTTGGGCAATGGCGAAAAAGCCGAGAAGTTGTTTGCAGCTGAAGTCAGCCGCAACCCCTTCAGCTTGGACGCTTTGTCGGGCATGGGCTTTGCCAAGACCTTGCAAAAGGACAAAGCTGGTGCGACCAAGTACTTCCAAGAAGCCTTGAAAGTCAATGCTACTTATGGTGACGCTTTGTTCGGTTTGGAAGAGTTGAAAAAGCTTTGAAACCAGCCGTCAGCTTAAAACTGCGCAGCCGCATCAACCTTGAGCCTGATACTGAAGGCGAATGCGGCATGCTGTTTGATACCCAGACCGCGGTGATTTGTGCATGCAACTCAACCGGCTGGGTGCTGGTCGAGGCGATGAAAAAGGGCGCGCATGTGGCCCGTCTCACCGACCTCTTGACCGAGCAATTTGATATCGATGAAGATACTGCACGCAAAGATGTTTTGTCTTTGGTGAAAGAGTTGCGAACCTTGGATATGCTAGAGGCTAAATGAAATCGAAACCACTCAGGGTGGCGTTAACTGGTTGGGGTGGTTTAGATAATCCGGAGCCGGGTCTGGCAGTGGCAAGAGCCCTGCGGGACTACTGGAACGGGCCTCTGGAAATTCTTGGCTTGGTCTACGACACCTGGACCACCGGTGCTTGGACACCGGGTGTCGCCAATTCCGTCCACATCATTTCCCCGATTGCCAATGGCGACTTTGCTGCCCTGCAAAGAATTTTGGCCATCCATCATGAGCATCCGATTGATGTGCTCTTGCCTTGTCTAGATTTAGAGGTGCCGCTTTACGCACGTTTGGCCAAGCGCTTGCTTCGCGAGGGCATTCATACTTTGCTGCCCGACCCTGACGACAGTTTCAAAATCACCAAGCCTCAGCTTTACTGGTTTTGCTACACCAACCAAATCATCACCCCCAAAACCACGCATGTGCTGGACATTTCCTCTGTGGCTTTGCATGCGGATTTGTTTGGCTACCCGCTGTGGGTCAAGGGCACGGTGGCAGGTGCCAAGCGGGTATACAACGCCCACCAAGCGGCTTACGAAGCCAGCATTTTGGCCGCCAAATGGGGCAGCGGTGTTTTGTTGCAAGAGGCCATTGAAGGCTCCGAGCATGTGGTGTCCATGGTGGCGCGTGAAGACGGCTCATGCTTGGCCATGACCATGATGCGCAAAATTGGCCTCAATGCCCGCGGCAAAGGCATGGTCGGTTCGGTGGTGGAAGACCCCAGCCTGCGCAAACTGGCTTTGCACATACTCTCCAAGCTCAACTGGCGTGGCCCGCTAGAACTTGAATTCGTGCGCTCGCAAAGCAATGGTCAGTTTTATTTGCTGGAAGTCAACTGCCGTTTCCCCTCTTGGATTTACCTCACGGCTCTGGCCGGCGCCAACCAGCCCATGGCCTTGGTCAAAGAAATTCTCGAGCCTGGCAGCCGCGCACCCAAACAAGCGCAAGTCGGCGCCATGTACGCACGCGATGTGCAAGAGATGGTGGTGCCCGCCGCCTCCATCGTTGGATTGGCCCGCACAGGTTCGGCAGTCGTTCCCGCGCCTGCTGTTATCAAGTCTCGCCGTGGCGATGTGTCGGTGGCGGTCACCGGTATTTCTGCACTGGAGTTAACCCAGCCCGGCTTGGGCGTGGGTCGCAGCTTGCGCAGTGCGCCTGAAGTCGGGCAAGTCATTGGTTTGGGCTATGCCTCGACCGACACCGGTTTGTTTCGCAAGGAAATCTTTGATGTGTGCGCCCGCATGCCGATTGACGACAACGAAGACAAGCCCGAGCGCTGTGATGAAGCCACCTTGAACCGTTTGTTGGCGATCCAAAAAGCGCATGGCTTGGACATGGTGATTCCCAATTTGGATGTGGAGATTGAGCGCTACCAACGCATCTCGGGTGAATTACGCGCCCACGGCATCCATACCTTGTTGCCAACGCCAGAAGCCACCGACAAGCTCAGCAAGCAAGGTCTGATTAAATTAGCCCAACGCAATGGCTATGCAGATTTTGACTTCCCCCCTACCGTGGTGGTGGGCAGCAGAAAAGAATTGCAAGCGGCTTGGAAACGCTTTGGTTCACCCATGATGATCAAGGGATTGAATTCACTGGCCACCAAAGTATTCAGCTTGGCGCAAGCCGAGTTGGCTTTTGCCAGCTACAAAGAATTTGGCGAAGACAAAATCATTGTGCAAGCCGTGGTGTTTGGTGAAGAGTTCAGCATTGCGGTGGTTTGCGACAGCGACAGCCATATGTTTGAAGCCCTGCCTCTGAAAAAAACCGTCATGTGCGAACGCGGCAAAACCTGGTCTGGCATCAAAGTAGATATGCCCGATGTGATGCACCGCTTGGGCGGCCTGCTGAAAAAAGTGGGCTGGCAAGGCCCCGCCGATGTTGAACTCATACGCGACATCACCACCGACCGCATGATTTTGATTGAGGTCAATCCACGCCTACCCGCTTGGATAGGTTATGGTGAGTTGGTCGGCGTCAATTTGCCGCGAGCGATGATGCTCAAAGCTTTAGCACGCACTCCCCTGCCCACGCCCAAAGCAGCTGCTTTGGACAAAGATTTGGTGTTTTTACGCACCGCCCAAGAAATTTCCGCCAGCGCCAGCGCCATGGCCATGTTTATTAATCGAGGAGAGATCCGTCATGTTAGTCGCCGTTAAAAAGAAATACGAAACTCCCCGCTTGGAGCAGTTAGCCACCCAGCAAGGCATGCAAAAACACCGCGTGCATGAAATCAAATCAGAGGACTCTGACTTTGACGAAATGGGCGATGTCAACGAACTCTTGGCCGAGTTTGGCTCGCCCCTGTACATCGTGTCGGAAAAATCCGTGCGCACGCTGTACCGCTCATTTCGGGATGCGTTCACGGCCCCAGGCATTGACACCATCATTGGTTATTCCTACAAAACCAATTACCTGCCCGCTGTGTGCGCCATCTTCCAACAAGAAGGTGCATTTGCGGAAGTGGTCTCTGGCATGGAATACGACTTGGCGCGTTCCCTCAATGTGCCTGGACACCAAATCATTTTCAACGGCCCTTACAAACAAACCCATGAACTCATTCGTGCGGTGACCGAAGGCGCGCTCATCAACATCGACAGCTATGACGAGCTAGATGCATTGGCGAAAATTGCCAAGCAAATGAAAATGACGGCGCGCATTGGCCTGCGTATCAATTTCCAGCATGGCGAGCAGTCATGGACCAAGTTTGGTTTCAACTACGACAACGGCGACGCGGTCGAAGCCCTTAAACGGGTAAAAAAGGCCGGCACTTGCCTGAGCTTGGAAGCACTGCACAACCACTCCGGCACTTACCAAGTCAACCCCGACATTTACGCGCGCACCGCGCAAGTGCTCACGGGTGTGGCGAAGAAAGTTATCGAACTGGGTATGCCACCCGTGCGCATTGCCGACTTCGGTGGCGGCTACCCCTCAAGCAACCGCCTCAAGCCTGCCTTCGAGTCTGTAGAACTCGGCGGCGGCGCGGGTCGACACCTGCAACCCTTTGCCGACGCCATCATTGGCGGTCTGACCAAAGCGGGCAAAGCCTTTGGCGAGCGCCCCACGTTGATGTTGGAGCCTGGTCGTGCGGTCATCGATTCAGCCATGAAAATGGCTTGCACGGTGGTGTCGCGTAAATCTATTCCCGGTCGCGGCGACGCGGTGATTGTGGACGCGGGTGTCAACCTGTTGCCCACCGCCTATTGGTACGACCACGGCGTGGAAGCCTCTGCTTTTGACGACGAAGCCGCCGTCATGGGCGCGCAACCTGTGTCGGTGTTTGGCCCCTTGTGCATGCAAATCGATGTGCTGCGCGAACGCGCCATGCTGCCCCCTATGTCCTTGGGTTCCTCTTTGGTGGTGTCCAATGTGGGCGCTTATTGCTTGACCCAGTCCATGCAGTTCATTCAACCCCGTCCTGCGGTGGTGTTGCTGGGCAAGAACGGGCCTGAAGTGATTCGCCGGCGCGAAACCCGCGAAGATATTTTTGCGCTGGACTCGGTGCCCAAGCACTTGAAAAACAAAGCCCCTAAGGCTTAAAGCCTCATGCTGGCCTACGCCAAGACACCTTGGCAAACCTACGCAAGCGCTTGGTTGAATGCGCAGGCGCAAGTTGTTTTTCTCAACTCGCCTTTGCAGGGTTTTTTGTTTTTATTGGCGCTGACCTTGTACTCGCCATGGAGTGCGGCCGGCATGGCGCTGGGCGCTCTCATGGCGCTGTTTATTTGCGCCAATGTGCTGCGCCAACACCCTCTGGAGTGGAGCAACGGCTTTAACCTGTTTGATGGCGCTGTCATCGGCTTGCTGTGGGCTGGCCTGTTGTCGCGAGATATGCAGTCTGCGGTGTTGCTGGCCATGGCGATTGGCGCTTGCTACGCCATGCGCTTCAAACTGGTCAGCACCGCTTACAGCTATGGCTTTCCCTCGCTGGGTGTGGCCTCGTTGGTGACGCTGTGGGCGGCTATTTATGTAACGGTTTATTTCGGTGGTGACTTTTGGTCTATGGGCATGCGCACCGAGCCCAGCAACTTGTCTTTGGGCTTGGCGAGCTTGTGTTTGTTGGCCGCCATGCTGCTGCACAACATACGCGCCACGCTGTTTGCACTGGTCGGCGCGGTCTTGGCAGGCGTTGCGTTTTTCTTTATCCAAAATTTACAGCCCTCACTTGCCAACACCCTGGTTTTGGGGTTCACCGTGCTTTTGGTTCTGTTCTCGCTGCCTGGCACCTTGCTCCCTGGTCACGCCAAGGCCTACCCCTTGGCCGCCTTGGCGGGGTTGATTACTCTGGGTTTGGAATTGGCTTGGCCCCTTTTGAGCGGCGTGTCGCACCTGCCCTCGCTGATGGCACCCATGTTCTTAGGTATTTGGGCAGTATTTGCTTTGATCAAACGCGACCACCGCTTGATGTTTCTCGACCCCGGCGTGCAAGCCTTGGCCCAACATTTGCGCGACGCAAAAGGCCAAGGTGGTGCTGTGGTGTTGACAGGTGCGGGCATCAGCACCGCCTCCGGCATCCCAGACTACACCCGTGGCGACTGGCTTGAAGCCGGCGTGCCTTTGGCAACCTACAACTACGCTGGTTTTATTTACAACCGGTATTCACGTTTGATGTACTGGAACTCCTGCCACCGGTTTTTTAAAACCGCAGCACTTGCGCCAGCCAACCCCGCGCACCTGACGCTGACGGCTTTGCAACAAGCCGGTTTTGTTCGCAGCGTGATCACGCAAAACGTGGATGGCTTGCACCAAAAGGCCGGCACACAAAGCACGGTGGAATTGCACGGCAATATCGACCATGTGCATTGCTTGTTGTGTGGCGCATCACAAGCATGGCCAGAACCCGCTGTTTGGCAACACAATGATGCGGTGTGCGAATGCAGCGGTTTTCTCAAACCCGCGGTGATTGCCTTTGGTGAAGATATTTCTTTGGCCACTTGGCAGCAAGCGCAACAAGCGGTCAGCAACTGCAGCCTGATGCTGGTGATTGGCACACAAGTGGCCGTCACGTCTGCTTTGGCATTGATAGAGCAAGCCCGACTGCGCCAAGTGCCCTGCTTTTTCATCATGCCAGGCTACCCCGCTTGTGTGTTGACAGCCAACGACCGTCTGCTGTTTTACAAGGCCGAAGATTTGCTGCCAGCCCTCGCAGACTACATGGGCTTGTCAAAAGCCAAGCTTTGAATATGGCTTCTTTAGTTTCGCCCAACTTGCTGGCTGCTGCGCAGGCTTTGCAAGCGGCGGATGGTTTGCTGATCACCGCAGGAGCTGGCATGGGCGTGGATTCCGGCCTGCCCGATTACAGAGGCAACAGCGGTTTTTGGAAAGCCTATCCGGCCTTGGGTGAAAGTGGTTTGAATTTTCAAGACATGGCACATCCCAAGGCTTTTGAGCGTGATGCCAGACAAGCATGGGGGTTTTACGGCCACCGCTTAAAGCTGTACCGAGACACACAAGCCCATGCAGGCTTTGACATACTCAAGCGCTGGTCAGCCTTGATGCCGCATGGCAGTTTTGTTTTCACCAGCAATGTCGATGGTCAGTTTCAACGCGCCGGCTTTGCAGAAAAAAAAGTCTATGAATGCCACGGCACGATTCACCGCCTTCAATGCACCACGCCTTGTGAGACCAAAACTTGGTCTAGCGAATCGCTGACGCCCAGTGTGGACACCGGCACTTGCCAGTGGCTTGGCGACTTGCCCACATGCCCCCAATGCCAAGCACTGGCGCGGCCCAATATATTGATGTTTGGCGACTGGAGCTGGGTAGACACTGAGCGTGAACGCAAAGACCAAGCCTTAGAGACTTTCCTTGCAAAAACCAAACAACTCGTGGTGATTGAACTGGGTGCGGGCACCGAGGTGGCTACTGTGCGCTCGTTTTCAGAGCGCATAGCCAAGCACTGCCATGCCACTTTAATTCGCATCAACCCCAGAGAATCACACTGCGACTTAAGTGGCAGCATGGGTTTGTCTATGGCGGCGCTTACCGCCTTGCAAGCCATAGATGCACTTCTTCAAGACTGAGACAGGAGAAGAGATGAAACACCCCGAACTTCTCGCGCCCGCTGGCTCTCTGCGTGCCATGGACAGCAACTACTACAGCATCTTGGGCGGAGGCGCGCGTCTGCGCTTGCTGGAAGTATTTTTTGATTTACAAATCCCTGAGCTACTAGGTCACCATGGCCCCATGCCAGCGCAACAAATTTGTGTGTTGTTGGGCCTGAACCTTCACCGCGGCTGGAAGTTTTTGCATCTCTTGGCCTTGAGCGGTTTATTGGAAGAGAGCAACGGTGTTTACAGTGGCGATGAAACCCTGTTTGGTTTGTCGGCAGATTCAAAGTATTTTTTCGGGGCCACAGGCACCGAAGGTTTTTTCTACCGCGACTTGGTGGGGTTTTGGAAGAAGGTGGCAAACCTCTCGCTCATCGATGTGCTGCGTGGCGCACCTTTGCCCGAAGGCATCAACTGGCCTTACGCCACCCGCGAGTCTGTGGAGCATTTCGAGTACTACTGGATGCGCCTGACAGCTGCGGGCAGCATTGACACTTTGCTGATGTCTCAAGCCGTAGCCAAGGCAGAAAAACTGCTTGATATTGGCGGGGGCGACGGCACAGTGGGTTGCGCTTTGTGCAGCGCTTACCCCCATATGCAGGTGACGGTGTTCAACCTGCCGGTGTCAGCAGAGCTGGCACGAGCGCATATTGCTGAGCGCCAAATGACCGAGCGTGTGCATGTGCATGAAGGCGATTTTTTCAAAGACGAATTTCCCACCGGCTTTGACCATGTGCTGTTCAACCGCACCTTGGCAGACTGGCAGCCCACGGTGTGCAAAATGCTGTTTGACAAAGTTAAGCGCAGCATGGCGCCTGGCGGCAAATTGGTGATCAATGAAGCCATGTTGGAAGGCAATACCGACTTCACCTTGGCCTGGGAGTTTCGTTATATTTTTTATGACTCGTATGGCAGAGCGCTTTTCAAACCCTTAAGCGTTTACAAGCAACTGCTCGAAGATGCAGGTTTTCGCATCATCAAAGTGACGCCTATGCGAGACGAGGCTTTTTATTCGGTGATTGAGGCCGAGGCAGTGACTTAAGCTGCCATCAGTGCATCATCAAATATGGCCACTGCGCGGGTCCAGCCTGCAGAAGCACCGCGTATTTTGTGCGGAAAGCAACTGATGTAAAAACCGCTGGGCGGCAAAACTTCTAGGTTGTGCAGCTTCTCTAAATGACAGTAGCCAATATCGCGCCCCGCTTTATGGCCTTCCCAAATCAAAGCAGCGTTTCCTGTGTCGGCGTATTTTTGGGCGGTGTGCACAAAAGGCGCATCCCAACTCCAGGCATCCGTGCCGGTTAAGCGCACACCACGTTCGAGCAAATACATGGTGGCCTCGTAACCCATGCCGCAACCGGTAGACACATAGTCGGGCTGACCATAGCGCTTGCCTGCTGCGGTGTTGACCACCACGATCTCCAAAGGGTTAAGTGTGTGCCCTATGCGTTGGAGTTCGGCTTCCACCTCTTGGGCTGTCACCACATGGCCACTGGGCAAATGACGAAAGTCGAGTTTCACCCCAGGCTGAAAGCACCACTCCAAAGGCACCTCGTCGATGGTGATGGCGGGCTTGGCTTGGCCGCTGGCCTTGTCCATGGTCGAGTGGTAGTGGTAGGGCGCGTCCAAGTGCGTGCCGTTGTGTGTACAGAGTTTGACAAACTCCACCGCCCAACCCTCTCCATCGGGCAAGTCTTCTTTTTTCAAGCCCGGAAAAAAAGGCTCTATTTGCGACACCGTGTTTTGATGCGTCAGGTATTCGATCTGCGGCGCATAGGCCGGCGGGTCACTGATGACATCGTTTTCAAGAAAGATGGAGATGTCAACAAAACGACGTGGCATAGCAAACCCCTTCATACAAACTTTGGCTTGATGCCAAGCGAACTCAAACTAAACCGCAGAACCTAAATAGGCGGCGATCACAGCGGAATCATTTTGAACTTCTTGGGGCGTGCCTTCGGCAATTTTTTTACCGAAGTCCAGCACCACAATCTTGTCGGACAAGTCCATCACCACCGGAATGTCATGCTCGACGATCAGGAAGCTGATGCCCATGTCTTTGCGCACTTTTTGAATCAGTCCAGACATACTGTCTTTTTCTGCGGTGCTCATCCCCGCCATGGGTTCATCCAACAACACAAGTGGCGACTTTTGCATCAAGGCGCGAGCAAACTCCACCTGCTTTTGCCGGCCATAAGACAATTCGGCAGGCAGGGCTTGTGCATAGTCTTGCATATCCAAAAAAGACAACATTTCCAAAGCAGCTGCATGTACTGCGCGTTTTTCTTGCCGCGCTTGCGCACTGGCGAAAAAACCTTGTAACAAACCACTGGAACCTTGCAGGTACGCACCTGTCATCAAGTTTTCAATCACGGTGAGGCCCGCAAACAAAGCCAGGTTTTGAAATGTTCTGGCCATGCCTTGGCGCGCGATGTGGTGCGCGGCCATGCCCGTGATGTCTTTGCCCTTGAAATGCACCTGACCATGGGTCGGCGTGTACATGCCAGTGATGCAATTGAACAAAGTGGTTTTGCCAGCGCCATTGGGGCCAATCAGCGAGGTGATTTCCCCTTGCTGCAAAGAAAACGACACATCGTCCAAGGCGGTGATGCCGCCAAAACGCATGGCCAAAAGGGAGATGTTCAACATCGAGGTCGTCATGCCTGTGACTCCCCGGCTGCACGGGCTTGACCTAAATAGGACGACTTCATCAAGGGGTTGGCCGCTACTTCTGCGGCCGTGCCAGACAAGACCACCCGCCCTTGGTTAAGCACATAAGCCGATTGCGCAAAAGACAAAGCCAGATGGGCGTTTTGCTCCACCACCAACATGGCCGTACCCAAAGTTTCACCAATCACGCGCAACTGTTTGTAAATTTCCAGCACGATAAGCGGCGCCAAACCCAACGACAACTCGTCCACCAGCAGCAACTTGGGCTTGGCAATCATGGCGCGGCCCAAGGCCAACATTTGTTGCTCACCGCCTGACATCCACCCTGCAGCTTGCGCACGCCGCTCCAACAAACGGGGAAACAAATGGTAAACAGCATCCAAGCCGTCTTGCACCTGCGCACGGGGGAGCACCGCCGCACCCACACGCAAATTGTCTTCAACACTCAAGTGCTTGAAAACCAAACGTCCTTCGGGCACTTGGCCCATACCAAGCCGCACCAATGTGTGGGCAGGCAAACCCGTCACGCTTACCCCCGACAAGCGAACCTGCCCGGCAACGATGTGACCATGGTGCAAGTCCAGCAAACCGGTGACCGCGCGAATCAAGGTGGTTTTGCCTGCGCCATTGGCCCCCAACAAAGCGACGATGCCGCCCTTGGGCACACCCAAACTGATGTCTTCCAAAGCCAAACCTTTTCGGTTGTAGACCACGCTCAAGCCCTGAATGTCTAAGACCAGACTCATAGCCCTTGCCTCCAGGCATCAAGTCGGTTTTTCAAGCTGCGCCCCAAGCCAGCGACACCGCTTGGCGCAAAAATCAAAAACACAATCACCATCACACTGAAAATCAGTTGCACCAACTGTGCGCGGTGCTCCACCAGCAGCTTGCCCATGAATCCGGCGTCCTCGCTGGACTGAGGCGACAGGCCCGCAATGATGGAGGGCAACAACAACCAAATTGCCGCGCCCACCAGAGAGCCAGGCAAAGACCCCATGCCGCCAATGATGATCATGGCAATGAACTGGATGGCAAAGTTAATGTTGAAGGCTTCCGAGGTGATGTTGGAGAGGTAATAGGCAAACAGCGCACCGGCCACAGAAGCTATCGCCGAGCTCAAACCAAAGGCCTTCAAACGCAGAATGCGAACATCCACGCCCACCGATGTGGCAGCCAATTCATGGTCGCGCATGGCCCGCATGGCCAAACCTTCACGGCTTTGTAAACTGGCTTTCAAACCCAGATAAACTAAAATCACCAAGGGAAGTAAAAAGGCGTACCAGCGAACCGGCGTGTTTATCTCAATATCACCTATGCGAGGGGTGGCATACGGAATACCCACCACATCAAAGAACTTGAACTGGTACTCCAAGAACACATAGGTCACCACATAGTGAACAGCTAATGTAGACAACACAAAATACAAACCACGCACACGCAAAGAAGGCAAACCCGCCAAAGTACCCACCAAGGCACCGGCCACAGCGCAGGCCAACAACACACATGGAAAAGGCCAACCCAATTGGGTGTCAAAAACAGCTGCCGCCATGGCGCCCGTGGCGAAAAAAGCCGCATGACCAATCGAGATCAACCCCGCGCAACCTGTCAGGTAATTCAACGACAACGCGCCCAACATAGAGATGAGCATGAGGTTGATTTGCGTCAGCCCTAAGTTCAGCAATTGAGTGTTGGACAAAGCCATGCCAAACAAGGCACGCTCGGTCAGCAGCGTGGGCAAGTAGACCAAGGCACTGGTCCAGCAAAGCAGCCACACCCAAGCACCGAGCTTGGGTGTGGCGGTTGAATAAGTTGTGGTGTTCATCAAAAGTGCATTACCTCAAACGCGTCCAAGCTCGCGTTGCCCAAACAAGCCCCAAGGTCGCACCATGAGTATGAGTAACAACAACACATAAATAACGATGTCGCTGGACTTGGGCGAAATATAGGTGGCGGCCATTTGCTCGATGATGCCCACCAACAAGCCGCCCACAATCGCGCCGGGAATGCTTTGCATGCCACCAATCACCACGGCCGGCAGGGCCAACAAACCAATGCCCTCGAGTTCGGTGGAAGCAATTTGCAATTGCCCCAAAAACAAACCGCCCACGGCCGCTAAGGTGCTGCCAATCGCCCAGGCCAAGCGGTTCATGGTGTTCACATTCACCCCCGAAACCACGGCGGCCTCATGGCTGTCAGCAGACGCTCGCATGAGCAAGCCTACAGAGGTGAAACGAAAAAACAAACCAAACCCCGCCATGCAAGCCCAACTGACCAAGGCCGCCGTCAGATGCAAATAGGAGATACGCACACTGCCCAACATCAACACACCTGTAGGCAAAGGCGTGGTCAAGGACCGCCCTTGTGGGCCAAACATGATTTCAATCAATGCGCGCAATGCGATCGACAAGGCAATCGTCAGCATGATGACCGACAACATGGGCCGTCCCAACAAGGGCTGTATCAGCGTCATGTGTATCAAAACCCCCAACAAGGCGGACGCGACAACAATGAACACGATGGCCAAAGCAAAAGGCAGTTGCAAGATTGAAATAGCTGTCACCGCCAAATAAGCCCCACAGACCACGAACATGCCCTGCGCAAAATTGAACACATCCGTAGCTTTGAAAATAACCGTAAAACCCAAGGCCACCAGACCATAAATACTGCCTAAGGCCAGTCCGCTGAAAAATACTTGTTCAAACATGGTTGCTCACTTTGGGTTGAGTAGATCGAATCAGCGGGTGTATTTTTCGTAATCCGCAAATTCACCGTAGGGCTTGAACTTGCTTGAGGCGAAATCGTAGCCCAACAACTTGAACACCATAGGTCCGGCGTTGTTGGAAGCTGAGAAAGAAAAAGGCGCAGCCAAACCTTGGCTGTTCACCGTAAAGCCTTTGGACAAAGATTCAACCAAACGCGCACGTGTGGGGTTCTTGCCTAACTTGGTGAGCGCCTCTGTGGCCATTTGGGCAGTCACCCAACCCGCCACATAGTTGATGTCTTGCTTCATCTCGACGCGTCCAATACTGTCGGCATAGGTCGACATGGCTTTGTTGCCAGCCGACTGATCCACCCCGCCAGGGGTAAAGCAACTGATGAACTTGTAGTTCGCCGCAGCTTGAGCGCCCATGCTTTGAAACATTTGTGGCGCACCCAAATAGGTGATGCCAAAAGTGGGTATGTTCAAGCCATATTGGGCCAAGCCCTTCATGGTCAAAATAGCGGTATTGGAGACGCCATAAATGGTGATCAAGTCGGGCTTGAGGTTGATGATTTCCAAAATTTGCGGCGTCACATCCACCGCGGTGACTTTCACCGTCAGGTGGGTGGCGCTGCCACCTAGCTTGGCCACCGCCTCAGCCACATAATCGTGGTACTCCTTGCCACCTGCGGTTTCAATCGCCAAAGTCACCACTTTGGGGGCTTTAAGTTTGAGCATGTCAACGTGATAGCCCACTCCCGCTTGCGCCATGGGCTTGTAGCCGCAAAAACCGTTGTAGACCATGGGCGAGACGGGTTCAGACAAAGCCTTGGTGGCTGTGTAGGTACCCACAATAGGTACCTTGCCTGCCTTGATGGTGGGCGCCAAGGCAACTTGCGACGCCGACATGCCCATGCCAGAAATGGCAATCACCGGGGTTTGACTGACCAGTTTTTCATACGCAATTTTGTCGGTAGCTGGATTGAAGCGGTTGTCTTCGGCCAAGACATTGATCTTGCGACCGAACACACCCCCGCCCTCGTTGACTCGGCGCATGTAATCGCGAAAACCATTGACCCAAATGCCTTGTGAGGCGGAAGTAGGACCGCTCATGTCCATGAGCAAACCCCAATCGATACGGTCTTTGTAAACGCCATCTTGCGGCGCGTCTTGCGACCAAGCAGCAAAACTCATGCAGGCGGCAGTCAGCCACACACTCAGTTGCGCCGTCTTGCTTCTTTGCGGTTGAGATTGAATTGTCATGTTGTCTCCTGTGAATATCGTTTGAGGTTGTGATGAAGCGCATGACCCACCAAGCTGAACACCTGATGGGCGACAGTGTTGGCCATGGGAATCAAGCGACCTTGGCTGAGCAATCCATGCATCTGGTCGTTGTAATGCAATGCAGACACACGCACGCCGGCTTGGTCCAAAGCCTGCGCATAGGCCAGCCCTTCGTCGCACAAAGGGTCATGCGCCACGGTCAGCACCAAGGCTTGAGCCACGCCAGCAAATGTAGACGCATTCAGCGGAGAAACACGCCAATCGTTTTTATCTGTACCAGGAGGAATGTAGTGATCAATGAAATACCGCATGGTCGACGAGGTCAAAGGCAAGTCAGGTCTGACACGCTCGTAAGAGGGGAAGCGGCAAGTCACATCTGTCACTGGGTAGAGCAAGGCTTGAAAACACAGCTTGGGTACATCGCCGTCCCTCGACATCAATGCCAAGACAGCGGCCAAATTGCCGCCAGCACTGTCGCCACCTACACCCAGCGCATGGGAGTCAATTCGCAACTCATCGGCATGGTCTGCCACCCAATGCAAAGCTGCAACTGCATCTTGCAAAGCTGCGGGATAAGGGTGTTCGGGTGCCAAACGGTAGTCCACCGCCACCACGCAGATACCTGCTGTATTGGCCAGTTGCCTGCACATGCGGTCGTGGCTGTCCAAATTACCAATCACCCAACCGCCGCCATGCAAAAACACCATGCAAGGCAAAACATCAGTGTCTGAAGTCCCTATGCCACGGTAAATACGCAGCATCAACGGCGCATCAGCTTGGATTTGCTTGTCGTGCACAGCGGCCACTTCACCGCCGGGTGACTGCATGGTGTGCCAACTGGCGGCGTAGGCTTTGCGGCATTGGGCAGGTGTCAAAGCCTCAAAGGGCGGATAAGCCGCTTGGCTGATACGCGCCAACAGCGCCGCTGCATCGGGGTCGAGTGCGGTGTGCATCAGCTACCCGTCCAAACAGGGGGACGCTTGTCTCGAAAGGCTGCAGCACCTTCTTTGGCATCGTTGGAATGAATGATGTTTTCCAGCAAAGCATTTTGCCGTTGCCAACGCTCATCGGCTGGCCAATGCAATGCCTCGGCCACCACTTGCTTGCTGAGGCTCACCGCCAAGGGCGCATTGGCCGCAATTTTGCGCGCCAGTTCCAGCGCGCCTTGCAATGCAGCGCCAGGTGCGGTGAGTTGGTTGACCAAGCCCCACTGATGTGCTTGGGCCGCAGACATCATGTCACCAGTGAGCGCGTATTGCATGGCAATTTGCCTAGGGACACGTTGCGGCAAACGCAACAAACCACCCGAGCCAGCCATCAATCCGCGTTTGACCTCGGGCAAACCAAATTGCGCGTTATCTGCCGCCACGATCAGGTCGCAAGCCAATGCAATTTCAAAACCGCCGGCCAAAGCAAAACCTTCGACAGCAGCGATGACAGGCTTCTTGGGGGGTGTTTCAATGATGCCGCCCAAACCGCGCCCAGGCAGCTCGACGCGCTCGCCGCGCAAAAAAGCTTTGAGGTCCATGCCTGAACAAAAATGCGCACCCGCACCGGTCAGTATGCCCAAGCTCAAACTGGGATCACTGTCGAGTTGGTCGAAGGCCTCGGCCATCGCTTCAGAGGTGGCGCGGTCGATGGCATTGCGCATCTCGGGGCGGCTGATGGTCACGACCAGCACCTGACCTTCACGCTCAACGGTAACGGTGTGGTTCATGGATTTAAGACCTTTTGCAAACGCGTTTTCAAACCCAACCGGTCGCGAATCACACGCCCTGACACCACCTGTGCGTTTTGCACCAGCAAGATGCCATTGGTGTTGAGCAGCATGGGTTGGGCGCAAGCCTCCAAACCGGCAAAACCGCCTCGGTAAACACCTGTTTGTCGTGCATGAAAAGCCACATACTCGCCCGAGGAGAAAAGCTCGGTGAATTCAATACCTGTGACTTCAAAATGCAGCGGCACGCCAGTGATGTGCTCGTCATCGCAACGCACAGCCGACAACGGGCTGGGCCAAGCCTGCAACAAATAGTGCCGCACCACCTTTTCAGCTTGGGGGTTTGCTGGCATGGCAACCGTGTCCCAAGGGTTGGGCGAAGGCGGCTCCACCGCATCGCTCACGCCGCTTTTGAGTTGGCGTTGACGCGTCATGTAATCTTCTTGCGCCACACACCCGCTCAGGTGGGTGCCATTGCTGCGGTAAATCCCCACGCCCGACCAAACTGCCGTGCGACCACCCGAGCTGCCATGCTCGCTGAAGTAAGTCGCCACACGGTCTGAAGAGGTAATGAGTTGATGCACCGTCATGCCCATGCCTGGGAAGGCTTGCATTTGTTGTTGCACCGCGGGCAACCACCGCTCATCTCTGCCCGCAAAAACATAGTCGCCAATTTCCAAGGCGTAACTGGGCAAGATGAATTCGTGCGCCACCGACGCATCATGGCTGTTGAAATAGTCCACTGCCCAGCGACGCATCAATTGCACGGGCGTGTGGTTGACAAGGTTTGCGTTGCTCATGCCGATAACTCTTCTTGGTAAACACGCCTGAGTTCACGCTTGAGCAATTTGCCCGAGGCATTGCGCGGCAACAAAGCGCTGAACACCACCGAGCTAGGACATTTGTAATGCGCCAAGCGGTCGCGGGTGTAGCTGATCAGGTCTTGCTCGGTGGCCTGCATGTCTTGGCGCAACACCACCACCGCACGCGGCGTCTCACCCCAACGCGGGTGCGGCACGCCAATCACCGCCACTTCTAAAACAGCGGAATGTCCGTTCAAAATATTTTCCACTTCAGCCGGATAAATATTTTCTCCGCCTGAAATGATCAGGTCTTTGAATCTATCGAACAAATAGATATAGCCCTCAGCGTCCAAGTAAGCAGCGTCGCCGGTTCGTAACCAAGCACCTTGCACCAGTGTTTCAGCCGTGTCTTGGGGCTTATTCCAGTAGCCTTGCATGACCATGTCGCTCTTGAGCCAGACTTCACCTACCTGCCCTGTGGGCATGTCGCTCATGGTTTGCGGATCGACCACTCGCAAATCGACCCAAGGCAAGGCCCGGCCCACTGAGTTGAGCAAGCCTACACGCGGGCCTTCGGTCGCATGGTCTGAGG
>Ga0209442_1000773_pt1 | contig 18559 bp, 21 predicted proteins | sample LauGreSBDMM110DD_2_FD_187565 | JGI IMG/M metagenome (GOLD analysis project Ga0209442, IMG submission 187565) | Freshwater lake microbial communities from Lake Michigan, USA - Sp13.BD.MM110.DD (SPAdes) (version 2) | ecosystem: Environmental > Aquatic > Freshwater > Lake | place: Lake Michigan...
GGGCGCGTAACTCTTTCCACCATCTATCCGAATAAGAGCTGCAACCACAGTGCTGCGATCGTCAGATTCAGTTTTGAATCCGGTGAGTTCAAACGTATGACCATCAAAAGTTGCAACGACACCTTGTTTTAACAACAACTCTTGGCTGTGTGTGTAACTGTTTGAAGCGGCAAGTGCAACTGCAATCAGAATTACTCCGATATGTACAACCATGCCGCCATTTGCACGTCCAACTAATCCGCGCAAGCCCTGTCGACGTGTAGCAAGAACTAGTTGTCGTAGCGCTGCGCCACCAGCAAATCCGCCGAGTGTGAAAGTTAATAGTGGAGCAAGCCCCGTAGCGCCTACGCCAACACTGAATGCGAGTGCAGCAATGCCGCCCCATGCAGGCCAGAACAAGCGAGTCGACAACAGTTCTCCGGATGCCTTACGCCACGGCAGTACCGGAGCAATGCACATGAGAAACAACAATGTCAATCCGACCGGTACCGCCAACTTGTCAAAGAAGGGTTCACCCACTACTAACTGCCGATTCTGCAACGCCTCAATGATTAGAGGAAATACTGTTCCGAGCAAAACAACAAAGGCGAACACGCTGAAGATCACATTGTTCGCAAGAAACGCACCTTCACGTGACAAAGGGGAATCGATGGTGCCAGGAGAATGGAGTTTTTCTCCTCGCCACCCAATTAAGCCAACAGACACAACCACGATGATTGCAAAGAAGCTCAGAAGATACGGCCCGATATGAGACTCACTAAATGCGTGCACACTGTTCAAAACACCTGAACGAGTCAGGAATGTTCCAAGAATCGTGAGGCTGAATGTCGATACGAGCAATGACAAGTTCCATACGCGCAACATTCCGCGACGCTCTTGCACCAAGACTGAGTGAATGTATGCGGTGCCTGTGAGCCACGGAATAAATGAAGCGTTCTCAACTGGGTCCCACGCCCACACGCCGCTCCAACCCAACACCTCGTAGCTCCACCAAGAACCAAGAATGATGCCGAGCGTCAAGAAGCCCCAAGAGAACAATGCCCAACGTCGGGTTTCTACAAGCCAGCCTTCACCAACACGACCAGTTATCAATGCACCAATTGCAAAAGCGAATGGCACTGTCATACCGACATATCCGAGATACAAGATTGGCGGGTGAAACACCACGAGAATGTGGTTCTGCAACAGCGGGTTTGGTCCGGGCCCGTCAAGCACTCCAGGTGCACCAGCCGCAAACGGATTCGCTGGACCCAATGTCAAGATGAAGAAAAAGATGCCAACAAAAAACATTGTTGCAAGAGCCCAACCCACCATTGGGTCAGTAATGCGGTCACGGTACTTAAAGACAATTCCGCTTGTTAAGCAAGTGAGCACAAGCAGCCACAACAGAATTGAACCTTCAAGCGCGCTCCACACGGCCGTGAAGTTGTACAACGCAGGAGTACTTTTCGAGCCGACCTTTTGAATGTATGCAAGCGAGAAATCGCGGGTAATCATTGCCCATTCCATTGCAGCAAATGCCGCGATGGCAGAAACACACGACAAAGTGGCGAAACGTGGAACCAGTCGCAGCACTTTCGCGTCTTCGTTACGCGTGCCCATAACGGCCGCAATCAATCCGAAGAATGCACCTATCAGCCCAACGAGAAGAGCTGCACGTCCGAGCGGGCCCGCTAGCCCTTCAACACCGAGCATGCAGCTGCCTCTTTATTTGACTCATCAATTCTCGTGGCGTTCTTTTCAACATATTGATTTGAATGCTTTACTTCGATGCGATCGCTTTCGAAAACACCATCAACTATTCGGCCATGCGCAATGATGGGAATGCATTCCTGAAAAACACCGCCAGGGTCCCCCGAATATGCGACCTGTAATGACTTCTTGTTGAAGTCAAGAATAAATGTGGTGCCACCATCTGCTTGCTTAACAGAATCCTGCTCAACAACACCCTGTACACGCATACGACGTTCACCTTCGCAACCGCTACGCACACCAATTTCATCAACATTGCAGTAATAGTCAATTGCGCTAGTGAGAAATTGAGTAACAATGACTCCCCCGCCCAATAAAGCGCCCACAACAATCACAATTGGCAACCAACGACGTTTGCGTGCAGGCGGCTGAGCACCTGGCTCTGTGGCTGTGCGTGGTGTTAGGTCCACGGCATTTCCTCACGGGTTGCATGCTTTGCTAATTCACATCCACGACGAATCACCCAAAGTGCATACACGCCCACAGCAACCGCGGTTATTACCCAACTTCCAAAAATGAACGAGGCATGTTCCATGATTATTACGCTCCTGCTTCATTTCGACGAGCGGTTATGGCTACATCAAGACCACGATCTGAAAACGCATCTTCCAACATCATCCCGCGTTGACGATGCAGTACCAGCCAAACAAACAACAGTGTGAAGGCGACTAGGCCAAGGAACAGTGAGAACAACATCAAGCCGTCTAACTCAACTTTTGCGTTGGGGTTAGCAACCGACGCTTCCTGATGCAGAGAACGCCACAAGGTGACGCTGAAATGCACCAGTGGAATTTCCAAGATTGCTAAGAGCGCAAGAACTGACGAACGACGTGCGCGCTGACGATGCGTGCCGCCTAATTGACGAACGGCCAAATAACCGACATAGGTAATGAACAAAAACGCGGTGCTGGTAAGGCGTGCATCCCACACCCAGTACGTGCCCCACGTAAGACGACCCCACATACTGCCCGTTATTAAAGACACCGCAACGAACAGAACACCAATTTCGCCTGATGCACCGGCGACGCGATCCCATGCAAGCGATCTGTTCTTGCCAGACAAATACACGCCAGAACACAATGCAGTGAGACCGAACGCTATGTATGCCGTCCATATTGAAGGAACATGGATGTACATAATGCGAACAGTGCTTCCCTGAACAACATCTTCAGCAGAAAACCACAGCCCACACAGTGCAAGCGTTGCAAGCAAGAAGATGACAAGGACTCCGAGCCGCCGCGTTGCAGAAGTTCCGGTGCCTGACTGTCCGGCCATGTTCACATCCACTTCATTAAGTCTGACCGCCCGAAGGCGATGGGGGAAATCGGGACCTATTCGTCGACCAGAGGACCAAAGGCAACGGTTCCGACAGCGCTAAACAGAACCGCAAAGACCAAAAGAAGACCAATCCATGGCCACCCTTCGGACACTGTGGTGCCACCGCTACCAAAGGCCGCCTCGGTCGCCCGTGTGGCGCCGATTAGGACAGGTGCTACCGCCGGCAGCAAAAGAAGCGGAAGAAGTGTCTCCCGACCTCGTGCGCCTGCAGCAAGACCTCCGTACAGAGTACCCACGCTTCCAAGCCCAATGGTGGCCACCACAAGGGTGACTATTGCCTCACAAAATCCGGCCAACGTCATCTCCACCCCGTACAACACAACAGCTGTGGCCACGAGCATGAGCTCCAAAACAAACAACTGCACCATCAAGGCAATCGCTTTACCCACAAAAATGGCGCCCATGTCAACACCGGCAACACGCAGTGCATCAAGCGCACCATCAGCAGATTCAACTGTGAATGATCGTTGCACAACAACAAGCATGCTGAACAAGGTTGCTAACCAAACAAGGCCAGGAGCAACACGCAAAAGTATTCCGTCGTTATCAAGTGCAAATGCAAACAGCACCATCACAATGGCAGCAAACGGTGCTACTTGGTTTACCAAGATGCGACTATTCCATTCAATAGTGAGGTCTTTGCGTGCAACTGCAACTGCAATGCGGCGCTTGTTGATTCCTGCACCACTCATGCTGCCCCACCTCCGTCAATAGTGACAGTGCGAGTTGCTAACCCAAGTGCGCGATCACGCTCGTGACTTGCAAGCACAACTGTTGCTCCAGAAGCAACAGCGGAACGCAACAATGCGTCTAATTCATCACGTCCGGCGGCATCTAATCCAGCGTGCGGTTCATCAAGTAACCAAATTTCTGCGCGCCGCACAATCAAGCTTGCTAATGCGCATCGACGTCGTTGCCCTGCAGACAGTTGCGATGCCTTTACTTCAGCAAGACGGCCATCGATTCGCATTGTTGCCATCGCAGTGGACACTTCTGATGAAGTTGCAGCAACTGTTGATGCCCAAAATTGCAAGTTCTGCATCACAGTCAGGTCGAGATACAAACCATTCGCATGACCAAGTAATCCGACTCGGGAACGAATGGCTTCTCTGTTTGTCGCAAGATCTATTCCAAGAACATGCCCTGTTCCGCGTTCTATCGGTAGTAGCCCAGCACACACTCGCAAGAGCGAGGTTTTGCCGGCACCATTCGGACCCTGCAACAACACGATTTCTCCGCGCTGCACTGTCAAATCAACGCCAGCCAGCGCAGGAAATTGACCAAGGACAGCAACAACACCTGAGAGCTCGATAACGGTGTCCATGCCGTAGCCACGCTAGTGACCTGTTGCCATCACTACCAACGCCACTACAGTCGCCCACATGGCAAAGGACACGGACACATCACCTGGGCGCATCTCTCGCCTTCTTGATGCAGTAGGTCGCACCATGATTGTTGCTGGTCTTTTGCTCTTGTCCTTTGTGGCCTACCAATTATGGGGAACCGGAATTGCAGAAGATCGTGCCCAAGATGACATGGCGACACAATTCGTAAAACCTCAGCCAGTTCAGCCCCAATTCGGCGGCCTAGTTGGGCGAATCAGTATTCCGTCCATCGGAGTCTCTAAGTATGTGGTGGCAGGCGTGCGACTCAAAGATTTAGAGCGAGGTCCCGGGCTCTTTCCTGGCTCACCACTTCCAGGGCAAAAAGGCAACGTCGCCATTGCAGGACATCGCACCACATTCGGTGCCCCCTTTAGCCGCATTGACCAAATTCAGGACAGTGACAAAATCATTCTTGAATCGCGGGATGGCACTTTCACATACCGAGTCAACGGCGAACCAAAAATCGTTTCAGCAACAGACGTTGCAGTTGCGAAAACCACAAATCCTGATGTTGCAATCGTCACTTTGGTGTCGTGCTATCCGAAATGGACATCAACGCAACGCATCATTGTGGTAGCCACTCTTGATCCAGCCGAAGCCCCTTTGCCCCCAACTCCGTTCGCAGTAAACGAGGCCGCTACGCAACAACCAATTGCTGGTTGGTTTCATGACCCGACTGCCTGGCCCACCGTTCTCTTCTTTGGAATTGCCTTAATCGTGATCCGCATAGTCGCCGGCATCATGACGCGTCGGGGTCGCCGCAGAATCTTTGTTTACCCCATCGCGTTCGGCATCTTCATCCCCACTCTTTTCTTATTCTTTGGCGGACTGGCCCGACTATTGCCAGCAAATCTGTAACCGCAGGGGCATGGAGACCTATATCCCCTACCATCATTGGTATGTCTAATACCGATCCGAGTAACGATCCTGTTCGTTCACGTCGGCAAATAATTTCGCGCATCAACAATGCCGCCAATCGACTTGGCTATTTGTTGTGGGCCATTGCTATGGCGTGTTTTGTTACTGCATTCATTGTCGGTTTCAAGGGACCTCTTGTCAACGTGGTGACAGCCTGCATCATCGCTGGTTCCATTTTGCTCGCCCCATCAATCATCATCGGTTATGCAGTGAAGGCCGCAGAACGTGATGATCTTGAACACGGTCGATAGAACACACTTATGACTTCTGCATCAATTGATCGTCGCAGACAAATTCTTGATACTGCACTCACTTCATTTTCAAATGCTGGTTACCACAACACCTCAATGAATGACATTGCAGAGGCATTGTCCATGACTAAACCAGTTGTGTACCAGTACTTCGATTCAAAACGTGCGCTGTATCTCGAGCTATTACGATTCGTGGGAGATGATCTTGTCAACACTGTTACTTCGTCGGTAGCCGGTTCAAGTGATCCACACGACCAAGCCGAGCAAGGAATGATTGCTTACTTCACATGGGTTGCAAACAACAAAGAGGCATTCGCTCTTTTGTTTGAAAGTTCGGCCCGAGTTGATGCTGAATTCACTGACATAGTTAGCGAATTCGAAGACGCTGCAGCGCGAGCGATTGCCCCATTCATTAACGCCAACATCTCTGCAGAAGACCAAGTCACCTTTGCAATCGGATTAGTAGGAATGGCAGAGACTGTCAGCCGACAAGTTCTTCGACACGGTCGCGACTTTGACCCAGATGCACTAGGTCGTGCAGTTGCTGCACTCGCCTGGGGTGGACTTCGTTTGATAGGGCAACCAAACATTCACTAAATGCCACCAAGAAGGCACACCTCTCTCGGCATGGGTACAATTACGGCATGGCAGTCCCCGGTGAACATCATCCAGCATTCGAAGAATATTGCGAAACCATTTTTGAGTTGCGTGAAGACGATCTCGACGTCATCCAAGCACGCATAGCTGACCGGTTACGAGTATCTCGACCATCAGTCTCTGAAATGATCAAACGCATGTCCGATGAATCACTCATCGAAGTTGCTGGCGGAAAAATCACATTGACTGTCACTGGTGAAGAACTTGCAGTGCGAGTTGTACGTCGTCATCGCATTGCTGAACGATTCATCACAGACATTCTTGGCTTGTCGTGGTCTCTTGCACATCGCGAAGCTGGCCGTTGGGAACATGTCATGTCGCATGAAGTTGAAACTGCCATGAGTCGTTTGCTTGGCGAACCGACCACCTGCCCACACGGAAACCCAATTCCTGGCAGCGGGTACCAACCCCCAGCAGCAAAGAAATTGTCCGAGCTCTCATCGGGTCAAGAATTCACCGTTTCACGCATCCCAGAGGAACTTGAGTTCACTCCCGGAATGTTGGAGTTCCTCGAGACATCACATTTGGTTCCAGGATCACACGGAACAGTGCAAGTTGGCGCAGAAGCCGGCGACATGACTGTCTTGATTGATGGCACTTCTGTCACGGTGGATTCTTTTGCCACCGTGCGCATACTTGTCACGATCTAATTCCCTCACCATCGGAGCTTCTCGATGACCAATATCAGACGCTTTCTCAGCGTTTCCCTTTGCGCTATTGCTCTCACTTCCTGTGCAACTGAAATTACTGGTAGCACCGAGTCAACTGTGGTTCCTGTTACCACAACAACAATTCCTGTTGCTCCGACTGGTTCCATCATCTCCTTGCTTCAACAATTGATCCCTGTTGCAGATGGTCTTGGTCAAGCCGTTGTTGACGGTGAATCAAAGCTGGCTAAAGAAAAAGTTGCTCAGGCCGACGCAATCTTGCTGGCGATAGAGCCATTAATTCTGGAATCAGAAATCGACATTCTCGAAAGTGTGCAACGCGTTGTGCGTCTTATGCAAACTGCAGTTGAAAGAAAACGCCCAGCAGATGCAGACAAAGCACTTCGCTTTATTCCACTCATTATTGACGCGACTACTCCACTGTTAAGTCTGTAGCAACTACAGCATTGCGTCTGGCAATGCCAGGCGATGAACCACTGTCAAACTGCGTGTGGAACGCGTCAGAGTTACGTACAGCAGACGCAAACCTTGTGCATCATCGGCCACAATTGCAGACGGTTCAACCACAATGACATCGTCAAGTTCAAGTCCCTTAGCTAAGGAGGCTGGAACAATTGACAAGTTTTCATCAAGGCCGGCAGCTTGTGCACGCCCGTGTGGAACAGATGCAGAAGTTAATGCAGTCGACATCTGATCAACCATGTCATCAGGACAAATGATTGCAGTTCTGCCACCGCCTGCTTGTTGCAACAAAACACGAGCGCGCGTAATGACTGCTTCGAACAGCGCGTCATCAGATTCCACGGAGGTAATGACTGGAACTTCGTCGCCATCGCGCACACTTCGTGGTGCACGAAGACCCGGAGTCGCCGCATGCATCACCTTGTCCGCTAGCTCCATGATTTGTGCCGGAATTCGATACCCAACGGACAACCCAACGATGCGCGGAGTTTTACGCGACGGAAGATGTTCAAGCACATCTTTCCAATCATTTGGTGCAAGGGGCCCAGTTGCTTGGGCTATGTCGCCAACAACAGTCATTGAACCACTCAGGGAGCGGCGCGTAACCATGCGCAACTGCATTGGCGTGAGGTCTTGTACTTCGTCAACCACGATGTGTCCGAATGTACGAATCTCGTCTGTCTCGTCAACTTTGCCGCTCTTGCGTGGTCGTGGCCCCAGCAAGAATCGAGCCTCATCGAGGAGGGCTGCATCGGCATTGCTCCAACGCACTTCCTCTAATGATTCAGACCGTTCGCGATACAAAGCCAAATAATCAGCCTCGGGCAGAATGCCGTTTGCAGCCAACTTCAGCAAAGCCTTTGAACCAAACAGATCATGCAACAACTGTGCAGGCGTCAGTACTGGCCACATGCGTTCTAATACGGCGCGAATTTCTGGAGTGCCGGTAAGCGCATCGCGAATATCTTCTGCGTCAGCGCCACTACGGAAACTTGCGGCCAATGCTGCCCACACTTCGTTTTCTACATAACGACGTGCTTGGTTATGGCGGTGATACCGACGACGTGCAGCCTTGATGATTTGTACTGACTCTTCGGCACGCAAACGAACAAAGCCAACTCCGTATGGCAATTGCACATCTTCACGCAGTGGGCGTTCACGATCTGTAATTGCTTTGTCAATAACTTTTGCAATGCGTTTGTTGCCCTTGACTCGCGCAACGTTTGATGATTCACGTAATCCGAACTGCACTTCAGGAATAAGGTCGGCCAATATGACTTGCTGAACGCCTGCTTCACCAAGTGATGGCAATACGCGTTCGATGTAGCGCAAGAACACTCTGTTTGGCCCGATAACCAGTACACCTTGGTCTTCTAATGGGAAACGATGTGTGTACAACAAATATGCAGCACGGTGTAGCGCCACTACGGTTTTTCCCGTGCCGGGACCACCTTGCACAACAAGCACCCCAGCCTGTGGTGAGCGAATGATTTCGTCTTGTTCGGCCTGAATGGTTGCAACAATGTCGCCCAGTTGTCCGGTGCGGCTACGACCAAGCGCAGTAAGCAAAGTGCTGTACCCGCGAAGCCCTTGGCGCGGGTCGTCGCCAAGTCCGTCGTCTTGCCCAACACCAAGATGACCTTCACCAAACAACTCATCTTCAAGTGCCAACAGTTGTGGGCCTTCAACAACAAAATGGCGCCGGCGCAACAAACCCATTTGCTCACGACCAGTCGCCCGATAAAACGGTTCAGCAACTGGTGCACGCCAGTCAACAACAACAGGTTCACGGTTCGCATCAGCTACGGCAAGACGGCCGATATGAAAACTCTCAACCTCGTCGCCAGAATCTGCTGCACGGTCAATACGACCAAACACCAAGGCAGCGTTACCTAATTCCAATTGCTCTAAACGGTGTACAAGATTTTCGTCAAACACATTGCGTTCAAGGCGAGCCTGGAATGTTCCGCCAGGGCCAGAAGAAGTCAATTCACGAATCTTGAGCGCGCCAACACGGCTTGCTTCCAGGCACTCATAGGCATGCAGGATGTATGCCTGCTCTTGCTCTAATTCTGGGTGCTGCTGGGTCATAGACACCAATCTGCTTTCCACGTGCGACCTGTTTTCAGGGTCTTTATAGGTTATCCCCCCACAACTGACCAACAACACCCAGGCGCCGCACACATCCCGACTGCACAACGGGCTTGGGTTTCGTCACAATCCCTTCCCGACAATCGGTTTTCCTAGGAGGTTCATCGTGCAGTCACGTTCCATTCACCAGCCACTGGCGTGGTTAGCAATCAGCGCCCTCGTCATCACCATCTTCATTGACATGTCTCGAAAGCCACCAGTGGTTCTGGCGGAAGTAAATGGGTCTGGTTCACTCATTGGCGACAACATTGAAGCGCAAGTCAGTTTCGATGCCCCTGATGCCAAAGACCCGTGTTCATGGCATGTTGTAACAAGCATCACGCCAACTCCTGGTCCGTCATCTGGCCCCATCACTATTCGGTCTCGTGACGGCATTGACGATGTGTTGTACGTTCGCCGCTGTCCTGCCGATCAGTCATTGCATTGGATACCGCAGACAACATCGTCCCGCGTCGCGCAACACTCAGAAAGCAAAGTGTCACGACTCGTCAATATGTTGTTGATCAAAACTGCACCACCATCAAACAAAATGGTTGTCAATGTCGGCACATGGTTTTGGGTGCCGCGATCAGTCTGGAAGTCAGTCAGTGTCACTGCCTACATCCCAACGTCAGTCGGCCCTATCTCAGTTACAACAACAGCAATTCCGACATCGCTGATTTATTCACCAGGAGACGGCAACAAGGCAGTGACCTGTAAAGGCCCTGGCACCCCATGGTCTCAATCGCGCGGCGACAATGACACGAGTAACTGCATGTACACCTATACCTCGGCATCGCACACCAGACAAGCTGGCACCTACGCCGCAAACACCGCCATCAAGTGGACCGTGACCTGGCGTTCCAATTTGGGTATCGGAGGGCTATTGCCCAGTATTCGCACGGGTCTTACTACCCCGGTTCGGGTACTAGAAATGCAAGCATTGTCTCGATGAGGCATTGTGCCAATAGCCTCGTGCGGTACCCCTGAAAGGCCCAACGATGAATGAAGACAAAGATCGCTTTCTCCTTGACCGCCGCTACACCGCAGCGTTTGAGAATCTTGAAGACTCAACAATTGCCACATTGACAATGGCGCTTGAAGGCGACCTTCGCGACGGATTCGCTCGCATCGTCGGTTTGCCTGCAACAGCATTTGATGACGAAGCGTCTCTTGGTGCCCTTGTTCGCGATGGCATTGCAAAGCGTCGTGCCGCACATGATGCAGGCGTAGTTCTCGCTGAACCATGCACACAGTGGACTATTGAAAAACTTGGTGATTCATCAGAAGATCCTTCACTCGATGAACTTCACGCTGTCTTGCCAGAAGCTCTAGAGAAGTTTGGTCTTGATGCAGTGCGACTCATGGTCATTCAATACTCACGTTCACTCAAAGGTTTCCGTTTGCTTGTTGCATCAGATGAGCGCTTTGCGCCATCAGGCCCAGCACCAGCCACTGCTGTGCGTGAAATTGACGAAGCAGCTCAGGCTGCAAAACGCGAAGCACGTAAAGCGCGCAAAGCTGAAGAAAAAGCTGCAAAAGCTAAACAGCAGGGCCGTCGCTAAACACTCTCTTAACTAGAGAAACGTCAACGTGTCGCCGACGGAAACTTTACCGGGCGTAACAATGCGGGCATACACACCCACTGCTTGATTCAAGTCACGCACTACGTGGCGCAGAATTGCTCTGTCTTCCGGAATTGAATCATTGATGCGTCGCGTAATCATGATGCAACGCGGGCACGGGTCTAGAAACTCAACAACTGCTGAACCTAACTGTCCGGTACGGCCCTTCCATGAGAATTCTGGGTGACCAGTCTCGTTTGGTGTTTCAATCACGATGCTCGGGCGAAACCGCAATATGTCAACAACAGAATCAGGCACTGCCTTCTGCATTGCTTCAAGTGCAGAAGTACTCATCACCAACAATGGCCAACAATCATGATGCGTTCCTGGTGGCGATTCGAATTCGGAAACTTCTGGAGGAAACGCCGAAAAATCTGGAAGTGGTTCATCTTCAGTACGGCCAAAAATTCCCCGCAGCTCTTCCATCACATCAGTTGAATCAGAAGGCCCACGACGGAAATGTTCAAGAGCACCATCACTCGGTAATGACTCAAGCGATACTGACCTGCCGAGAACGCCTGACAACACAGCATCAACTCGCTCATCGTCACTGTTTACTTCTTCGCCATTTGGCAATGTAATGACAACTTGCTGCGAACCATCTGCTGCGGGGCGAGCAGAAAACTGCATCAGCTCGCCTATTTTTTTCGCACCGCGTATTCCGCCACGCTCATTGTCTCGTATTGCCCAATGGCGATCGCCGACAATGCCGAGCGGAGAGATAGTCACCGAATCAGCGACAACGCCAATCATTGATTTCACCGGGTATGTCCATAATTGCGACACCCTCATGTGAAAAGCCTTACTTGTAATACGGGTTAGAACCCGCAGCGTGATCTGTAATGTCACGCACTTTCAGTACGCCAGGCACCTGTTCAACCAATGTGGTTTGCACACCATCAAGCATTGTCATTTTGCTCATTGAGCAACCATGGCAACCGCCACCCATAGTTAAATAGGCAACGCCTTCAGTGTCGTGGCCAACGAAAGTTACGAAGCCACCGTGTGCAGCAAGTGACGGGTTCACATCAACAGAAATCACTGCTTCGATAGCCGCTGAGAACTCGTCATCATTAACAAGACCTTCAATCATCGCTGCTGGTGGCTTGTTCGGGTTGCGAATGATGAGGCCTTGGCGCTCTGAGTAGTCAAGAGTTGCACCATTGATGAATTCGAAACTGGCAAGAGGAATGATTACCTTCAAGCCATTAATTGTGCGCACTTCATCAGAGAACGCAGCTTGCGTAACAATTTCAAATGACAAGTCGTACTTGAACTCTTCACCCGGCGCTGCCATCACTTCAAGACGAAGACCAAGACGCTCTTTTTCAGGCTCTTCGTCACGAAGAATCTTTAGTTGAACGAGTGCCTCGTCCGTGATCTCAATAATGGTGTCTGTGTTTTGGGGGGCAAGTGGGCTCACGTTGTGAAGGCTATCTACTACTAGGGGCACCAAACACGACGAACGTCGTTATTGGCCAACCCGCAGGGTAGAACCGCCTCCATCAACTTGAATTCGTTGCCCAGTGATGTAACTGGCGGCTGGGGAACAGAACCACAGCACAGCATTTGCGATGTCTTCTGGTTGGCACACGCGACCAAAGGGAGCCGCCTCGTCCATTGAACGAAGATCATCCATCTCGCGACGACCCGTCATTGCTCGTGCAAGGCGTACACCCATGTCGGTCTCTACGAGGCCTGGCGCAACAATGTTGACGCGAATGTTGTTCGGGCGTTCTTCTTTTGCCAATGTCAGGGCAAGTGCTTCCATTGCGGCTTTACCCATGTTGTACGGCGCACCATTTGCAGACATGCCTGAAGTTGCAACTGATGAGATGAACACAATGTCGCCACGACCACGAGTGCGCATTGAAGGGATCAATGCGCGACACAACTGGTGTGGCCCCAGTGCATGAGTTGCCACCAACTGCCACAGTTCTTCTGGCTCTGTATCAGCAATGCTGCGACCCTTTGACGCAATACCACCATTCAAAATTGCAATGTCAATGCCGCCATGAACAGACAAAACATCTTGCACTAACGCCACGTTCTCTGCAGGAATGTCATTTGAACCTTGGTGAATAGTTGCTAGGCCGCCTGCATCAAGAATTGCTCGTTGCGTTTCTTCTGCCGCTTCCTTGTCACGTCGATAGTTAATGGCAACAGTTGCTCCCTCAGAAGCAAGTAACTCAGAGATAGCCCGGCCTATCCCGCGTCCGCCACCAGTTACTAACGCAATACGTCCATCTAATACACCCATGATTCCCCCATGTATTTCAAACGGGCAGTGCCGTTTTGTTCTATGTATGACAACCTAGACCCATGAATGAAGGAAGTCGTAAGGCAATCATCGCAGCCTTCTTCGCAAATCTCGGTATCGCAATCTCTAAGTTCGTGGGCTTTCTCCTCACAGGTTCAGCCGGATTAGCCGCCGAAGCGGTCCATTCGTTTGCCGACACCGGGAACCAGGGCCTTCTCATGTTGGGGGCAAAACGAGCTGTCAAGGCACGCGACGAAGAACACCCTTTTGGGCATGAACGTGAGCGTTACTTCTGGGCATTCATCGTTGCGCTTGTCTTGTTCAGCATGGGCGGACTCTTCGCCCTGTACGAGGGCATTCATAAATTTCGTGACCCGCATGAAACAGACAACATGGGAATTGCTATCGGCATTCTGGTTGTTGCAATTCTTCTCGAGTCATATTCATTGCGTACAGCAGTGAAAGAGACAGCTCACGTGAAGCCCGCGAACCAGAGCTACTGGCAATTCATCCGCACCGCAAAGCAGCCTGAACTTCCCACTGTGCTTCTTGAAGACGTCGCAGCTGAGACCGGGTTGTTTTTTGCACTAGCCGGAGTGTTGCTTGCCCACTTCACACACGAACCTCGGTGGGATGCAGTCGGCTCCATTGCAATTGGCGTATTGCTTGTCGTGGTTGCCTTCGTTCTTGGCGCAGAAATGAAGGGATTGCTAATAGGCGAAACTGCACTGCCTGAAACACGCATCGCTCTTGCTACTGCGCTGCGCGAACATCATCATGTACAACAAGTGATCTATCTACACACCGAACACTTGGGGCCAGATGCACTTCTCGTTGCAACCAAGGCGATTTTTGACCCATCACTTTCAGCAGCCGACGTAAGTCGATCCATCGACGAAGCTGAAGCGGCAATGCGCGCCGCTGTTCCGGCTGCCCGATTTATCTTTATCGAACCTGACATCGCTCGGTCATAGGTATAACCTCGTAGATACAACACATCACGGGGAGCTCGCGCGTTCAGCGGGCTGAGAGGGTTACTGCGGTAACCGACCCGAAAACCTGATCTGGGTAATGCCAGCGGAGGAATCGACACATGGCTAGTGGCCACACACTCATATTCATTGGCGGAGACCCACCACATCCGAATGTACGACAACACCTTCCTGTTGATGCACATGTCATTGCTGCAGATTCCGGATACGCGCATGCAATTGCAATGGGTTTCGTGCCACACGAACTAGTTGGCGATATGGATTCAATTACAGCGGTCGATTTAACTGATGCTCGTGATTCGAACATTCTCATTTCACAGTTTTCAGCAGACAAGGATCTCACTGATACCGAAATTGCAATCGCATCTGCAATAGCGCGCCATTCAACTCACATCACTGTTGTCTCGGGTGGTGGTGACCGTTTTGATCATGTTCTCGCAATGGTGCACTCTCTTGCATCGTGTGCGGGGACCGTTTATACAACCTTGTTAATCGGTACAACTCGCGTGTCATACGTGTCGTTTACCCAGAAATTCTCAGTTGAAACACAAGCCGGAGACATTGTTTCCCTTATTCCCATTGGCGGCGCCGCCACAGTCACCACCATCGGATTGCAATGGGAACTGAACAGCGACACCTTGCAATCATTTGCTTCACGTGGCGTCAGCAATATTGCAACCGGCGAATCAATCACAATCAGTGTCACCGACGGCTTACTTGCTGTTATCGAACCATTCTTTCTTAACCCCGGAGACATTTCATGAGATTTATACGAACACTTCTCGCCGCTTCATTCGTTGTGGCCGTCACTGCATGTTCTTCTTCATCGTCGAATAGTTCAATTGATGCCACCCCGAACGAGGTCACACTGCTTGCATACGACGCATTCACTCCGCAAGAAGGGATCTTCGATGCATTCACTGCAGCCACTGGTGCAAAAGTAAAGGTTGTTACTGGTGGTGATTCCGGAGTTCTGATTTCTAAAGCAATACTCACCGCGGGCACCCCTGAAGGCGATGTGTTGTGGGGCCTCGACAACACACTCTTGTCTCGTGCACAAAAAGCTGAGCTGCTCACCAGTTATGAACCTGTCGATACTGGAGACATTTGTGTCAACTACGACAAGCAATGGTTTGCATCTCGCAACATTGCACCCCCAACATCTCTCGAAGATTTAGCGCTCCCTGCTTACAAGAATCTTCTTGTAGTGCAAGACCCTGTTGCATCATCTCCTGGACTAGGTTTTCTCCTCGGCACCATTGCGCACTTCGGTGTTGACAAGTGGCAGAACTATTGGAAGTCCCTAAAGGAAAATGGAGTTCGCGTCTCTCCCGACTGGACTTCTGCATACACCATTGACTTTTCCGGCTCCTCTGGCAAAGGCAAATACCCACTTGTGATCAGTTACGGATCAAGTCCACCCGCAGAAGTCTTGTACGCAGAAAAACCAATCGACACTCCACCGACTGCAGTCATCGAGCCCACATGCTTTCGCCAAACTGAATATGTCGGTGCACTACGCGGCACTCGCAACCCGAATCTGGCGGCCCAATTGATTTCATATCTCTTGGATGTTCCCTTTCAAGAATCAATGCCACTGTCGCTCTTTGTTTTCCCTGTAAACAAAAAAGCAACCCTGCCCGACTTGTTCACCAAGTTTGCTGTAGCGCCAAAGAACCCGCTGACACTTGACCCAACTGACATTGAAAAGAACCGTGATGCTTGGCTGAATTCATGGCGAGAAATCATCTTGTGAGCAAGACAAAGACACTCCTTCTTGCCCCCGTGGCATTTCTGGGTCTCTTTTTTGTCGTTCCAGTAGCCAACACATTGCTTCGCTACTTCAGTTTTTCTGAATTCACCAATCTTCTTTCGTCTCGGTCGTTTCGTGGTGTTGCATGGTTCTCACTGTGGCAAGCTGTCATAAGCACGATTGCAACACTCGCTATTGCAATTCCAACTACCTGGGCACTCTGTCGTTTCACTTTCCGTGGGGCACGACTAGCGCGTGGCATTCTCACTGCTCCATTCGTGCTGCCAGCAGTAGTTGTGGCCGCTGGCGTACTGGCCATCACCAACTCACGTGGTGTAGCCCCAATCATTTGGGCACACGTTGTGTTCAACGTGTCTGTTGTCTTGCGCATTGTTGGTCCGCGATGGTCCATGGTGAATCATCGTCTGGAACACGGTGCCGCCACTCTTGGCGCACGACCATCACGCACATTTGCCCTAGTTGTGTGGCCGCAAATCTCTGACGCCGTCATTAGTGCAGCCACTCTTGTATTCATTTACTGCTTCACATCATTTGGCGTCATTGCAATTCTTGGCGGCGTCTCCCGCAGAACTGTGGAAAGCGAGATATTCACCCAGGCCGTGCGCCTAGGAAATACAACAACTGCCACAGCCCTTGCTGTTCTCCAGGCAATCATCATTGGCGCTCTATTTTTCATCACGCGCCGGTTGACGCGAACATCTTCCACTTCACTTCAGGTCAGTTCGCCCCAGGAACTACGAACCAAGCCAAATAATCGCCATCTCCCACTCGTATTAACTGCAGTCGCCATCGTCATCGTTGCGTCTCCCCTTGTGGCCACCATTTACAGATCTCTCGTGGTCAACGGTCATGTTTCGTTCAGCGCGTGGCGCACTGTTTTTTCTGGTTCATTGCCGGCGCTCTCTGTGTCTTCTCAATCGGTCGTCACTACCTCACTATTGTTCGCCACTACCGCCGCATGCATCTGTGTGCCTCTTTCTTTGTTAGTGGCAAGCACTTCTGCGCCTCGTGCGCTGTTCTCTATGCCGCTCGTCATCTCTGCCGCCACTCTCGGTATAGGCCTGATCATCACGTTCAATACCGCTCCATTTGCCTGGCGGTCCGAGCGCTGGTTGATTCCAGTCATCCATGCGGTCATCGCTCTTCCACTTGTTATCCGCGCAATAGACCCGGCTGTTCGTGCAATACCAATTTCGCTTCGAAATGCATCAGCCACCCTTGGTGCATCACCATTCATCACCTGGGTCCGAGTCGACATGCCGATTCTCACACCAGCAATTCTTCGAGCCACAGGTCTTTCAATGGCCATTTCTCTCGGCGAATTCGGCGCTACGTCGTTCTTGTCGCGGTCGGGTTCCACCACACTGCCCATTGCAATAGCGCAACTACTTGGCAGACCTGGTGTTGCAACACAACATGCGGGCTTTGCACTTGCAGCGCTAATGGTGCTCGTCACAGTAGGAGTCATGAGTCGTGCTTAACGTTTCAAACCTTTCTGTTTCATTCGGTAACACCGTCATCGTTGACAATCTTTCGTTGGTAGTTCCCACCGGTGAAACACTTGCAATCACCGGCCCATCTGGCATCGGTAAAACGACTCTTCTACACGCCATCTGCGGCATCATTCGCATCACTCACGGAACTGTGCACATTGACAATGTCGACGTCACATCGCTTCCCACCCACAAACGCGGCATCGGCCTTGTTTCACAAACGGGCGATCTGTTCCCCACCATGACGGTGAGCCAAAACATCGAGTTCGGTTTACGCATTGCCAAGATGTCCAAAACAGACCGACTCGCGCGCACAAACGACCTTCTTGAGATGGTCAATCTCGCCCACTTAGCCCATAGAAACGTGGTCGAATTATCGGGAGGAGAAGCCCGCCGAATCGCTCTTGCCCGAGCACTTGCCCCCTACCCTCGGGTCCTTTTGCTCGATGAACCGCTCTCGGGGCTAGACAAGACGACCCACGATGCGTTGATTTCTGATCTCGCTCGAGTCCTAAAACAGACCGCCACCACTGCCCTTTTGGTCACCCACGACCATTCAGAAGCAGATTTTCTTGCAGATACCACCTTCGTATTCCCGGACAAATAATGTCGTAAAGCCCAATAAAACAAGGGCTTTCTACCCATTTCACAGCCAACAGGCATGCTGCGTTCGCTTTGGGATGGAGCCTTTTATCCCGCGCAGGCACATTTCACCAAACCGACGGACGCCAGACGAAGTGAAAAAGTGACTTTCGCCCAAGTGACAAAAAAGTCAATGGATATCCACGATTTGAGTACTCAGATGGAATAAGTTTTCGCTTATGAAGAAACGTGAACTCATCCAAGCAGTAGCC
>Ga0209442_1000776_pt1 | contig 18555 bp, 10 predicted proteins | sample LauGreSBDMM110DD_2_FD_187565 | JGI IMG/M metagenome (GOLD analysis project Ga0209442, IMG submission 187565) | Freshwater lake microbial communities from Lake Michigan, USA - Sp13.BD.MM110.DD (SPAdes) (version 2) | ecosystem: Environmental > Aquatic > Freshwater > Lake | place: Lake Michigan...
GAAGATTGGCCTGCCACGCGATTGCGAGGCACTCCTGCTCATGGAAACCGACGGACACCCCGCCGCCGTCGCCGAAGAAGCCGAACAGATGCTGGCCTTAGCCCGCGCCCGGGGCGCCCGCGATGTCCGCGTGGCCCGCGATGACGCCGAGGCACTCCAACTCGCCTCCGCCCGCCGCTCCGCCTTCTCTGCCCTCGCCCGTGTTCGACCGACCACCATCCTCGAGGATGTCACGGTCCCGCGCGATAAGCTGGCTGAGATGGTCGCCTTTGTCGCCGAGGTCGCCAAGAAGCATAATCTTCTCGTCGGCACCTTCGGCCACATGGGCGACGGCAACCTGCACCCAACTTTCCTGACCGACGAGCGTAACACCGAGGAGATGGCCCGCGTCCACGAAGCGCTGGAGGATATCGTGACGAAGACCCTCGCACTCGGCGGCACCATCACCGGCGAGCACGGGGTTGGCCTCGCGAAGAAGGCCTGGCTGCGCCGTCAAGTCGGCGAGAACAGCCACGACCTGATGCGTGAAATCAAACGCGCCTGGGATCCGCGCAACCTGCTCAACCCTGGTAAGATTTTCGACTGAGGGATGAAGCCTTCGCTCAAACTCCTCGATTACTCGATCCTGCAGCAGTGTATGCATTGTGGGATGTGCCTCCCGGCCTGCCCGACCTACGTCGCGACGAAGAAAGAACGGCATAGCCCCCGCGGCCGTATCTCGCTCATGCGAGCAGTCGCCGACGACGAGCTGAAGCTATCGCCGGCCTTCGCCGACGAGATGAGCTACTGCCTCGGTTGTCTGGCCTGTGAGACGGCCTGCCCCGCGGGCGTGGATTATTCTAACCTACTCGAGACCGCCCGCGCCGAAGTCCAGTCCGCTGGCCTGAACCAAACCTTCACTAGCCGCTTTTGGCGGACGGTCACGATGCGCGGCTTATTCATGCGGCCCCGCCTGCTCCGCTTCGCCGGTCGACTGCTCTGGCTTTATCAACGCCTCGGCCTGCAAACCGCCTTCCGGAAAATCGGCCTGACGAAACTACTTCCACCGGACCTCCGTCGCCTCGAGCCACAGTGCCCGACCATTGCCACAAAGTTTTCGCCGCAACTCATTCGTCCGGTCGAGACGCCCGCTAAGTCGCGTCACCGCGTGGCTCTGCTTACCGGCTGCGTCCAGGACCTAGTCTTCGCTGAACTGAACCGCGACACGGCCGATGTCCTCCTGGCCAATGGCTGCGAGGTCCACACCCCACCCGTCCAACCCTGCTGCGGCTCGCTCCACGCGCACAATGGCGAAGCCGCGGCGGCCAAGACATTGGCCAAGCGGATGATTGACCTTTTTCCGCCGGCTCAGTTCGACGGCATCATCTCAAACTCGGGCGGCTGTGGGAATCATCTCCGCCACTATGGCGCCTTGCTTGCGGACGACCCCGTCTATGCGCCGCTGGCCAAGCTCTGGGATACCAAGCTGCGGGACATCCATGAGTGGCTCCTGGAGTACGGCTGTCTCGCCCCGCGGACGGGCCTAGGCGACCTTACCGTCACTTACCACGACTCCTGCCACCTGACGCATGGCCAGAAGGTCACCAAGCAGCCGCGGGACCTACTTAAACTCATCCCTGGCCTGAAGCTCGTCGAACTTCCCGAGGCCAACTGGTGCTGCGGGAGCGCCGGGATTTATAATATCACCCAGCCCGAGCAGTCGGAACAGCTCCTCGTCCGTAAGGTCGGGCACGTCATCGGCACCGGTGCATCCGTCCTCGCCACCGCGAACCCCGGGTGCCACCTTCAAATCGCCCGTGGCCTCCGCCAAGCCGGCTCACCCATCTCCCTCCTCCAACCCGTGACCTTACTGGCCCGGGCTTATCGAAAAGAGAGCAAGAGGGAGGATGGACGATGAATGATGGAGGATAACGAACAGAAGTTACCCAAACCCTCATCCCATCCTTCATCTTTCATCGGTCTTTAGTAATCATCCATCTTTCAATCGTATCTCTCAATCGCCCATGAGACTTTTCCTCGCTCTGCTCCTTTTCGGCAATCTCGCCGTCGCCCACACCCGCGACCTCACCCTTGCCCGCGAGAAGAACTACCTCGTCATCCAGGGTGCACACCTGCCGAAGGGCGAGATCCGCATCAACTACCTTGAGGCTTATTGCCGCACGAATTCCACGACCGCCGACTGGCACGACACCACCATCGGCCACACGACCGAGCTCATCTCGCTCAGCGCCGACAAGAAGACGATGAAACTACGCTGCACCGTTAAAGACGGCGTCATCGTGAACCACACCATCACCGCAAGCAGCGACGACGTCACCTTCGCCATCTCCGGGCATAACCCGACGGCCACCGTCTCCGCGGCCCACTGGGCGCAGCCCTGCATCCGGCTCGGCGATTTCACGGGCTACGATAACAAGGGTAAGGACCTCGATGACTACTTGCCGAAATGCTTCCTCTTCCTCGATGGCAAGTTCGCCCGGATGGACGCCGTCAAGCCTTGGATCAAAGAAGCCCGCTACATCCCTGGCCAAGTCTGGTGCCCGAAGGATGTGCCGCGTACCGACGTGAATCCCCGTCCACTCAGTCCCCTGGTACCCAGCAATGGCCTAATCGGCTGCACCAGCGGCGACGAGAAACAAATCTTCGCCGTGGCCTTCGAGCCTTATCAGGAACTGTTCCAAGGAGTCGCGCGTTGTCTGCATTCTGATTTTCGCATCGGCGGGCTCAAACCGGGTGAAACCAAGACCATTAAAGGCAAGATCTACATCGTCGCCAATAACGTGAACGACCTATTGTCCAGATACGCCCAAGACTTCCCAACCGCCTCTGCCAAGTAACCCCACCCCTACCCCTTTTCTAATGAAATCAGTAAACATCGGCATCATCGGCGGCGGCCTCATGGGTCGCGAAATGGCCAGTGCGTTCGCCCGCTGGTGCGCCCTGACCGACGTCTCTGTCCGCCCAGTCCTCGTCGCCGTGGCTGACCTCAATCCCGCCACGCTTTCGTGGTTCGATTGCATCCCTTCCTGCACGCAGAAGACCACCGACTATAAGGCGCTCCTCGCCAACTCCGATGTCGACGTGGTCTACGTGGCCGTCCCGCATCACCTGCACGAGCAGGTGTATGGTGACGTCCTCGCCGCGGGCAAAGACCTCTTTGCGGAGAAGCCGTTTGGCATCGACCTCGCTTCGGCTCGCCGCATCCAAGCCGCCGCGACCGTCAGTGGCCGCTTCGTGCGCTGCAGTTCCGAGATGCCCTTCTTCCCCGGCGCCCAACGCGCCTTTGAACTCGCGAAGTCCGGGACCATCGGACGTGTCCTCGAAGTGGTCTCGGGCTTTCACCACAGCAGTGACCTCGACCCGAGCAAGGCCGCGAATTGGAAGCGTCTCAACGCCATGTGCGGTGAGGGCGGTGCGCTTAATGACCTCGGCATGCACGCCTGCCACATCCCTCTGCGTCTCGGCTGGAAGCCCTCCCGTGTGTTCGCTCAACTCCAGAAGGGCTACCCGCAACGCCCCGACGGCAAGGGCGGTGTGACGAATTGCGACACCTGGGATAACGCCCTGCTCAATACCTGGATCAAGGTCGGTGAGCACGAAGTCCCGATGCGCCTCGAGATGAAGCGGCTCATGCCCGGTGCCACCAATACTTGGTATATCGAAATCCTCGGCACGGATGGCGGCGTGCGCTACAGTACCGCTGACACCAAAGCCCTCTGGCTCTTTGAGCGCGGTAAGGAACAGTTCTGGAAGCGCACCGAGCTCGGCTTCAGCACGCCCTTCAAAACCGTCACCGGCGGCATCTTCGAACCCGGCTTCGCCGACGTCATCCAGCAGATGTGGGCCGCCTTCCTGATGGAACGCGCTGGCCTGCTTAATGGTCGCTTCGGTTGTGCTACGCCCGCAGAGGCTGTGGCCACCCACGAAATCTTTGCCGCCGCCCTACAGTCGCAGGCCCAAGGTACCGTAGTCTCTCTCTAATTCTCATGCCCAAAACTTCTCGCCAAGGCGTCCTCGCCGTCGGCAATTTCATCGTCGACTACGTTAAGGTCATCGATGCCTACCCCGCCCAGGACATGCTCGCGAGCATCCTGAGCGAGTCGCGCTCCAATGGCGGCGGCCCCTATAATGTACTTCGTGACCTTGCTGCAATGAAGGTCGAGTTCCCCCTCGCGGCGTGCGGCCTCGTTGGCAATGACCCCAACGGGCAGTGGATCAAACGCGACTGTCAGAACCACCGGATTGACGTCTCGCTCTTGCACCTCAGCCAGGATTACCCGACGTCGTACACCGATGCGATGACCGTGCAGTCGACCGGACGGCGCACCTTCTTTCACTGCCGCGGTGCCAACGCCTACTTCGACGTTAAACACTGCTCGTTCAGCAAGACCAACGCCCGCATTATGCACCTTGGGTACCTCATGTTGCTGGATCGCCTAGACAGCTTCGAGGGTGGCCAGACGGTGGCAGCAAAATTACTCTTCAATGCTCGCTCCGCCGGCCTCGAGACTTCGGTCGACATGTGCAGCGCAATGCACCCGGAGTTCCGCGAGATTGCGCTCAGCGCACTCCCAATGATTGACCACCTCACGATTAACGAAATCGAAGCCGGCCTGACCGTCGGCGAGGTCATCGACCCTAAGAATTCCGGCTGGCTTCTGCGCACCGCGGAGCAGCTACTCTCCCTGGGCGTCAAGCAGACCGTCACCATCCACACCGAATACGGTGCCGTGTGCGCGACCGCCGATGGCCTTCGCCTGAAGCAGCCCTCGCTCAAACTCCCCGTCGGTTACAGCAAGGGCGCGACGGGCGCTGGCGACGCCTTTGCCGCGGGCATGCTCTATGGCCTGCATGAACGCTTTGAAATCCCAGAACGCCTCCGCCTCGCCGTCTGCTGCGCCGCCGCTTGCCTGCAGGACCCCACTCCCTCCAAGGGACTTCGTCCCGTGAAAGACTGCCTCGCCCTCGCCGACCAATTCGGCTTCGGAGAGTTTTAAGAGAACGGGGGGGGCAAACACCGTGCCAAGGTGGAAAAGTGGAAAGGTGCACATGTGGAGACAGGAGGGGACTCGTTGGCTGGAGTATGGTTGGCTAGGGGTTGTGCGGCGGCCTTCGGCCGACTGCTCATATTCCGCTTCCCCTTTGGCTCTTATTCCGGTCCCCCTTTTAACTCCCTTTTCAGCGCTTTGCATCTCGGGTAGCAGATAGCGATTAGCGCTCCCTACCATCTTCCCAATCCGTTCTCTATCCTCCGTACTATGTACTCTGTAATCTGTACTCTGTACTCTGTAATCCACTCCCCATGTCCCCGGGTCACCTTGTCCCCTCGTGGCTTCGCCGCCATCCCCTAGCCAACCATACTCTGGCCCACCAGTCCCCTTATTAACGTTGCACCTTTCCACTTTTACACCTTTGCACCGCCACGAGCCTCACCCAATTCCTCTTCCCCCTTGAACATTTCGCCCGCTTCCGTGTCCTAAAGGCGTCCCCATGAGCCTACCCCGTCTCATCGCTTTGGCCAGCTGCCTCGGCACCCTTACCGCGGCGGAAGTTCCGACGTGGGCGTTCGATGGGACAGCCCATCCAGCGCTCACCAACGTCGGCGGCGTAACGTTCGCACAACCCGGTCCCCGCCGTCCCGATTACCCGACCTTCGAACAGAAAAATGTCGCCGCTCGGTTCAACGGTAAAGGCGCCCACTTAGTTCTACCCGATGTGGGTCCAACCAGTGGTTTCGATTTCAAGAACGGCGATGCGATCACACTCGAGGCGTGGGTGAAACTCGACGAGCTTCGCAAGGGCGCGAATGTCTACCTCATTGGCAAGGGCCGCACCAAGACTGGATCCTCTAATCAGAACTGGGCGCTCCGCCTGCGTGAGATGTATGGCTCGGCCTGCCCCAGTTTCCTCTTTGCGACGTCCCCGACCGCCAACGACCAAGGCGACGATCGCTGGCATCGCTGGACCACCAAGAGCGGTATCGCCGACGATGGACGCTGGCACCACGTGGCGGTGAGCTATGTCTTCGGCGACCCAACCAGTGTCCGCGGCTTCGTGGATGGACAGGAAATCCCCGGTGCGTGGGACATGGGCGGCGCCACGAAGGAAGCACCCGTCAACGATGACGACTCGGTTTGGCTAGGCTCTTCCATGGGTGGAAGCGTTAATAATAGTTTTTCGGGCTGGCTCGATGAGGTCGCCCTGCACCGCCGCGCTGTGCCTACAAAGGAACTTACGACCCGCTTCAAAACAACCTTGCCCGCACTCGAGGTCGCCGTCGCCGCACCGCGCGACACCAGCGCCAACGCCGGCAATGACAGCGCTAACAACACCGGATTCAAGGCCACGCAGGGAGCCATCCCGACAGTCAAGGTCACCTCCTTCACCGATTGGACCAAGGTCCCAGCCGGCCAGGTACTCGTCCAACTCAGCGGCAACTGGAAGACGGATAAGAACGTCTGGCCGACCGAAGCCTTACCGACCACCGAAAGTTACGAAGCACCTGCGTTCGGCTTCTTCCGCACACCCCACTTCTACGTGTCAACGGGCGTACGCGGCGATCGTGGAAGTCCGTATTTCTTCCGCGCCGCAGCCAAGATCCACCTACCGGCCGGCAAGCATCGGCTCCTGCTCCGTGGACGCGGCGCCGCGGCCCTATTCATCAACGACCAGCTCGTACTGAAGACGCCCTTCCCTCCGGGCGGCTCCGACGATAAACCGGTCAAGGTGCAGGATAAGTTCCTCGATCTAGGACCGACATTCCGCTTCGCACCGCCTGGCAATCGCGAGGCCTGGTGTGAATTCACCTCCACCGGCGGCGAACAGCGCATCGCCCTCGAAACGGTCGTCGGCTACGTCATCAACGTGAAGTCACGTCGTCGGGCCGAGCTTGGTGAAACGGTCGCTGCGATTTCGCTCGAGGGCACAAACACTTGGCAACTACTTGGCCCCGCCGCCACCAACGCGGCCTACAATGACTCAGGCTGGTCTGCCTTTGCCCAACAAGAAGAGGCCCGGCTCGCCCAGTTGGATGCCCACCATCGCGCCCAAGCCCGTACCACCGAAGCAGAATACTGGAAACAGCGTCGTACGGCCGCCCAAGCTTGGTTGGCTAAGACGGCCGAGACTCCCGTGCCTCCGCTGCCCGCCGGCTTCACCGCGGGCAACGCCATCGACGCGTTTATCGCTGAGAAGCTCGTCGCTTACCAGCAAACCGTCAAAGCTGACACTAGTGGCATCGACTTTTACCGACAAGTTTGGCCGACCTTCGAAAGCAAATGCCTCGAGTGCCACCAAGGTGCCAAGTCGAAGGGCGGACTCCACCTCGACACGCTAGCTGGCGCACTCAAGGGCGGTAAAAGCGACGGACCCGCCGTGACGCCGAAGGATGCAGCGAAGAGCGCCCTCTGGACGCGCGTCTGCTCGGACGACAGCGATGAGCGTATGCCGCCCAAAGGCCCCGGGCTTTCTGCTAGCGAAAAAACCATCCTCGAACGTTGGATTAAAGCAGGTGCGTCCTGGCCCGAGTTCCGTCCGCAGCCGACGAAGCTCGCGCCTTTATCATCCGACCTCGCCTTCCTGCGTCGCGTGACCTTCGACGTTGTTGGGGTGCCGCCTACGGCCGCAGAGATTACAGCCTTCGAGGCAGATCACTCGGCCGATAAGCGCGCCCAGGTAATTGATCGCCTTCTCGCCGACCCGCGGGCGGCCGATGCCAGTATGGGCACTTGGCAGGACGTCCTCGCCGAGAATCCAAACATCCTTAACCCGACGCTCAATAACTCGGGTCCCTTCCGTTGGTGGCTACACGAAAGCCTGCTCGACCACAAGCCACTCGACCTACTCGTCACTGAACTCGTGCGCCTGAAGGGCAGCGAACGCTTCGGCGGTCCCGCCGGCTTCGGCATGGCTTCGCAGAACGACGTTCCGATGGCCGCGAAGGCGACCGTGCTGACGTCCGCTTTCCTCGGGGTCGACGCGAAGTGCGCGCGCTGCCACGACTCTCCCGCGACGTCGACCAAGCAGGAACAGGTCTTTGCCCTCGCAGCCTTACTCGAAACCAAAGGCGTGAAGGTCCCGGTCACCAGCAGTGTGGCCATGGACAAACTCCGCGAGGGCGGGCGCAAGCCCCTCATCGAAGTAACCCTCGCGCCTGGAGCTACGGTGCAACCGCATTGGCCATTCCCAGAGTTCGCCACGGAGAGTGTGGCCGACGAACTCGCACTCGACCCGCATGACCCGCGTGACCGTTTGGCGACCTTGCTGACGGCGCCACAGAACGAGCGCTTTGCCCAGGTCATGGCCAACCGCCTCTGGGCTGGCCTGATGGGCCGCGGGCTCGTCGACCAAGCGGGCGACTTCGAACGCAGCCGCACGACCCACCCCGCCCTGCTCCGCTGGCTCGCCCGTGAGCTGGTCCGCAGTGGCTATGACGCCGACCACGTGCGCCGGCTCATCCTTAACTCCCACGCCTACCAGCGAGGCGATGAACCGACCGCGAAGTCCCAACCCGAACTCTACGCCGCCCGCGCGCCACGCCGCCTCTCCGCCGAACAGGTGGTCGATGGTCTCTTCGCCGCCACGGGCAAACCTCTCCACACCGAGGAGGTCAGCCTCGATATCGATGGCATCCGTGAATCGGACAACTCCATCTCACTCGGCCAACCAAACCGCGCGTGGATGCTCGCTTCGACGTCCAACGAGCGTGACCGCCCCGCGCTTGCCTTACCGCGCATCCAAGCGGTCTGCGATGTACTCGCTGCCTTCGGCTGGCGCGCGAGCCGGCCAGACCCACTCACGGATCGTGATATCGCTCCGAACTCTCTTCAACCAGCCATCCTCGCTAACGGGGTGATGGGCACTTGGCTGACGGGCCTAAGCGACGATCATGGGACGACGCAACTCTGCGTGGAGGCCAAGTCGCCCGAGGCACTGACCGTGGCGCTTTTCCTCCGCGTGCTCACGCGCCGCCCCACGGCCAAGGAACTGCAACTCTACGCCGAGCGCCTCCGCCCCGGCTTCGCTGAGCGCACGCTTGTCGCCACGCCGATGATCGTCGGCACGCCCCCACCCCGCCGGCCAGCCTATTACGTTTCTTGGTCTAACCACCTCGATAAGGAAGCGACCTTGGTCCGCCAGCAGCAGACGGATGACGCCCGCCGCGGCGACCCGGCCACGAGCCGCCTCCAGCCTGCCTGGCGCCAGCGCGCCGAAGATGCCCTCTGGGCGCTGGTCAATTCACCCGAATTCCTTTACCACTAAACTTATGGAACGCCGCACCTTCCTCACCGCCCTAGGCCTAGCCCCGTTCGCCGCACAGCTGCCAGGCGCCACCACCGTCCACGCCCCCAAGGGCAAGGCCGAGCATTGCATCTTCATTTGGCTCGGCGGTGGCATGGGCCAAATCGACACCTTTGACCCCAAGGCGCTCGGTGATAACAAAGCCACCAAGAAGAAGGCCGGCTCACTCTACCCTTCAATTGAGACCTCCGTAGCAGGCGTCCGCGTCTGCGAGCACCTCCCGCGCACGGCTAAGCTCATGGAACACGTCACCGCCGTGCGCTCGGTCCACCACAAGGTCATCGACGAACACGCTTTTGCCACGAACCTGATCCACACGGGGCGCATGGTGAGCGGTAACGCCATCTACCCGTCCATCGGTTCCATCGTCGCGCACCGTCGCGGGGCCGTCGACCCGAAGGTCCCGGCCTACATGCTCATCGGCTTCCCGAACATCAGCCGCGGCCCGGGCTTCCTGGGCGTCAAGGATGGCTATATTTACTTGGTCGACACGCAGACGGGTCCCGCTGGCTTTGCACGGCCCGACGGGCTCACGGGCGACCGCGAGGCCGACCGACGGGCCCTGCTCGCCGCCACAGGCGAAGCGGCAGCCGATTCCGCCTTGGCTGAATACGCCGAAGCCCAGCGCGAAGCCTTCCGCCTCGCGGGGCCATCGTTCATGAAGCACTTCGACCTCACGAAAGAACCGGTGGACCTCCGCGCGTCCTACGGCGGCGAGTTCGGCCAGCGCTGCCTCTTGGCCCGTCGGCTCGTCGAGGGCGGGGTACGCTTCATCGAAGTCTCTCACAACCTGAACTTCATCAACGGCACTGGCTGGGACGCGCACAATGACGGCATCACCAACCAACACGTCCTGATCCGCGAGCTCGATAACGCCCTCGCCGCGCTGACGACCGACCTTAAGTCCAAGGGCCTACTCGACAAGACGCTCATCGTGGTCGCGACGGAGTTTGGCCGTCCGGCGGAATTCGACGGACGCGGCGGCCGCGGCCACCAAGGCACGGCTTTCTCAATGGTCCTCGCCGGCGGCGGCCTCAAGCACTGCGGCGCCTACGGCTTCACGGATGACCTCTCCAAGAAGGTGGTGGAGAAACCGGTCAGCGTGCCCGACTTCCATGCGACCATCCTCGCAGCGATGAACGTGGACACGAAGCATGACCTCATGGACGGCGCCCGCCCGGTACCTATCACGGACGGCGGTAAGCCGATCGCGGAGTTATTCGGCTGAAGAAGCGAGGGGGCCGAACAAACACAGTGCAAAGGTGCAAAAGTGCAAAAGTGGAAAGGTGCACAGGTGGAGACAGGTGTAGGCAGGAGGGGACTAGTTGGCTGGAGTATGGTTGGCTAGGGGTTGTGCGGCGGCCTTCGGCCGACTGCTCATATTCCGCTTTCCCGTTGGCTCATATTCCGGTCCCCCTTTTAACTCCCTTTTAAACGTTCTGTCTCGGACAGCGGATAGGAGTTGGCGGATAGCGGTTAGCGTACCCTGCCATCTTCCCAATCCGTACTCTGTACTCTGTAATCCGTAATCCCCTAGGACAACACGCAGTACTGCCCCTACCTTTAAATCCCCTCTTTTTTCGCCCTGCGAAAAAGAGTGGTGCTCCCGTTGGGAGTCGAACCCAAATCGCCGGCTTCGGAGGCCAGAATTCTATCCATTGAAATACGAGAGCGTCTTGTCATTCAAACAAGCGGACTGCAAAGGAGTCAAATACTTCCCGAAAGAGGCTATTTGGCGGACTTTACCGCACCGGACTTCGCTCCACCTTTGGCATCCTTTAAGGGGTCGGGCTCCGGCTCCATCCGCTCGGGCACAGCCACGATACGCGGGACCTTGCGATCAGGGTCGGGCACGATGAACAACAGATGACGCTGGCCAGGTTCTTTCACCCAGCTCGAACGCATCAGCGGTACGCTCTCGGTCTCACCTGCCTCCGGCGCAACGTCCACGAGGACATGGTAAATATCCCCAGCCTTACCCGGTGGTAGTTGAATCGCGGTCTGGCGGGGGGTGATGACCGCTTGGGCCGTACCGAGCTTCGAAAAGATCGTGCGCCCGCTGAGGTTAAACCAAAGCACCGCGCCTTCTGGCGCCTTGGTCCGCGAGAACTCCACGGGAAGCATACGGAACGCCAAGGGGCCCGCTTCACCCGTCGGGAGCAGCACGACGAGTGGGGCATTCATGCCGTCTGGGATATCCACGAAGGGTGCGTCGGCCGGCAAAGGGTCAGCCTTGGTTGGTTCCTTGGTGGTCGCATACACCCGCACAAGGCCCGCCGTGAGCGCTAAGCGCTTAGTCGAAATCGAAAGACGCGGTAAATCGACTTCTTTGATTTCCTTCCCTACTACGAGAAAAACGCTCGCGGGGGCATCGTCCGGGGCCTGCACGTAGAGCAGACGGAGTGACCGAGAGGCTGAACCTTCCTGGGCCGAGACGACCGCGGCCAGGCAAGTCAGGAGGAAAAGAAAGGGGCGGATCATAGGTCTTTAGGAGCTAGCCAACGGAAAGAGACGAGGCGCACACGCCGACCGAGGATAGCGTTGACGCGACGGTTATTCGACGAGGTCGGTAAAGTGACGTCGCCCAACGGGGCTTCATGCGCCGGGACGGTAGCGTCCACGTAGTCAGGGATGCGCTGGTAGACGGCTTCGCACCACACCTTAGCGGTCGAACCGTTGACGAGCTGCGAAGTACCCATGGCACGGACGACGAAGGTTTCATCACGGACGCTGATGACCGGCGAGAGGCGATCGAGGACGTCGGCCTGACGGGGCCAGCCGGGGAAACCAAAGGTGGAGGAGCCTTCCGCGGCCTTGGGGTGAAGGTAATCACCCTTCGGCCCAGCGGCGGAATTCGTCCAGTCACCGAGCGGGAGCTGCTGATCCAACCCGCCAAAATCGCCGACCTTACTCGTGACCTTCCCAAGGTTCTTCGCGTTTAACGCTGGGTTCAAACTACTGCTCGCATTCTCGAGTGCCTTAAGCGCAGTGCCCAACGCCCCACTCAGCGTCGGGTCCAAGGGATTACCCGGCTGCGGGGTCGCTAGTTGACGATTGACGAATTCTGAGAGCGAGAGGAACGGGCCGCGGACCTTAACCTGCTTCACAATCTCCACGGCGAGCCTCTCGAGTTGGGCATCGGTGAGCGCAGCAAAACCCAGCACGGCACCGGAAGAACCGCCGGCGGTGACGGGCCCTTCGTGGGCAATGGACATACGGGCTAAGGGGTTATTCACGGCCGTAGCAACGCTGACCGTGCTATTGCCGGGCTTGATGTACGGCACGGAAGTCGAACGGAGGTTACCGAGCAAGGCACGCCAAGCGACGACCGAGGTGCTGTTCACGTTAAACTGGCCGGGGACGCGCAAGGTCGCCGCCAGGCGCTGGTAAGCGACAGGCTGCGCTGGGATACCGGAGAAGCCACTCGTGCCGGTCACCGCGAGGTCAAAGAGTGCGGCGTTCGCATTCGGCAAGAACCACGAGTTCGGTAAGGTCTTCGTGCCCGCGGCAAAAGAGGTCCAGTTACTCTTCATACTGGTCATGACCGCCGTATTCCAGACGTGCTCGTTGCCCTGGGACGGACGCAGCGAGGCCCAATCCGCGGGCAAGGGAGCCAGCGACGAGAAGAACCAATCGTCGAAGAGGACGTGGTTCAGGCAGTAGCTGTCGTCGTGCTGCAGAAATGCTTGGTGAATCTCATCGCGACTGCGTAAGTTACCCGCCATATCAATCCAGCGACCGACGGCGTCGTCCGGCGGCAAGATCGGCGAAGCGTCGGCATTACCGATGAGTCCATAATGGAACGGCGGAGCGGGGTTGGTCGCGCGGATATCGCACCCCTGTAGTCCCGGAATCGACTGCACGGGCTTCACCGGCAGTTCGGCCACAGCGGCGCGCTGCAGGCCAGTCGTGGGATCGAGGCCCGTGAGGATGAAACCGCCGTAATTGCTCGTGGGATCCGACTGTGGGCCGTTGAGGTCCGCGAAGCCCGTCATCGGCAGGAAGTAGAGGTCATACGGCGCATTCGCTGGATTCATCGCGCCCGCATACTGCACACCACTGTTCGCAGAAGAATAGAAGCCGCCGACCCCTTCCCCGTACTGGCCCACCATCGAAACGGTGCTACTATCGGCGACATTGGCTGAAGCATACGGGAAGGCCGTGAGGACTCCGGCGGACTTCAGGCCGATCTCCGTATAGGTCGTAAAGGGCGAGGCCTGCAGGAAGCCCTTCGAAACGGTCTTCACCCCGGTACGGCTATTGTATTGCGACACGCCGTCATTGGAGAGGCGCAGGCCGAAGGCGAAGGTCCCAAACGCGCGCGGGGCCGCCGCCGCATCCGCCATGGTCTGCTGGAAGGGATACGGCGCATCCAGGCCGTAGAGCTGCTGGAACTGTGCGGTGCTCGTACCGACGAAACTGAAGCGCACCGGAGAATATCTATAATTAGCGGGGTAGAAGTCGTAGTAGATGCCATCGCGGGCGACGGTCGTGTTATCGATGTTCTTGACCAACTGGTAACGGAGGGACCCGGCGCCCGACGGCGTTCCTGGCAAGGTCATCTGCCAACCGGAGCGGCCGCTGGCGACATAGCCTGGGGTAAGGTTATAATTTCCGCCAGAGCCCAAGGGGATTGAGATTGGGTTGCCCTCGTTCATCGCAAACACGCGCGTTTGTCCTGGCTCCAAGGTAATCTCCACCCCGCCGCCAATCTGCAGGCTAACCCCGCCGGGAAAATAGGAGCCCACGTGCTGCGTGACGCCGAAGCTGGCGCCGTCACTGCAGTTGATGTAGATCGGGAGCGACTGCCACTTACAGTAAGCGCGGAAGCTCGGGACGGTGAGACGGACGTTAAAGGGATTCCACAGTGTGACGACAGGCTGCGCGATGAAAGCTGCACTGGAACCCGTGGACGAGGAGGCGAAGACATACTGAATACGGGCAATGAGGGGGTGACGATGGATACGCTCGTAATAGCTATACAGGCCTCCCGCGTTGGTCACCACCTCGGGCTGCGGCGGGAGCATCGTGGTGACTCCCGCTAGTTGCGGGTCCGGGTTCGTGACGTATTTACGATAGTGCAGGCAATAGTCGGTGAGGTAGGCCCAGCTGCGGATGGGCGGGAAGGATGACAGGGACGCGTAGCCGCCGAAGTTCGTACCGCCGTCCGACGCGACGCCCGCCGAGGTGCCCCCGAGCGAACCGTAATCGGACCACCAATACATCAGCGCGTGGCGACGACGATTACCAACGCCGCCGGCAGGAAACTGCGCGTCAGGCAGTGGACGCTGGAACGCGAGGTCGTAATCCGGATCGCCGCCATTGCGCGGGAGCTTCGCGGGCTTGAGGCGGAAGAGCGGCATCTTGCCCTGACGGCTAGAGTCGAGGACGTTGGCCCAATCCCAAGTTTCGGTGAACAGTGAAAGGTCCTTCCGCAGGCCACCGGTTGCCGTGTTCGTCAGCAGGCCTTCGCCATAGAGACTGACGTCATGGAAACCAGCCTTGGCCAAGGGTGTGGGGATCGCGTTCTTCAGCGCATCCGTCAGGCGCGAGGCGTCCGCTGGCGCCGGCAAGAGCGGCACCGTCGGCGTCGACAGCGGCTGATTGACCGGCATGGGAACGGTGTTCGCGATGAGCGCAGGATAGCCGATGGCTTCGAGGTCCGGCGCGCCGAAGGTCTTCGCACGCTGCGCCCAATCGAGGTTGTTCGAGCCCGCGGAAGTGGTGGCGACGTTCGGGATGAGCAGACGGACTTTCTGATTCTCGCCGCCGATCCACCAACAGAAATACCCCTGCGTGCCATCCGTCGTCGAACTCGCGGGCTGGCCGTCGACGAACGAAATCGGCGTCGCGTGAATCTGTCGGACCGCTTGCGGATCGGTCGCCGAACCGACGAGGGGAACGCTACTGGTATTCGCGACGACCGAAGGCGGTACCGGCGGCTTGACGGCCGTGCCGTTGGGCAAGGTGAACGTGGCGTTACCATAACCCATCTGATTCGAAAGCATCCAACCGAGGAAACGCGCGGTCGGTGCCGAGGTGGTATTAAAGGCCTTCAGCTTCGAGGAGTAGTCGGGCTTTTGCGGACGGCCAGCGTAGCGGCTATTCGCACGGATGTCGTGGTCATTACCTTCCCAACTCCGCCAGACGCCCATGACCGGATACTCGAAGGGATCCGCCCCCGGCGTGGAGACCGAGGAGATAGCCGGATCATCGTAGAGGGAGGCGGAGGCGGAGACGCGGGTGTCAGGGCCGAGGCGTTCTTGGAGTGCGGCGCCCGCCAAGCGGACGGCCCCCATGGCATTGAGCCGAGCCACGGCTTCGGCCTGCTTGATGGAAGCCAACGAGGACTCGACCTTAAGGAAGGAGGCGAGCACGACGACCACCATCACCATCATGGTCATAATGACCATGGATAGCACGAGGGAGAACCCCTGCCGTGGGCGGGGAGACTGTAAGGGGGTAGACTTCACCGTAACGTTACTAAAATTAAACAAACCCTCGGACCGTGACCAGCGAATTACCCTATTTGAGTGAGAAAGACGCCTCCTATCCCTCCACCTCCCCCTTACTTCGCCGGCATCGTTCGGTCCGCAAAATCGAGGTAATGCTTCCAATCTTCCTCGGTGACATCGTGCTTACCGGCACGGTTATGGTAACCGAGGTCCTGCCCGACGGCCACGCCCACGGCGGGCGGCTCAGTCACCCCCAAGCCTTGGCGTCCCAGGAGCTTGAAGACGGGTTCAGCAAACAAGGCACCGAGGAACTCGCCCTTGGGGTCAGCCCAACGGTCTTCGACGGCACTGGCGACGTAGAGCGGCCGCGGAGCCGTCAGCGCGAGGACGTAGTGCTGGTCCAGCGGCATGCGATCCTCGTGTTCGGCGTAGGTGACATACTTGGGCGCAAACCAATGCGGGAAGCCACGGCCTTTATAATATCCAGCGATGACGCCGACCGTCTCACCAAAGATGCGCTTACCGAGTGCGGCACCACCGCAACCGGACTCATTCGAGACGACGAGCGCGAAACGGGTGTCCTGTGCACCAGCCCAGAGGGAAGCCTTCCCCAGGCGGGAATGTCCAATCACCGCGACGCGTTTGGCGTCGATGGCCGGATTGCGCTCCAAAGCGTCGAGCGCGCGTGAGAGGCCCCACGCCCAAGCGCCGATACAGGCCCAATCGTTGTCAGCACGGACCGCGGCGGGATCCTTCGACGCATAGACGGCGCGGATGCCTTCCTTCCAACCCTCTGGATGGTCGGGCTCAAAATCCCCGCAATAGACCGTGGCCAAACCGTACCCACGCGAGACCAACATCTCGGCCTGCCAACGCGAGGCCTGCAAGCCGCGGCCTTTGGCGGTGGCGCGGTTATTCGACGAAACGTCCGCCCACTGCTTCGACACCCACGTCGAAGGCAAGAGCACGGCGGGGTCGTTCACGGTCGTGTGGTTGCCGCCGAAATTCAGTCCGAGAAACACGGGCGATGGGCCCTTCGCACCGTTCGGCGTATAGAGTAATAAGTCAAAGACGAGGCCGTCCTTGCCGCTGGGACGTACCTTATACTGCGTGCGCGTGGCCTTGCCACCGAGGGCATTCTTATCCGACTCCACCACCTCGATGATCGGCGCATCTTTCGGCGCAGCGGCCGCCGGGGTCACCCCGTAGATGTGATCCTGGACCAGCTTCATCACCTCACCTCGGCGCGTCTCGTTCCATTCCTTCGCCGTGGTCACCTTGTGGCCATCATTGGCGATCAGCACGTCAGGCACCGTATACGGCGGCACCTTCGCCTCATCATCGATTGCCGGAGGCATGACTGCGGCCAGGAACAGCAGGGGGAGGAGCATAGCGCGACTATGGGGGTGGCCAGATACAGTGCAAACGTGCAAATCGGCCTCTCATACGCCTCGCGGGCTACCGCCCGCGCTCCCAAACTTCGAACGTATACTTCAAACCATCGACTTCGCCGTCCTTCGACCAGGCAAGTTTAGTGAAGTGCCGATGCCAATCCGCCGGGAAGAAGCGATCACCGGAGAAGTCGCGGTGGATACGCGTGATGAAAAGTTTGGAGCAGAGCGGCAAGCCTTCGGCGTAGATGCGCTCGCCGCCCGTGATCCAGGTCGGGCCCGTCCACGGCATGGTCTCCGCGAGAGCCACGGCTGAGGTCAGGTCGGAGACTCGTTCCGCCCCGGGGAAGGCCTTGGCTGGGTCGCGGGAAACGACCACCGTCCCCCGCCCCTCCAAGGCCTTACCGAGCTCGGCATAGCAGGCCGGGCCCTCGATCATGACCCCTCCCTTGGTTTGCTCCAAAAACCACGCCAGGTCCTCAGGGATATGCCACGGAAGGCGCCCTTCCCGACCGATTACGCCGTTTTGGGCGACGGCGACGATGCACTGGATGGGCTTAGCCACGCCGCAGGGTTAGGCGGAAATCGGGCCTGTGCAAGCGCAAGGGCGGGTGCCTCGACTGATTGACAGCGGCCAAAGGGCTTACCAAGGTGGCGGGATGATTACCTGGCTCCAAAACGCCACCTCCAAGCACCACCGTCTGATCTTCAGCTTCCTGCTCGTCGTGATTGTCGGCTCGTTCGTCTTCTACGGCTACGGCACGAGTGGCGCAACGGACACCAACACCCGGATATACCTCGGGTACGACCTCAACAACGCCAAGCTCCAGACCCGCTACCGTGACTCCCTCGCGTTCGCGAGTTTCACCGGCCAGCGCAACGAAGGTCGTTCCCTCTTCCAGTATGTCGCCGAGCTCAGCCTTGCCGACTCCCTCCGTATCCCCAATCCTTCCGATAGCGAAGTGCGTAAGCTCGCCCTCCTCGCGACCGCGGGCGCCGACGGCAAGGAGAACCTCGATAACCTCAACAAGTTCGTCGACTACGCCACCAAGGCCCTCAACACCTCCGACGTCGAGACCCGCGCACGCTTTGAAGGCTACCTGCAGGACTCCTGGCGCGTAAACAAGTCCGTCGCCCTACTCTCTGGCCCCGGCCACGCCACCACCGCCCAAATCAAGCGCCTCATCCAGCGCGAGAAGACGCTCTGGACCGTCGACGCGGCGACCTTCTCCAACGCCAACTTCAAGACGACCGTCGCAGACGATGAAGCCAAGGCTAAGGCCGCCTTCGAAGCGAATAAGGAAGCCTACCGCCTCCCCGCCAAGGTCGAGGTCACCGTGGTATCCTTCACCAAGACCGAGCCCGACACTTCCACCATCACCGACGACGAGATTGTCCTCGAGGGCTAC